>OIWM01001668.1_pt1 | contig 20881 bp, 21 predicted proteins | sample 1587451 | NCBI WGS metagenome assembly OIWM01 (sample SAMEA3888907, study PRJEB22519) | human gut metagenome | biome: human gut; feature: human-associated habitat; material: faeces | place: Denmark | collected 2011
AAGAATCATATTCTTCTCCTCTCCATAAACTTCAAAGTTTCTGTTCCTTACAAACCTCCGATTTGTAAAACACATTCTTTTCCGGTGTATGCAATCTCTTTTCACTCAGGTTTCTATAGAACACCTCCTGAGCGCATCTTAGCAAAATTGCCGGTTGCACCACAACCAGCCTTGGCCGGAATCTGTGCAACCGGCAGTTGCTTTTTCAAAAAAGAGCCGTTTTTACATCTTTTCCGGGGCCTCGAAGCCCAGAATGGAGATGCAGGTCTCCAGAATATTCTTGGCAAGGCCGATAAGGGCAATGTAGCCCGCCTGCTTTTCCTTGTCCTCCTCGCCCAGAATGCGGGTCTCGTGATAGAACTTGTTCACGCACCCGGCCAGCTCGTAGATATAGGCGCAGATCAGGTTGGGGGAGGCGGTCCGCAGGGCGCTTTCCAGAGTGGGGGCCAGACGGGTGACGGAGAGCATCAGGTCCTTGGCACTGTCGTTGACGGGGGCCTGAATGGGCAGATGCTCCCAAGCGCCGTACTTGGCCAGGATGGACTTCACCCGGACGATGGTGTAGAGGATATAGGGGCCGGTGTTGCCCTCGAAGGCGGCGAACCGCTCCAGATCAAAGTTATAATCCTTGGTGGGCTGATTGCTCAGGTCGCCGTATTTCAGGGCCGCCAGGGCGATGATGTGGGTGGTGTTCTCCACTTCGTTTTCGTCCACGATCTTGTTTTCCACCACTTTGGCCCGAACGAAGTCGGTCATTTCCTTCACCAGCTGTTCCAGCCGGAGAACGCCGCCGTCCCGGGTTTTGAAGGGCTTGCCGTCTGCACCGTTCATGGTGCCGTGGCCAACGTGTTCCAGCTCCGTCTCCGGCTTCACGATGCCCGCTTTCCGGGCGGCCCGGAAAATCTGCTCAAAGTGCAGGTTCTGCCGCTTGTCGGTGACGTAGAGAATTTTATCCGGGTCCCAATCCTGCATCCGCTGGACCATGGTGGCCAGGTCTGTGGTGGCGTAGATGGAGGAGCCGTCGGATTTCACCAGAATGACAGGCGGGATTTCCTTTTTGTCTCCCGGCTCGGCCACGGGAATGACCCAGGCTCCCTCGCTGGGGACGGCCAGGCCCTTGGCCTTCAAATCGGCCACCATGGCGGGGATATAGGGGTCGGCATCGCTTTCGCCCAGCCACTTTTCAAAATGCACGTCCAGGCTGTCGTAGACCCGGTGCAAATCGGCCAGAGAAATGCGCATGATGTGCTGCCAGATGGCCCGGTAGCCCCGGTTGCCCTGCTGCAGGGCGTAGGTGGCGGCATGGGCCCGCTCAGCAAATTCCGCATCGGTCTTTTTTCGGGCGGAGGCGGCGGGATAGATCTCTTCCAGCTCCGTCAGGGTGAAGGGGGCTTCCGCCGGGTATTCGCCGGTGAAGTCCGGGTCAAAATAGGGAAGATTCGGCTGCCGGTCCTGCAATTCGGCGATGATGAGACCCATTTGCAGGCCCCAGTCGCCCAGATGCACGTCGCCGATGGTGTTGTAGCCCATGAACTTATGCAGTCGCTTCAGGCTTTCGCCAATGATAGCCGGGCGCAGGTGGCCGATGTGCAGGGGCTTGGCCACGTTGGCGCCGCCGTAGTCCACCACCACGGTCTTGCCGGTGCCGGATTTCTCTACGCCGAAGTCCGGGGCGGTCCGCATCTGTTCCAGATAGCCCGCCAGGAAGCTGCCGGAGAGCCGGAGGTTGATGAAGCCGGGCATGACGGCCTCCGCCAGGGAGAAGTCCTGAGCGTCCAGTTCCTCCACGACCTTCTGTGCGATCTGGATGGGGGCGCAGTGGTAGGCCTTGGCGGCGGCCAGAGCGCCGTTGCACTGGTATTCGCACAGGTCCGGCCGGTTGGACACGGTCACTTTGCCGTAAGAAGCCTCGTAACCGGCCTTTTCGAAGGCCAGGCCCATTTTGTCGGAAATATAATCAAGGATACGTTCCATGGTGTCACCTCAAATAGATTTGGTTTTGGGTAGTAAAGCGGGAAAGCCCCTCCCGCTTATTTCTTTGCGGGAGGGGAGGAGATGTCAGCGCATTTCTCTGGAGGAGAGGTACTTGCGGACCATCAGGGCCACCTTGAACACGATGGCGTGGTCGAAGAGCCGCAGGTCCAGGCCGGTGAGCTTCTTGATTTTTTCCAGCCGGTACACCAGCGTGTTCCGGTGGACGAACAGCTTCCGGGAGGTCTCGGACACGTTCAGGTTGTTCTCGAAGAACTTGTTGATGGTGAACAGGGTCTCCTGGTCCAGAGATTCGATGGTGTTCTTCTTGAACACCTCGGAGAGGAAAATTTCGCACAGGGTGGTAGGCAGCTGATAGATCAGACGGCCGATGCCCAGGTTCTCGTAGTTGATGATGGTCTTTTCGGTGTCAAAGACCTTGCCTACTTCAATAGCGGTCTGGGCTTCCTTATAGGAGTCGGCCAGGGAGCGCAGATGCTCGGAAATGGTGCCGATGCCGATGACAGTCCGGACAAACAGCTCATTGCGGAGGGTGTCTTCAATCTTCTTGGCCATCCGCTCCAGATCTTCCTCCGTGGTGGAGCCGTTGATCTGCTTGACCACGGCCACGTCGGTCTCGTTGATGCTCAGGACAAAATCCTGCAGACGGTCCGGGAACAGGTTTGTGACTACATCCAGGGTGCCAACATCCGTGTGGCCCACCTGACGGACCAGAAACACGGCCCGGGGGGACTCGGTGGAGAAGTGCAGCTCCTTGGCCCGAAGGTAAATATCGCCGGGGAGGATGTTGTCCATGATGATGTTCTTGACGAAGGTGCCCCGGTCATGCTTTTCCTCATAGAAGGCCTTGGCCTCGCTGAGGGAGATGTAGGCAAGGTTGCAGTAGGTCTTGGCCTGCTCGTCCTCGCCGGTGCAGAACACGGCGTACTCAAAGGCGTTGTTGCCGTTGACCAGGGACCGGAAGTACCGCTCCCGGTAGAACAGGCACCCGTCGGTGCTGTCGGCGATGCGGCCTACGGCATCGGGCCAGCGCTCACCCTGCAGCGTCAGGTCGGTGCTGGACACCACGAAGCCCTCGGCATCGATGACGCCGAACTCCCGGTCGGTCACATCTTTAAGCTGGACCATTACACTTTGAAAAACACTGTTGGACATCATTCCATCCTCCCAAATCTATATACTGTCTCGTGGATGATTTCACAAATTAGCATCTATATTATATACAAAGATTCGGCAATATGCAAGTGGTTTTTGGGATTTTCTTGTGGCCTCTGTCGAAAAATTCGGCGTGTTGACTAAGGGAGCCAAGAGAAACACGAAAAATGCTCCGTTTCTTGGTGATTTTTACACCGGATTTTGACCATCCAGGGCCTGAATTTCGTTTTCCGTCAGCGCTCTGGCCTGTCCACGGGGCAGATCGCCCAGGGAAAGGGGTCCTTCGGAGCGTCGTTCCAGGTAGGTGACGAAGTGCCCCCGGCTGGCCAGCATCCGCCGGACCTGGTGATATTTGCCTTCGCAGACTGTTACGAGGCTTTCTCCGTGGCCAAGGGGTTCCAGCTTGGCGCTGAGGCAGACCGTGCCGTCCTTCAGGACAAGACCGGCGGCAAAGGCGGCCACGTCGTCCGCCGTGGTGTCTCCCTCGTGGCGGGCAAAATAGACCTTGGGGACTTGCTTTTTCGGGGAAATGAGCCGGTGGAGCAGGTCGCCGTCATCGGTGAAAAGCAGCAGACCCTCGGTGTCCTTGTCCAGCCGTCCCACGGGCCGCAGGCTGGCGCGGAGGGACGGGGGCAGGTAGTCCATGACCGTGGGGCCGGGGTCCTCCGTGGCGGTGACGCACCCGGCGGGCTTGTTGAGCATCCAGACCTGCCGGGCGGGTCTGCCGATGGGTTCCCCGTCCAGGGCCAGGGTGTCTTTGGCCGGGTCAATATGCCGGGAACCGTCTTTTTCCACAAGACCGTTGACCTGTACCCGTCCGGCTTTCAGAAGTGCCTTTACGGCGGAGCGGGTACCGGCTCCGGCGTTGGCGAGGGTTTTGTCCAGTCGTTCCATGGGACCTCCGTTCTAACGTCCTCCGGCGGCGCATAGAGTGCCAATGAAAGGAGGAATACGCATTGCTGGTGATGACTGCGAAATTGGATAAAAAGCGGATCTTGGTGGTCGTTCTGGTGCTTATCGCCGTGGCGGTGGCGCTGGTATTGCTGCTGGGCAGCGGCGAGGAGGCACAGGCCACGGCGGCGCCGTCTCTGTCCGCCAACGAGGGCCGGGTGGCCTACCTGAAGGAGCGGGGCTGGGAGGTGGCGGCCACGCCGGTGGAGTCCGGCCAGGTGCGGCTCCCCAAGGAGGCGGACCCGGTCTATGACCGGTATCTGGCCCTGCAGAAGAGCCAGGGCTTCGACCTTGCGTCCTACGCCGGAAAGACCGTCATGCGCTATGTGTACCAGGTGACCAATTATCCCGGCGGGGGTACGGAGCCGGTGTACGCCACCCTGCTCATCTACAAAAATCAGGTCATCGGCGGGGACGTCACGGACACCTCCGCCAAGGGCCAGGTCCGGCCGCTGGAAAAGCCCACAACGCCCAGCACGTCCCAGACGACCCTGCCCACGGAGACCACCGTAGCGCCTTCGGATTAAGCCTATTTTACCATGGCCGGCGGGACTTGACAAGTGGGGAAAAGGGTGCTATACTGACGACAACCGAATAGAGTCGATCTTCAGGGCAGGGTGAAATTCCCGACCGGCGGTAAAGTCCGCGAGCGCCTTTGGTGCTGAATCGGTGCAACTCCGATACCGACAGTAAAGTCTGGATGGAAGAAGATACGCAAGGGGTCTCTTTGCGATTATTTTCACGCCCTGGGTGTATTCCCAGGGCGATTTTTTTACCTATGAGGTGGTCAAAAATGAATCTTTGGGAACAAATCACGTCGAATCTGGCCTTCGTTGGGGTCAGCATTCTCATCATTGCGGCGCTGGCGCTGCTGGCCCGCCTTGCTGAACATTTTCTGCCGGGGAAGCGAAAGATCAGCCCCGCCCGCCGGGTGAGCATTATCGGCATCTGTGCCGCCATTGCCGCCGTGCTGCACATGCTGGACTTCCCGCTTCCCTTCCTGGCGCCGGGCTTCTATAAATTGGACTTTTCCGAGCTGCCCGTGATGCTCTGCGGCTTTTATGTGGGACCCTCAGCGGCGGTGGCCTGCGAGGCGGTGAAGATCATCCTCAAGCTGCTCTTCAAGAGCACCAGCACCGCTTTTGTGGGCGATCTGGCCAACTTCGTGGTGGGCTGCTCCTTGGTGCTTCCGGCCACTATTTTCTACCGGGCCAACAAGAGCAAGCATGGGGCGGTCATCGGTCTGGTCATCGGCACAGCCTGCATGACCGTGTTCGGCAGTGCTTTCAATGCCATTTACCTGCTGCCCAAGTTCGCCGAGCTGTACGGAATGCCCCTGGATACCATCGTGGCCATGGGTACGGACATCAACGGTTCCATCCATAATGTGACTACCTTCGTGCTCTGGGCGGTGGCCCCGCTGAACCTTTTGAAGGGTGCGGTCATTTCCGTGCTGACCATGCTTCTTTACAAGCGGGTGGCCCGACCCCTGTTCGCCGCAGGCGAAAAATAAAAATTCCCCAAAAAAATCAAGAACCGCTCCCCGGATATTCAGGGAGCGGTTTTCGCATTCTGGCTTTTTTACTTTTTCTGATAGTAGCTGTCCAGCCACCAGAGGAAGCCGTTGGAATTTTCTTCCACGGGGCGGCGGGTGCCGTCCGGGTAGACCACGGAGACCACGCCCGCTTCATAGGTGTAACAGCCGCTGCATTCCAGCTCCTCGCCGGTCAGGAAGTTCCGGTAATAGCGGTGAATGACGTCGGTGTCCTGGTCGTAGAGATACCGTTTCAGTGCGGTACGATACTGCCAAAGTTCCTCGGTATACTTATTTTCTTCCAGATAGGCCAGGGTCACGCCCGGCTGGCCCAGGACGTCGGAGAAAAATCCCTGGGGAGATTTTCCACCCATCAGGTCCGGGGTCTCCCAGTATGTTTCCATTTCCTCCTGGGTGATCTGCCGGGTGACGGTCCAGGCAACGGCCACATTGGAGACGATGCTGAAAGTGACGCTTTCGGTATCGCCCGCCGGCAGGTCTTTTACCAGCAGGTCCAGGCGGTTTTCCGGCACATAAAGCCGGTAAATGCCGTCAGTGTTTTCATCTACACCGGCCATAAAGAACAGGCAGTTTTCAAAATAGGCCGGTTGGGAAATCCGGGAGAAGGAGTCCGTGTAAAGGGCCTCCGGCACAGCGCCCTCGGCGTAGGGCAGCTTCCAGAGGGTGCTTTGGTCCTCAGAGACGGCGGCGCAATACTCCGTGTTCGCCGGCCGGGCCTCGTACATTTTTTCTTCGCTGAGGGAGCGCAGATATTTGTCGTTTTTGTCCAGCAATACCACACGGCCCAAAGTGTCCGAGGGCAGGTCAAAGACGGTAAGCGTGCGCTCATACACCAGGGTATAAGATTCCTTGCTGTTGGGGCCATAAACCGCTTGCGTGTCCAGCCAAAGTTCCCCATAGGAGTCTTTTACGGGACAGGCGATCTCCTCGGAAAAGAAGGATTCATAGGATTTTACCGGCTCCGTGGGGAGCGTCGTGGGGGCGGTGGCGGGAGGTGCGGTCGGCTCCGTCCTGGGGGCAGTGGTAACGGATGGGGCGGGTTCGGTCCTGGCGGTGGTTTCCGCCGGAGCGGCCGCACAGCCGGAAAGCAGCAGCATGGCCAGGACCAGGGCAGACAGCTTTTTCATAGGGAAACCTCCTTAGAATTCAAATGCATCGATATTTATTCGATCATCTTCACCTATACAGTACCGGATTTCGATGACTTTGTCAATAAGATATTGCTACAACTAAAAAATCCTATGTTTTCGACAAAAAACCCGCCCGGATTTGGCAATTCTGCCGAATCCGGGCGGTCGAATTAGGAGGATTTACCGGCGGGCGCTGGCCGCCAGGGACAGCAGGGCATCGGCGTTGGTGTCCAGGAAGTTCCGGTAGCCGCAGAAGCTTTCCTCCGGGGCGCAGCAGACCTCCCGGCGCATCCGGGGGCATCCGCCGCCGCAGAAGGCATTCCAGCGGCAATTCTCACACAGACCGGGCATTTCCGTGGGGCGGCGAAGAAAATCAGTCATTTTTTCGCTGCCCAGCAATTCCGGCAGAGTTCTTTGGCATAAATTGCCCAGGGCATAGGCTTCTAAGCAGTAAAAGTCGCAGGGGTACACGCTGCCGTCGGCCTCCACCACGATCTGGGGGCTGCATTGGCCGCCCATGCCGCAGGTGCCGGAGGTCCCGTAGGCCAGCCGGTTCAGCACGTCGTCAAAGAGCTTCACGCTCCGGTACCGGCCCGCCCGGTAGTCCGCCAGCCATAAGGGAAAAAGCCCGTTGTAGAAGGCGGCGAACCGTCTGGGGGTCAGGGTATAGAGGCTTTCGCCCTCCAAGGGGGCCAGGCAGGGGGTGAACTGCACATATTCGATACCCAACTCGGCCAGCCGTTTCCAGACCTGCCGGGGGTGCCTGGCTACGGGGTTCGTGAGGGTGCAGAGCACGTTAAAAGAGACTCCGGCCTTTTGTAAATTGGCAATGGCCGCCTCCACCCGGCGGGCGGTGCCTTTGCCTGCAATATCGACTCTGGCTGCGTCATGGTATTCCGGCAGAAGGTCATAGGAAATGCCCACAAGAAAGTTGTGCTTTTTCAGAAAAGCGCACCATTCTTCATCCAGATGCAGCCCGTTGGTTTGGAGCGTGTACTGCAAGCGGATGTTTTTGGGCCACTGACCGGTCAGGTCTATGACCGTCCGGAAGAAGTCCAGCCCCGCCAGGGTGGGTTCGCCCCCCTGAAAGGCCAGGGTGACGGTGTCTCCCGGCTGGGCGCTTTTCCGGACGCTTCCCAGGCAGTCCCGGAGGGTCTCCGGACGCATTTTGCCGAAGGAAGCCGTTTCCCGCTGAGCGGCCTCGTCCCAGTAAAAGCAGTACCGGCAACGCAGGTCGCACCCGGCGGAGGCGGGCTTTATCATGACGCAGAATTGACTCATTTAATACTTCGCTTTCTCACCCAGCACCGTATCTTCGTTGATCTGAATGGCATGGTTGAAATGTTTCTGATCGTACTTGAGAATCAGGCCCTTTGAATCCGGGCTGCCCCACAGATAACCAAACTCGCTGGAGGCGGTTACCGGATCGTAGAATGCGCTGATGGGGGCGTTGTGACGGACAATCCTCTTTGACGTCCAAACCAGTTCCCGGCATGAAGGACGCATCCTGCACTGTGATTTCTTGGGCGAATTATAGCATAAGCCGGTGATAAAGTCAAAATCCTCCATAGAAAATTCCGTGATGGGAACGTTTTTCTCCCGGAATACCAGGTTGCGGAAATTCCTTTTTCAGCAACTCATCGGCACGGGGCTTGGCGTCCTCGCGGAGGCTGCCCGGAACCGGGTTGGGATCGAAGCCCTCCCGCAGGTGAGCGGCCGCCCTTGATGTACGGGTGGTCGTCCTGGTGGTCGGTGCCGGCTACCGGAGGGAAATTTACGAAAACTGACGCTTTTCCCTGTGTGCAGGGCATAAAAAGTCAAAAAAGAAACGCTGCATCTTTTCAGATGCAGCGTTTTTGCTGTGGTACACCGGAAGGGACTCGAACCCCCAACCCTCGGAACCGGAATCCGATGCTCTATCCATTGAGCCACCGGTGCATTTCCTAACAGCCCTAGTATTATAGCACCGGTTTTCCGATTTGTAAAGGGGGAATTTCAAAAAATTCCGAAGAAAGACGTTACTCCAGGTTGGTCAGCAGGGAAATGAGCATTTCCACGCACTTTTCCATGTCCTCCACGGGGATATACTCGAATCGGCCATGGTAATTGTCGCCGCCGGTGCAGAGGTTGGGGCAGGGGAGGCCTTCGTAGGAGAGCCGGGCTCCGTCGGTGCCGCCGCGGACCGGGGCGGTTCTGGTGTCCATGCCCACGGCCCTCATGGCCTTCATGGCCCGCTCGACGATGTAGAAGCAGGGCTCGATCTTCTCCCGCATATTATAGTAGCTGTCCTTCACGGTCAGGGTGACGGTACCTTCTCCGTACTTCCGGTTCAGGAAGTCGGCGGCAGCGGCCATGATCTCTTTTTTCTCCGTGAATTTGCCCATGTCATGGTCCCGGATGATGTAGCGCAGCCGGGCGTGCTCCACGCTGCCCTCCATGTCCGTCAGGTGGAGGAAGCCCTCGTAGCCCTCGGTATATTCGGGCTTCTGGGCGGCGGGCAGCAGGGACTGGAACTCCATGGCGATATACTGGGCGTTGACCATCTTGCCCTTGGCGGAGCCGGGGTGGATGTTCAGACCCTTGAAGTCCACGGTGGCACCGGCGGCGTTGAAGGTCTCGTACTCCATTTCTCCGATAAGGCCGCCGTCACAGGTGTAGGCATAGTCGGCTCCGAAGCCGGGAATGTCGAATTTATCGGCGCCACGGCCGATTTCCTCGTCGGGGGTGAAGGCGATTTTCAGGGTGGCGTGCTTGATGCGGGCGGTTTTCAGATACTCTGCGGCGGCCAGAATTTCGGCCACACCGGCCTTGTCGTCAGCGCCCAGCAGGGTGGTGCCGTCGGTGACGATCAGGTGCTTTCCGTGGTGCAGGGCCAGGGCTGGGTACTCGCTCTCCCGGAGATAAATGCCCTGTTCCTCGTTCAGGCAGATGTCGCTGCCGTCGAAGGGGACGATTTTTGCCTTGATGTTGGCACCGCTGGCGTCCGGGGCCGTGTCCATGTGGGCAATCAGGCCGATGGCGGGCAGGGCCGGATCTCCGGGGATAGAGCCGTACACATAGCCATTTTCGTCGATGCGGGCATCTTCAATGCCCATTTCCAGCATTTCCTTCACCAGCTGCTCCCCCAGCAGACGCTGCTTGGGGGTGGAGGGGCAGGTTTCGGAAAATTCATCGGAGGTCGTCTCGTAGCTTACATAGCGCAGGAAGCGCTCCACAACAGATTCCATTGATTTTGCTCCTTTTGTCGGGATTTGGAAAGAGCCGCCGCAAAGGCGGCGGCTCAAAAATTTGCTATCTTACTTCTTGGCGGCGTTGACCAGCTCGGCGGTATCCTGAGCGATCATCAGCTCTTCGTTGGTGGGCACCACCCAGACCTGGACCTTGGAGTCGGGGGCGGAGATGACCATTTCCTTGCCCCGGCACTTGTTCAGCTCCGGGTCCAGCTTCACGCCCATGAAGCCCAGGTAGTCGCAGACCATGGACCGGACCAGACCGTCGTTCTCACCCACACCGGCGGTGAAGGTCAGCACGTCGATGCCGTTCAGAGCGGCAGTGTAAGCGCCCACATACTTGGCCACTTCGTAAGCGAACTTCTCCAGAGCCAGCTTGCAGTCCTCGTTGCCCTTGTCGGCGCCGTCGCCCAGGTCACGGAAGTCGGAGGACACGCCGGACATGGCCAGCATACCGGACTTCTTGTTCAGCATGGTCAGGCAGTCGTCCACGCTCATGTTGTACTTATTGCAGATGAACTGCACCACGCAGGGGTCGATGTCGCCGGAGCGGGTACCCATAGGCACACCGGCCAGAGGGCTCAGGCCCATGGAGGTATCCATGCACTTGCCGTCCTTGATGGCGGACAGGGAGGAACCGTTGCCCAGATGGCAGTTCACCATCTTGAAGTTCTTCTTGCCGACCAGCTCTGCGGTCCGCTTGGCCACATACTTGTGGGAAGTGCCGTGGAAGCCGTAGCGGCGGATGTCGTCATTCTCGTAGTATTCCTTGGGAATGGCGTAGCGGTAAGCCTTGGGGGGCATGGTCATGTGGAAAGCGGTGTCGAACACGGCCACCTGGGGGGTGTTGGGCATGACCGCCTGGCAGGCCCGAATACCCATCAGGTTGGCAGGATTGTGGAGGGGGCCCAGGGGAATGCAGTCCTCAATGGCCTTGATGCAGGCATCGTCGATGATACAGGAGTCGGAGAACTTCATGCCGCCGTGCAGGACCCGATGGCCCACGGCATCAATTTCGTCCACGGACTTGATGACGCCGTCCACGGGATCAACCAGAATGTCCAGAACGGCCGCAATGGCCTCGGAATGGGTGGGCATGGGGATGTCCTTGACGACCTTCTTGTCGCCGACCTTGTGGGTCAGGCGGCCGTCGATGTAAATACGCTCACACAGGCCCTTGGCGGACACGGCCCCGGTCTCCGGGTCCATGAGCTGATACTTCAGGGAAGAACTGCCGGCGTTGATAATAAGAACGTTCATTTTGGAATTGCTCCTTCTAAAATATTAGTTTTCATTTTTTGCCGTTTGTGGTAAGATAGCCATAGCTGCTGTTATTTTAACCCATTACGACGGATTTCTCAACCCCTGCGGCGAAATTTTTTCAAAAAGGCGGGATATTTATGGCCGTTACCGGCATCCTCTGCGAATACAACCCCTTTCACAAGGGCCACGCCAAGCAAATCCGGTACTTGAAGGACCGGGGGGACACGGTGGTGTGTTTGATGAGCGGGGATTACGTCCAGCGGGGCGAACCGGCGCTGCTGGACAAGTCCCTGCGGGCAAAAGCGGCTTTGGAGGCCGGGGCGGACCTGGTGCTGGAATTGCCGGTGCAGGTGTCCCTGTCCTCGGCGGAGGGCTTCGCCGCCGGAGGGGTGGGCATTCTCTCCGCCCTGTGCGATACCCTGTGCTTCGGGGCGGAGCATCCAAAAGCCACGGACTTTTTCGCCACGGCGGAGGCCCTGCTGTCCAACCGGTTCACGTTTTTCCTGCGGGAGGAACTGGCGGCGGGGGTGTCCTTTCCAAGAGCCAGGCAGGCGGCCCTGGAGCGGATGGGGGTGGAGCCCGGGCTGCTGGTGTCGCCCAATGACATTCTGGGCGTGGAGTACGCCAAGGCCATTCTGGCAGGAGGAAAACGGATGAAGCTGGAGCCGATTTTCCGGGGCGGAGATTATCACGCCGATGCGGCGGACCCCGAGGACCCCTCGGCTACGGCCCTGCGGAAATTATTCCGGGAGGGGGGCGACTGGACCCCCTATGTGCCGAATCCGGAGATTTTTCGCGGTGCAGCCCTGCATACGTTGGAGGCCGGGGAGCGGGCGGTGCTGGCAAAGCTAAGAAGCATGGACGAGGCGGAATTTGAAGCCCTGCCCTATGGCTCGGAAGGGCTGTGGCGGAAGTTCCAGACCGCCTGTGAGCAGGAGCGGACCATCGAGGACATTCTGGAAGCCACAAAATCCAAACGCTACACCCGGACCCGGCTGAATCGGATGCTGCTGTGCGCCTTCTTAGGGCTGACGGACCGGGACATGAAGCAGGCTGCCCCCTATGTGCGGCTGCTGGGCCTCAGCGAGGAGGGGGGACGGCTGCTGCGGGCGCGGAAAAACAGCTTCATCGTCAACGCCGGGGAGCGGAAGCGCTGCCCCTACGAAGAACGGGAGCGAAAGTTTTCCGCCCTCTACGGGCTTTTCGCCCTGGATGCCACGGAGGGGCCGGTCCGCCGGGGGCAGGTGGTCTTTCCCAGCGGTTTTCCCTCTGTACAGGGACAAAAAGATGTGCTATAATGACAGAATCCTTTAAGAAGGGAGCAATTCCGATGATCGAATCCAAAGCAATGGCCTATGTGAATATGTTTGGCGTACTGGGTGCGCTGGAAAATCTCTGCGTCATGGATAAACCTGCCAAGAAAATCCTGGCAGGACTGAAAAAACCCGTATCTCTGTGCTTCTCCGTGAAGGGCGGCCCCTGCGCCACCTTTCACTTTACCGCCTCCGGCTGCCGGATGGCGGAGGGGGATGAAAGCTGCACCTGCAAGATGGTGTTCCCCGGCCCGGAGGCCTTCAATGCCCTCATTGACAAGTCCAAGCCCGGCATTCCCACCAAGAATCCCGTGCAGGTCCTGTCCTTTCTGATGGGGCCCTTCACGGCTCTGACCAACCGGCTCACCGAGCTGCTGCGGCCCGACAAGAAGTCTCTGGAGGACCCGGCATTCTTTGAAGAAAGCACCATTCTGACCATGTACACCATCGCCGGAGCTATTTCTGCCCTGGCCAACACGGACCCCATCTCCCGGATTTCTGCAGAGAACACCGTGGACGGAGAGGTGCAGTTGGGCATTGCCGATAAAGTGGCCGTGACCATTGCCGTCCGGAACCATCATTTCACCACTATCAAGGCCCCGTCTCGGAATCCCCGGGCCACCATGGAGTTCGCCAGCGTGGCTCTGGCCCACGACCTGTTCAGCGGCACCGCTGCCACCATGAACGAAATGTGCAAGGGCAACATCCGTCTGCGGGGCATGATCTCCATGGTGGACAACATCAACCGGATCTTGGACCGGGTGGGCAAGTACCTGGCGTAAGGAGGCAATTATGAGCAAGTATCCTGAATATGTACATACCAAAAGCCGGGAATGGTTTGACCGGGCACTGAACGTGATTCCCTCCGGCATTTACGGCCATCTTGGCCCCACGGAGGGCCTGTTCCTGCCCCTGGAAAAGTGGCCCCTCATCTCCTCCAAGGCCAAGGGGACCTATTTCTGGGACATGGACGGCAACAAATACTTGGACCTGATGTGCGCCTACGGTCCCAATGTGCTGGGCTATGGGGACCCGGACGTGGACCGGGCCGCCATGGAGCAGATGCTTTCCGGCAACTGTACCACCGCTCCCTCCTATAAAATGGTGGAGTGTGCGGAAATGCTGGTGGACACTGTGGCTTGCGCCGACTGGGCCTTCTTTATGAAGAACGGCACCGACGCCACCACCTTCGGCATCCTGACTGCCCGTGCGGCCACGGGCCGGAAAAAGACCCTGTTCCTGAAGGGGTATTACCACGGCAATCAGCCTTGGGCCATGAAGGCCGATTATCCCGGCATCCTGCCGGAGGAAGTGGCGAATAATATCATTGTTCCCTGGTTTGACCTGGACGCTCTGGAAAAGGCCTGGACGGAAAGCAAGGGGGACATTGCGGCCCTGATCGCCCAGCCCTATGACCACGGCAACTTTGCCGACAACCGGGTAGCAACCAAGGAATATTGGAACGCCGTGCGGAAATTCTGCACCAAGCACGGCATTGTCCTCATCGTGGACGACGTGCGGGCAGGCTTCCGGCTGGACCTGGCGGGCAGCGACCATTTCTACGGCTTCGAGGCGGATATTATCTGCTTTTGCAAGGCACTGGCCAACGGCTATAATATGTCCGCCGCCTGCGGCAAGGAATCTCTGCGCTCCGCCGCTTCCAGCCTGAGCTTTACCGGCTCCTACTGGATGAGCGCCGTACCCTTTGCCGCCTGCATGGCCTGTATCGGCAAGATGAAGGCCCTGGATACGCCAAGTCTGTTCCGGGAGACCGGCAAGAAAATCACCGACGGCTTCCAGGCTGCCGCCAAGGCCCACGGCTTTGACCTGGTGGTCTCCGGTGAACCGGCTCTCTTTTATCTGCGTATCGCCAATGACGACAGCCTGATGCTCCATCAGGAGTGGGTGGCGGAGTGCGTCAGCCGGGGCCTGTTCATCACCAGCCACCACAACCACTTCATCAACGCCGCCATTACCGACGCCGATATTGCTCTGGCGGTGGACATTGCCGACGATGCCTTCTCTGTGGTGGCGGAAAACCACCCGGACTTGGGCTTTACAAAATGATAAAGGAGTACGACCATGACCGAATTTCGTTATGATACGCAGCTGCTTATTGAAGGGCATGACCTGGACGAGGACGCCATCAACGACTACTTCCGCAGTCATTTCAAGGGCGACTGCCTGCTGGCGGTGGGGGACGAGGACCTCATCAAAATTCATTTCCATACCAATGAACCCTGGAAGGTGCTGGAATATTGCGCCTCTCTGGGCGAGATCTTTGACATCGTTGTGGAGGATATGGACCGCCAGTCCCGGGGCTTGAAGGGATAATATTTTTACCGCATGACCGGGCCGTCATGCGGTAAAATTTTTGTACAGACACTTCAAGAAATGAAAAAATCTATTGCGTATTTTGTGGAAATATGTTAGACTGATGTCAGAGACCCGGAAGAAACCGGAAAGTAGAAAAACCAACTTCGGATAGCCTGCTCAGAGTAGGCGGAAAGGCGGAAAACAGTATGAAAAAACGTGTGTTGACGATGCTGCTGGCGCTGATCTTGGTGCTTGCGGCGCTGCCTGTGGCAAGTCTGGCCGCAGAACCGAAAACCGAACCCCCGGAACTGGTGGGCAATATGGCCATCCAGGACGGCGGGACCTACTACCTGAGCATGGTGGTGGCCGTAGCGGACGAGGACGAGGACCTGACGAAAGTCACCCTGAACGGCGAGGATGTAGAGATCGATGACCCCTACAGCGTGGCCCTGCGGCTGGAAGGCAACAAGGAGGCCACTTATAAAATCCACGCCGAGGACCAGGCGGGCAACGTGCTGGATGCCACGTTGTACATGAAGCCCCTGAGCGCCCTGCTGGTGGGCCTGGACGGTGTGACCGAGGAAAATGTGAAATCCTCCCATCTGGAAGCCGTTCAGACTGCGGAGCAGGCCCTTCTGGACCAGGCGGGCCTCTTTGAAGAAGATTTCTGCCCACAGTCCGAAATGGACGAGCTGCTGGCGCTGGTGAAGCAGTGCAGAGCGCTGGAAAAGAAAATTTATGAGGTAGAAGCGGCGGCGGACAAGCTGGCTCAGGATATGGATGCCCTGCCTGACCCCACCAAGGACAGCCGGGAACAGTATGAAGCGGTGCTGGCCCAGACCCAGGCACTGCTGGACGGCAATAACCTGACCGACGAGGAGCGGGAGGCTCTGGAGGAACTTCGGGATGCGCTGGCAACTGCGGTCAGCGACCTGGATGCGGTACAGGAAGTGCTGGCTCAGGCCCGTGCGACCGCTGCCAAGGACCCCAAGGCTGTGACGGCTGACGATCTGGACGAGCTGAAAGCCGTGGAATACAACCTGGGCATCATTTTGCAGACCACTTACCTGACCGAGGCGGAGCGAGAGGAAGCGGCTTCTCTGCTGGAAAAGGTCACGGAGTTGCGGAAGGTGGCCGAGGATGCCGCTGAGGAGCCGAAGCCCACGGAGCCCACGGAGCCTACCAAGCCGGTTGATCCCACCAATCCTGCCACCGGTGATGGGATGAATGTGGCATTGAGCGTTGCTCTGTGCCTTGCCGCAGCCATCGGTATGGCCGGTGTGGCAATTACCCGTAAGAAATTCTAAAAAATCGCAAAAAAGCTGCCGGCGGGAGACCGCCGGCAGCTTTTGTTATCTAGAATTTACAAGTCAGGGCTTTACCGGTTCCGGCGGTAACCCGCTTCGTTCTTAACAAATGCCGCCGCTGCGGCTCCTGAAAGTATTGTAGTACCGGAATCCTGGATTTATAAGGGAAAAACGGCATTTTTGTGTAGAAAAATAGGGGCGGGTGTGATAGAATAATTCAAAAAGGAGGAATGGCACATGAATGACCCGTGGCTGGAATTTGCCATCCGCATCCAGAGCATCGCCCAGGCGGGACTGCAATACGGCAAGGACCCCTTCGACCGGGAACGCTATCAGGCCCTCCGGGACATTGCGGCGGAAATGGTCGCAGAGCGGACGGAACTGCCGGTGGACAGGGTGCGGGGGCTGTTCTGCAATGAATCCGGCTACCAGACGCCGAAAGTGGACACCCGTGCAGCGGTGTTCCGGGAGGGAAAAATTTTGCTGGTCCGGGAGAACAACGGCACCTGGTCTCTGCCCGGGGGCTGGTGCGACGTGGACCAGTCCGTGGCCTCCAACACCGAAAAGGAGGTCCGGGAGGAGACGGGTTGCCGGGTCCGGGCGGAAAGAATTATTGCCGTTCAGGACTGGCGGAAGCATAATGTGACCAATTATGCCTACGGGGTTGTCAAGACTTTTATGTTATGTAAACTGATAGACGGCTCCTTCCGGGAAAATATCGAGACCACCGGCATGGATTTTTTCGACCGGGAGGACCTGCCGGAGCCGCTGGCCAACGAAAAATGCACCAAAGAACAGATTCTCATGTGCTTCGATGCCAACGAGAACAAAAATTGGCAGACGGTATTTGACTAAGCGAAGGAACGCAATAGCTACGGAAGATGAGAAAAAAGCGAATGGAAGGCAGAATATAGACGCTGTGGTATATTTTTAATGCCAGCGGTGGTTATCTTGCTGAATGTGGGCTTTTATGTATACAAGTGCCGGAAACTGCGGAATAGCGAGACGAAAAAATAACGAAAACGGGTATCCGGGATGGCCTCGGATACCCGCATTTTTATTGGAGGATGGGCTGAAACTGACGTCCCTCCATGGCGGCGGACAGAGCCTGGGGCAGCTTCTCAAAATGGGCCACCATGCTGGCGGGCTTTTTCTCCGGATCGTCCTGGCCGAAGGGAACAAAATAATAGTGCTTCCGGGCCAGCAGTCGCCCGATGTTCTCCGCCCCGGCCCCCAGGGCGTCGTTGGTGGACACGGCCAGCAGAATGGGCCGCCCGTTCCGCAGATGGCTTTTGGCCGCCATGGTCACGGGGCCGTCGGCAATGCCGTGGGCCAGCTTGGAAAGGGTGTTGCCGGTGCAGGGGGCAATGACCAGAACGTCCAGCAGTTTTTTCGGGCCGATGGGCTCTGCCTCCGGGATGAGGGTCAGCACCGGCCTGCCGCAAATGGCCTCGGCCCTGCGAAGATGTTCTTCCGCCGTGCCGAAACGGCTATCCAGCGTGGCGGCAGAATGGGAGAAAATGGGAATGACGGTATGCTCTTTGGCCAGGGTTTCCATTACGGGGAAAACTTGCGAAAAGGTGCAGAAGGAGCCGCATAAGGCGAAGCCGACGGTCACAGGACTCCCTCCTTTCCCTGAAGCCGGATGGCCGTCAGGGCCATGAGCCGGCCGGCGCTTTCCGGGGCGTTTTTTCCGGGCAGTCCCCGGAGGGGAACTGCGTGGGCCATGCCGGGAACCGATGCCAGGTCCAGCTTCACACAGTCCGACCGGGTGAAGCCGTCGGCAGTCTCGTCCAGGACCAATTCCGGGGCGGTGTTCAGAATGGCCCGAAAGCCTGCCAGATTGCTGCCGAGAGTGGCGGTGTCCATGGCCTGATAGCCCAAGGCGTGGAGCAGGCCCCGGTTGGCTTCGGACCGGCTGGCCACGGTGACGCTGGCCCCGCAGTTTTTCAGCAGCGCAGCCAGACATTTCCCGATGCGCCCCCAGCCGATGACCAGCACTGGACACTCCGGCAGAATCGAATTCAGCCGGGGAAGTAATTCGGAAAGAGCGCAGTGGGCGGTGATCTTGGCGTTTTCGGCAAGAAAATAGGGGTCCTTCAGGAAATCAATTTTCCGCACCCCGGCGAGAGTATCCAATTTTCCACCCATCACCACCGTATCCTCCGGAATGCCCTCCGGCAGCGCTTTCGGGGCCATGCCCAGCAGTACATGGGAAGCGTACCGGCCTTCGCTGACAATGGGCATCCCCCGCCGCAGGAGATATTCCCGTGCGTAGGCCAGGGTGGGCGTGTCTTCGGGTATGTAAAATCGAGTCTGCATCAAAGATGTTCCTCCTTACATGCCAAAATATGCCGTTTACCTTACACTGGTGCTTGATTTTCCTGTAGGTTCCTGTATAATAAATAAAAAGAGGTGACGGTTATGCAAAGACTTGGCTTTATACATGATATGATGGACGTGAAGGTGCTGCTGCTGCTGGTGTTGTCCCGGTGCAACTATCCGGTCAGCACCCAGGAGGCCTATGAGTTGTGCTATCAGGACGACTGCCTCAGCTATTTTGATGTGTGTACCGCCTTGCCGGAAATGGTGAAGTCGGGCCATATCCGTCAGGTGGAGGGCGAAAAGTACGAGATCACCGACAAGGGCCGGGAGACCGCAGGCCTGACCGAGGACTCCATCGCCTTTACGGTCCGCCAGCGGGCTGAAAACGCAGTGGCGGCCTTTAACCGGAAAATGCGCCGGAGCAGCTTCGTCAAGACCAGCGTCACGGCCCGGGAGGGCGGGGATTATTCCGTGCTGCTGGAGTTGGACGACGAAATGGGCAGCCTGATGAAGCTGGAACTGCTGGCCCCGGATCAGCGCCAGGGGGAGCGGCTGGCGAAGCTGTTCGAGAAAAAGGCGGAAGAAATCTACAATCTGACTATGACGGAACTGCTGGACGACGAGGACGACGGCTGAGATACGCCTGTGCGCCGGTGAACGCCTATTCAAAAATTATTTACAAAACGGCAAGGGAAAACCCCTTGCCGTTTTGTCGAAATTGGGGTATAGTGTAAGTACACCGAAGAACGGTGAAACGAAAGGAGCTGCCGCATATGAAATTTCAGTACAGTGAGAAGAAAGTCCGCTTGCCGGAAAACGTCCATGCTTATGCCGAGAAGAAGGTCATGAAGCTGGCTCGGTTCTTTGAGGAGGATGCGGAAGCACTGATCGTATTTTCTGTGGAAAAGAACCGGAACAATGTGGAGTTGACCGTCCATGGGGCGGGCACTTGGTTCCGGGCCAGCGAAAGCACTTCCGATATGTTCGCTTCCATTGACGCCGCCGTTGGCACCATCGAGGGCCAGATTCGTAAGAACAAGACCCGCCTGGCCCGCCGCCTCCGTCAGGATGCCTTCGCCCGTACGGCGGAGGAGACTTCCTTCGTGGCCGACGAGCCGGAGGAGGAGCTGACCATCGTCCGGGCCAAGAAGTTCTATATGCGTCCCATGACCAGAGAGGAAGCCATCCTGCAGATGAACCTGCTGGAGCACAGCTTCTTCGCCTTCCGGGACCAGGATAACGGCGGCAGCTTTGCCGTTGTGTATAAGCGCAACGACGGCGGCTACGGCCTCATCGACGATACGGAATAAGTCAAAAACGGGGTGGTAAAATTGATTTTTACCACCCCGAAATTCAAATTCAGGGAAGGGGCGATGCTATGAAGAAAATCCCGACGGTGCTGCTGACATTCATGATGCTGGCGGTCCTATGCGCCGGGTGTGCTTCGGGGAAAACCAAACAGGTCGACACGCCCTATGTGTACCCGATTCAGCCGGGCACGGAGGAATGGGCAAAGCTGGATTCCCTGGATGCGAAGATCGCCGCTTGCAAAGTAGACCCGGAACTGATGAATTCCATGACCACGGAGGCCCTGCTGGAAACGGTTCTGGATTACCCGCTTTTGCCTAATATTTATGCGTTTAGTTCGGCTGAGATCGGGATTGGGTCGGTGTCAGGGTATTTTGAAGGCCTGCAGATGCTTCACGACCGGGAGGATGCCGCCGAGTGCATCCAGAAGGCCATAGACACCGGGACCGATGACCCGCTGCGGATGCAGTACCTGCAAACTCTTGCGACCTATGTGGCGGACGAGACTTGGGGACCCGGATTTTTGAAGCGATAACAAACAGCGGTCGGCGTCGAAAGACGCCGACTACATTTTTTCGAAAAAACATGAAAAAGGGGGTTGACAAAAGTGGGGAAGGGGTGTATTATGTGCAAGCGCTTTGGGGCGCAGGACCTGAACAAGTGAAAAAGTTGGTAATCGGAAGCAGGGAAGAGCGGAAAGCATCGAGACCAGCGGAAGAAAATCAAAAAAACTTGAAAAAAGGGCTTGACAAACCGAACAGCTTGTGATAGAATAAGCAAGCTAACCAGCTGAGGGAAAGCGAAACGGTACCTTGTAAATTGAATAACGCAAAGACGAAAAGAGCACCTTGAACAAAGTAAAATGGATTGTTTAAGCGAAAGCGAAAAATAAGCCAACGAAAATTCTTGAGTAAATTTGCTGAGAGCGAATTTTTCAGAAGATTAGGTTTTAACACAGAGATGTGTTGAGATACAATTTTTTGAGAGTTTGATCCTGGCTCAGGACGAACGCTGGCGGCGTGCCTAACACATGCAA
>OIWM01001676.1_pt1 | contig 20731 bp, 19 predicted proteins | sample 1587451 | NCBI WGS metagenome assembly OIWM01 (sample SAMEA3888907, study PRJEB22519) | human gut metagenome | biome: human gut; feature: human-associated habitat; material: faeces | place: Denmark | collected 2011
TGGGGTTGAAGCTACCGCCAAAGATTCCTACTTTCTTACTTTGAACTTTGAACATAGAACTTTGAACTTTATGATTAGCAAAGCGAGCTGTATTTGCCTTTTGGACAGGCGACGGAATCGCCTGGAACGGGGGCTTTGCTTTCTGATAGCGGGCTTCGCTTTAGCTATTCTTTGCTTATGCTTTAGCTATTCTGCGTCTAAAAAGGCTTTTACGAGCTGATAAACTTCTTGCTGAGCCTTCTCCAGGTCATCGTTGACAACGACGTGGTCGAACTGAGGAGCGAAGGTCAGCTCATAGGCGGCGCGTGCTATGCGGTCGTTGATGACCTCAGGCGTGTCGGTGGCGCGACCCTCAAGACGGCGGCGCAGCTCCTCAACCGATGGCGGCTGAATGAACAGACTCAGCGCGCGGTCGCCGTAATACTGCTTGATGTTGCAACCACCCTTCACATCGACGTCGAACACCACGTTCTCGCCGCGCGCAGCCTGCGTCTCCACCTGCTGCTTCAGCGTGCCGTAGAAGCGGTTCTCGTAAACCTCCTCGTACTCGAGAAACTCGTCGCGGCTGATGCGCTCGCGGAACTCCTCGGGAGTGATGAAGAAATACTCTACGCCGTTCTGCTCTGTGCCACGCGGAGCACGCGATGTGCAAGAGATAGAGAAGGCGAGGTGCAGCTCAGGGCGCTGCATCAGACGATTGATGATTGTGCTCTTTCCGCTGCCACTCGGAGCGGAGAATATTATAAGTTTACCCATGTTTTGAGTTTTGAATTTTGAGTTTTGAGTTTTGAATTATGCGCTGTGCGCATTTTGAATTAATGAGTTTTGAATTTTGAGTTTTGAATTCTTAATTCATAAATGAATAATTCAAAATCGGCGAAGCCGACAATTCAAAATTCAAAACTCAAAATTCAAAATTTAAAGTGCGTTCAGTACCTGTTCCTTAATCTGTTCCAGTTCGTCCTTCATCTTCACCACGATGTTCTGCATCTCGGCGTTGTTGCTCTTCGAGCCGGTAGTGTTTATCTCGCGTCCCATCTCCTGCGCGATGAATCCGAGCTTCTTGCCCTGGCCGCCCTCCTCAGCCATAGTCTCGCGGAAATAGTTGAGGTGGTTGGCAAGGCGCTGCTTCTCCTCGCTGATGTCGAGCTTCTCGATATAGTAGATAAGCTCCTGCTCAAGGCGGTTTTTGTCGTACTCAACCTCGGGGATGGAACTCAGTCCGTCAACGATGCGAGCGCGAATCTTCTCCACGCGCGACTTCTCGTACGGCTCAATGCTCTTCAGCAGAGCCTCTATGTTGTCTATCTTCTCGCCGAACTTCTTCTGCAGCGCCGCACCCTCCTGCTGGCGGAACGCCACGAGCGCATCGATAGCCTCGTCGATAGCCTTGCGCGCCACCGTCCACTCCTCGTCGGAGAGCGTCTCTATCTCCACCTTCGACATCACATCAGGCATGCGCAGCAGCGTGAGGAACCAGTCGCCCGGCAGCGGAATCTGGCACTCCGCAGCCACGTTCTTAATCTGTTCGCAGTAGTTCTTCGCAAGCGCTGTGTTGATAGTCGTGGCGTCGGTCGTAGCGTCCTTTTCAATCCAGATAGAGAAGTCGACCTTGCCGCGAATCACCTTCGTCTGTATAGCCTGACGAATCTCCATCTCCTTCTCTCTGTAGAGCGGAGCGATGCGAGTAGAGAGGTCGAGCGCCTTACTGTTGAGCGACTTTATCTCGACATTGATTTTCTTACCATTGTAGACTACGACAGACTTGCCGTAGCCGGTCATTGAAAGTATCATATTGCGTGTTTGTTATTTATATATGCTTGTTTGTTATTTTAAATGTGCAAATGTAAGTAATATTTTTCATATATGAAAAAAAACGTTTGCTTGTTTTTTTTAACGCTTTGTTAATGGGCTAAATTGAATAAAAAATTGTATTTTTGCATTCTATTATATAATGTGTAGTCTGCACCTAAGCGCCGCCAATGAGTTGTTGCGGAGTTTAGGTAGGGCGGACTGCGAAAAAAACGAAAAAGAATGTCGTGTATATTGAGTATTGATACGAGCACCAACGTGTGTTCAGTTGCCGTCAGTCAGGACGGTGCGTGTATATTCTCCAAAGAAGACTTTGAAGGTCCCAACCACGCCGTGAATCTCGGCGTATATGTAGACGAGGCAATGTCGTTCGCCGACAGCCATGCCATACCACTTGACGCCGTAGCCGTGAGCAGCGGCCCCGGTTCGTACACCGGACTGCGCATCGGAGCGTCGATGGCAAAGGGCATCTGCTACGGACAGAACCTGAAGCTCATAGCAGTGCCTACACTCGAGCTGATGGCAGTGCCAGTGTTGCTGCGCGAGGAAGTGGAGGAGGGAGCACTGCTCTGCCCCATGCTCGACGCACGCCGCATGGAAGTATATTCGGCTGTCTACGACCGCGCCCTGCGCGAAGTGCGCGGCATACAAGCAGACATCGTCGACGCCGACACCTACAAGGAATACCTCGACCGCGCACCGGTCTACTTCTTCGGCAACGGCGCCGAGAAGTGTATGGAGGTTATCAACCATCCCAACGCACGCTTCATCAAGAACGTACACCCGCTCGCTAAGTGGATGTATCCACTCGCAGAGAAGCGCATCGCACAGGAGAAGTTCGAGGACGTGGCATACTTCGTGCCGTTCTACCTCAAGGACTTCGTGGCGAAAGAATCAAAGAAGTTATTGTAAGAAAGATATGAAGATAAAAGGTTTAGACTACAACACACAGCGCGAACACCTCGTGCTCCCCGAATACGGACGTGAGGTGCAGCAGATGGTCGACTACTGTGTCAGCCTGAAAAGTCGCGCCGAGCGCCAGCGTTGTGCCAACACCATAATAGCAGTCATGGAGCGCATGATGCCGCACACCTACGAGAACAAGGACTACCGGCAGAAACTCTGGGACCATCTCGCACTGATGAGCGGCTTCCAGCTCGACATCGACTATCCGTGCGACATCACCGAAGCGCAGAAGATGCTGCAGAAGCCCGCACCAATGCGCTACCCTATGAAGCGCATACCCGTGCGCCATTACGGCAACATGATGTTCGAGGTGTTCGAACTGCTTAAGAACATGCCCAATGGAGCCGAACGCACCGAGCTTACACGCCTCGCCGCTAACCAGATGAAGCGCGACCTCGTGCTTTGGGGACACGGATCGAGCGACGACGAGAAGGTAGCGTCAGACCTCGCCGACTATACCGACGGCAAGATTCAGCTCGACCTCGAAACGTTCAAGTTCGACCGCACAGAGACACCGACACGCAATTACGAGAGAAGACAACGTCGCAGAAAATAAATCCGCAACGTTGTAGATATATACCACACAATGTCGTAGAACATAAACCACAACGCTTATGGAATCGTTTATAATTGAAGGCGGACACCAGCTGCAGGGCACCATCACGCCGCAAGGAGCCAAGAACGAGGCTCTCGAAGTGATAGCCGCTGTGCTGCTCACGTCCGACCCCGTCAGAATAACCAACATCCCCGACATCCTCGATGTCAACAACCTCATACGCTTGTTGCAGGACATGGGCGTGAAAGTGACGCGCAACGGCAAGGGCGACTTTACGTTCCAGGCAGACGAACTCAACCTCGACTTCCTCGCCAGCGACGAATACGTACGCAAGTGCTCGGCGCTTCGCGGCAGTGTGCTTATGATGGGTCCGCTGCTCGGACGCTTTGGCAAGGCTGTAGTGGCTGAACCGGGCGGCGACAAGATAGGACGTCGACGTCTCGACACCCACTTCCTCGGCTTCAAGAACCTCGGCGCAGCGTTCAATGCCGACGACGAGCGCCACGTATATAATATAGAAGCGGAGAAACTGCACGGCACATACATGCTTCTCGACGAGGCATCCGTGACCGGCACTGCCAACATTATCATGGCTGCCGTTCTCGCAGAGGGCAAGACAACGATATACAACGCCGCCTGCGAGCCTTATATACAGCAACTCTGCACGATGCTCAACGCTATGGGCGCCAAGATTACGGGCATCGCCTCCAACCTCTTGTACATCGACGGCGTAAGCGAGCTGCACGGCACCGAACACCGCATACTGCCCGACATGATTGAGGTGGGATCGTTCATCGGTATGGCGGCAATGGTGGGCAACGGCATACGCATAAAGGACTGTGCCGTGGCTCAGCTCGGCGTTATTCCAGACGCCTTCCACCGGCTCGGCGTGAAGATTGACGTAGACGGCGACGATCTCTACATTCCGCACCAGCCTCACTATGTTGTCGACTCGTTTCTCGACGGCTCTATCATGACTCTTGCCGATGCGCCGTGGCCCGGACTCACGCCAGACTTGCTTTCGGTGCTCATCGTGGTTGCAACTCAAGCGCGCGGATCGGTACTTGTTCACCAGAAGATGTTCGAGAGTCGACTCTTCTTCGTCGACAAGCTCATAGATATGGGCGCACAGATTATACTTTGCGACCCGCACCGCTGCGTAATTGTAGGTCACGACCGCAATATTCAGTTGCGTGCAGGCCGCATGTCGAGCCCTGATATCCGTGCCGGAATCGCTCTGCTCATCGCCGCACTCGGCGCAAAGGGCACAAGTCGCATTGACAACATCGCACAGATAGACCGCGGATATGAGGACATAGAAGCCCGACTCAACGCTCTGGGAGCAAAGATTAGAAGAGAGTAAGGCAACACGTTTCCTTGTGAACTTGTTTCTTTGTAAACTTATTTCCTTGTAAACTATCTTCATAGTCTCCTATTCTTTTAGTCACCTGGTTTCCTTGTTAACTAACAAAAATGATAAAGAAAGAATCAGTATATAAAATAGGTAAGATAGGCAAGCCGCACGGCGTAGACGGCGAGGTGTCGTTCCACTTCGACGACGATATCTTCGACCGTGTAGACGCCGACTACCTCATTCTTGAGATTGACGGCATACTCGTGCCATTCTTCCTCGACGAATACCGCTTCAAGAACGACGAGACAGCGCTTGTACGCTTTGCCGACATCGACTCGCAGGAGCGTGTTCGCGAGCTTACCGGCTGCGATGTCTACTTCCCGCGTGAGCATGTCGACACAGATGCCGACCAGCTATCTTGGGCTGCCATCGTCGGCTTCAAGGTTGTTGACGACCGATCGGGCGCTGTTGTCGGTGAGATTGAATCGGTTGACGATTCTACCATCAACACACTTTTCTGTCTGCTCACTACCGACGGCAACGAGTTGCTCATACCTGCCTCCGACGAGTTCATCGTGGAGGTGGACGCTGAGAGCCGCACCATAACTATGGATCTGCCGGAGGGATTGACAGAGCTGTAAAGGGCTTGTTGGTTGTTCTGGTTGTTCTGGCTTTTCTGGCTTATCTAGCTTTTCTAGTTTATCTAGCTTATCTAGCTTATATAGTTTGCCTAGTTTACCTAGAACGCCTAGCCAGCCTAGTCCTCCTAGCTCTCCAACAAAATCAAGCAATATAAAAATCAGACCACAATGAAACAAATATGTATCCTCGGTTCCACCGGTTCTATCGGAACCCAGGCACTCGACGTGATAGAACAGCATAGCGACCGCTACGAGGTCTACTGCCTCACGGCTAACAACCGCTATGAGATGCTTGCCGAGCAGGCGCGCAAGTTCCGCCCGGCTGCAGTCGTCATTGCGAACGAAGCGCACTACGAGTCGCTGAAGCTGCTGCTTGCCGACCTTCCCGACATCAAGGTGTATGCCGGAGCGAAGGCTATCGACGAGATTGTAGAGGCGCATCCTATCGACATGGTGCTCACGGCTATGGTGGGTTTCGCCGGACTCTCGCCAACTATCCACGCCATCAAGGCACGCAAGACGATATGCCTCGCCAACAAGGAGACACTTGTCGTAGCCGGCGACCTCATCTGCCGACTTGCTGCGGAGTACCACGTGAACATCCTGCCCGTAGACAGCGAGCACTCTGCCATCTTCCAGAGTCTTGTTGGCGAAGGCGACAACGAGATAGAGAAGATTCTGCTCACCGCTTCGGGCGGTCCGTTCCGCAAGTTCACGCTCGATGAGATGCGCGATGTGAAGGCTGCCGACGCTTTGCGCCACCCGACATGGGAGATGGGCGCGAAGATTACGATAGACTCTGCGTCGATGATGAACAAGGGCTTTGAGGTTATCGAGGCGAAGTGGCTCTTCGGCGTTGAGGCTGAGAAGATTCAGGTACTCGTCCACCCGCAGTCGATAGTGCACAGTGCGGTGCAGTTTCGCGACGGCGGCGTGAAAGCGCAGCTCGGTGTGCCCGATATGCGTCTGCCTATACAGTACGCCTTCTCGTTCCCCGAGCGTCTGCCGCTTAACGGCGACCGTCTCGACTTGTTCCGTCAGCCGCTCGAGTTCTTCGAGCCCGACATGGAGAAGTTCCGCTGTCTCGCCATGGCTTACGAGTCGATACGTCGCGGCGGCAATGTGCCGTGCGTAATGAATGCAGCCAACGAAGTGGTGAACGAGGCGTTCCGTCACGACCGCTGCGGATTCCTGCAGATGGCAGACATCATCGAGGCTACCATGCAGCGCGCTACGTTCGTCGCCCAGCCTACTTACGACGACTATATCGCTTCTGACGCTGAGGCAAGACGAATTGCGGCAAGCATGCTGTGATGTTGAATGTTGAATGTTGAATTTTGAGTTTTGAATTGTCGGCTGCGCCGATGAGGAATTATTCAATTTGGAATTCACAACTCTTAACTCAAAATTCATAAATTCAAAATGCGCGAAGCGCACAACTCAAAATTCAAAACTCAAAACTCAAAACTCTTAAATGGAAATATTTCTTATAAAGACACTCCAGTTCATGCTGGCTATCTCGCTTCTCGTGCTCCTGCACGAGGGCGGACACTTCTTCTTCTCGAAACTCTTCGGAGTGCGCGTCGAGAAGTTCTACCTCTTCTTCGACCCTTGGTTCAGTCTGTTCAAGTTCAAGCCGAAGAACAGCGACACTACGTACGGCATCGGTTGGCTTCCGCTCGGCGGCTACTGCAAGATATCGGGTATGATTGACGAATCGATGGACACCGAGCAGATGAAAGAGCCTGCCAAGGCGTACGAGTTCCGCTCTAAACCTGCATGGCAGCGACTGTTTATCATGATAGGCGGCGTGCTTGTCAACTTCCTTTTAGCGCTTTTCATCTACGCCATGTGCCTCTTCACATGGGGCGAGGACTATGTCAGCCCGAAGGATATGACGCTCGGAATGGAGTTCAACAAGGAGGCTAAGGCGCTCGGATTCCATGATCACGACATCTTGCTCGGCACCAACCTCGGCGAGTTCAAGGACGCCAAGGCTGACATGTATCGCGGTCTGGCTAACGCTACAGAGGTTTACGTGCTGCGCGACGGCAAGAAGGTGATCGTCAACACGCCGGGCGACCTCGACCTGCTCGGCATGTTGAAGAATGTGCCGCCGTTCGTCGTAGGTTATGTGCCGGCTGTAGTTGACAGCGTAACGCCCAACTCGGCTGCCAAGCGCATGGGGCTGCAGAAAGCCGACCGCATCCTCTCGCTCAACGGCAAGCCCGTCAGCTCGTTCTCTCAGTTCACATACGAGGTGGGTCGCAGCACCGATATGTTCACCTGCGCACAGACTCACGCCGACACCGTGAAGGCGCTCGCCGCTGTTGTCAACGTAGAGCGTCAGGTGAACGGCAAGCTCGACACACTCACGCTCAAAGGCCAGTTCGATGCCGTGTCGGCAGGCGGTTTCTCGCCGTTCGCCAAGGGCAAGCCGATGCGCCTTGTGCTCGGCTATATGCCGCAGCAGCCTAAGTATAAGGTGACACACATCGACTACGGCTTCCTCGAGTCGTTCCCCGCTGGCGTCAAGTACGGCTGCAAGGTGCTCTCGGGTTACGTAGGCGACATGAAGTATCTCTTCTCGTCTGAAGGCGCCAAGTCGCTCGGCGGCTTCGGAGCCATCGGCAGTCTGTTCCCGTCGCAGTGGGACTGGCACTCGTTCTGGCTTATGACCGCCTTCCTCAGCATTATCCTCGCCTTCATGAACATTCTGCCTATCCCGGCGCTCGACGGCGGACACGTGCTCTTCCTGCTCTACGAGATGATAGCTCGCCGCAAGCCGTCTGAGAACTTCATGATATACGCCGAGTATATCGGCATCGGCGTTCTGCTGCTGCTCATGGTGGTGGCGAACCTGAACGATATACTGCGCTTCCTGCATATAATATAATGTATAGTAGCGGAGGTCTCCGGCCTCCGCCCTGCAAACAAAGAATACAAACAATTTAAAAACAGAAAATTATGAAACAACAAAACTGGTTAGATACCGATTCGCTTCGTGGCAGCGACTTCTCTATGTCGTCTGCTTTCCCTGCGCTCATGCGCAAAGTGTTTGTATGGATGACCCTCGCCCTCGCCATTACCGGCATCACCGCATACGGCGTTGCATCTACTCCGTCGCTCATTATGGCTATCCTCGGCAACAAGGCATTGTTCTGGGGACTCATCATCGCCGAGCTTGTGCTCGTGTTCTCTGTCAGCGGCGCCATCAACCGTCTGTCGCTCTCTACGGCTACGCTTCTGTTCGTGCTCTACTCGGTGGTGAACGGCGCTACGCTCTCTGTCATCTTCCTTGCGTTCAGCATGACAGCCATCGTCAAGACATTCCTCATCACAGCCGGCACGTTCGGCGTAATGGCGCTCGTGGGCTACACCACCAAGACCGACCTTACGTCTATGGGCAAGCTGCTCTTCATGGCGCTTCTCGGACTCATCATCGCCACCGTGGTTAACATGTTCGTGCGCAGCAGCGGCTTCGACCTCATCCTGAGCTACGTAGGCGTGCTCATCTTCGTGGGTCTCACCGCATACGATACGCAGAAGATAAAGCAGATGTGCCAGCTTGCGCCCGACGCAGGCGAACACATGCAGAAGCTCGCTCTGCTTGGTGCGTTGAGCTTGTATCTCGACTTCATCAACCTCTTCCTCTATCTGCTGCGCATTTTCGGCAACAATAAGGAGTAAACCGACCGGTTGCGTCCGATTGACGACGACTCAGGCTCACGACTTATAGAACGAAAGCTAAAGATATACATAGCTTTTAGTTAGAAACCAATACGGGGAATCGCCGCTTTGTTTTGATGGTTTTACGGTCAAAACGAGCGTGATTCCCCGTTTTTTTGTGCCCGTTCATCAACGCATGATTGGGTTTATTGAACGAATGGGGGCGTTTGTTGAATAAATTTGTGGGTTTCTGGTTTGTTGAATAACTTTGCAAGCGTAAAAAGGAAGAATAGTTTAGTATTACAAGTAGTAATTGTTAGAGAGTTAATAAGTTAGAGAGTTATTTAGAAGAAATTTAAAGTTTACACACATACATCAGATTACGTTTCATACACACATTAAGCAATGTTATTTAAGCAAAAGACTACAAGTATTAGAGTATGTCCACAGTGGTGGAGTCACAAACGAATGAATTTTGTTGTTGATTAATAGTTTTTTCGTGAGAAAAGGTTATAAAAGTACGGGACTATCTTTAGTCCCGTTTTTTTTGTTTATAATTGAAAGTTGAGAGTTGAGAGTTATGATATGCTTTGTTGTTTGAGTTTTTGCTCGCCATTTATAACTTCTAAGAGTAATCATAACTCTCAACTCTCAACTCTCAACTCGCTTTACCTTCCCAAATACTTGTCTGCCAAGTATTCGCTCAGCGCATCCTTATACATATCTCCGATTGGCAGATACGTGTCAGTATCCATCACGATGCGGTTCTTTGTCACCTCCTGCACATGATTCATGTTCACGATATACGAGCGATGAATACGCAGGAAGTTGGACGGCAGACGCTCCTCCATGCGTTTCATAGCAAGAAGCATGATGATGGGGCGCGACTGTCCGTCTACATGCACCTTCAGATACTCAGACATGCCCTCGATGTAGCGTATGTCGGCTATCTTTACGCGCACCACCTTATGCTCCGTCTTCAGGAAGATATTCTCGTCTGTCTGCTCAGGCTCAGGTTCTGCGGTGAGAGGCAGCGGCGCATTGTTGTGCTCATAGCGTTCCTTTACGCGCAGAGCGGCACGACGGAAGTCGTCCAGACTGAACGGTTTGAGCAGATAGTCTACGGCGTCAACCTTGAATCCGTCGATAGCATACTCCGAATAGGCTGTGGTAAAGACCACAAGCGGCGGCGCCACGAGCGAGCGCACAAAGTCCATGCCGTTAAGGTCGGGCATGTTGATGTCGATGAAGATGACGTCAACGCGTTCGTTGTTGATGATGTCGCGCGCTTCGAGAGCACTTTGACACTCGCCCACGAGCGTAAGGAACGGAACCTTCGACACGTAGACTGCAAGTTGCTGGAGTGCCAACGGCTCGTCGTCGATGATAAGAGTCTTTATCATAGTGTTTGGATTTTATGAGTTGTGGCTGTTTTTATCTATTCTGGGGCGGTTGTCCTATTTGTTGGGGCTGTTCTTAATCTTGTTCGTTATCTCTGCTGCGCTTTATGCTTTCGATACATCCGCTGTTTCGGCTTCTGCGTCTGGCAGGCGCGTCTGCATCGGTATGTCGAGCTTCACTTCGTACGTCTTTTCGCCGTCGCTGATGTCGAGCGTGTAGTCGTCGTCGTAGAGCAGTTCGAGACGTTGGCGCACGTTCTGCAGACCCATGCCGCCTTTCTCGTTCGTGCGTTGCACCTGCGTGGGTTTGCTGTTGCAGCAGCTGAAGAGAAGTCGCTTGTTCTCCACGCGAAGTTTGATGTCGATGAACGACTCCTCGCGGTAGCTTATGCCGTGCTTGAATGCGTTCTCCACAAAGATGATCAGCATCAGCGGAGGCAGCTTCAGCTCGGGCAACTGCGGCGGAACATCCACGTTGATGTGCACCTTTCTGGTATATCTAAGGCGCATGAGCTGAACGTAGAGGTTGAGAAACTCCACCTCGCGTGTCAGCGGAATGAGCTTCTTGCTGCCTTCGTACAGAATGTGGCGCATCATCTTCGACAGTTCGACGATGGTAGTCTTGGCACGTTCGGGGTCGATGTCTACGAGGGCATGAATGTTGTTGAGCGTATTCATGAAGAAGTGGGGGTTAACCTGATACTTCAGATACTCCATCTGCTGTTCGAGGTTGCGCTGGTCGATAATCTTCTGGCGCTCTCGGTCGCGCTGCGACATGAAGTAGAGCTTCACGCCGAGATTCATGCCCATAAGCAGCAGTCCGCCGAAGAAAGCCACCAGCTCGCCCGGTCCAAGCATAGGCAGCGGGTCGATAGGCTGATAGTCAAGCGGCTTGCGGCGCATCGGGTTCTGCGGACTACAATAGCGTCCGTCGCCAAGCCGCACAGCCGCCACGCGCTCGTAAGCCAGCGAGTCGGCTTTCCACTCCGCCTCCATGCGTGTCTTGTACTGGTTCTTGTGCATCGGTCGGTTGAGGTAGGTTATGAACATGCCCGTCAGCAGTATTAAGAACGACAAACACAAGTATGTACCGGTCTTGCGCTTCTTCAGAAGTATTGGCAGCAAGAGGAAGTTGTGTATGGCGAACATCACGAGCCATGTACTTGTGTACTCCCATGCGTGCAGTATCTCGGTCCACGAGAAGGTGATGCGGGGGTTGCCTGCCATTCGCGTGTATATGTTTATCACGGGCGAAGCGTAGAGCATAGCCCAAATGGCAGAGTAGATAGTGTGTTCTTTGCGAAAATTCATAGGCTTTTGTTTTTATAACTCTCTTTTTTTTATGTCTCCAATTTGGGGTAGCGTGCCTTTAGGGCAGCCATCTTAAATCTCTAATTCGGGGTAGTGTGCCTTCAGAGTAGCCACTCTCTGCTGTGTCTTCTCAATGAAGGCGCGGTGTTCTGCCGACTCTGGGTTGAACGGGCGGTGGTTGAGCGCGGCTTTTATGGGCAGCCACTCGCTCATGAACGCCTTGGTCTTGCTGCTGAAGAACGTGTCGGCGAAGCGTTCCCAGATGTAGTCGACAGCCTGCTGCGACGGGTGTAGCATGTCGGGGGCGTAGAAGCGATAGTCGCGAAGCTCGTCGCACACTATCTCGTACGCCGGAAAGTAGACGCAGGCGTCAGTCTGCCGAGCCACTTCGTCTGCCGCCAGCAGCAGCGTAGCTTTCGACACGGCGCTGCCGTGAAAGCCGTACTTGGCGTAGCGTATGGGGCTGACGGTGAGTATGACGCGCATGTCAGGTCGGCGGTTGCGCAGCCGGGCGATGGCTTCTCGGAGATAATCGGCACACTCGTCTACGCTGAGGCTGCGCTCGGTGAAGAGTCGCTGCGGTCGCTTTTGGCAGTTGTCCACAATCTCGCCCGTCTCGTTGAGTATGTACACGCGGTTGGTGCCGAGCGTGAACACCGCCGTGCGCGCCACCTCAGCAGTCTCGGCTGCGAGGTAGCGCTCTACGGTGTGCAGAATGCTCGCCGGGTTGTACATCACGCCGTACGGATTGACCGTAGCGCGAAACTTGTCGTCGACGAACCTGCTACCGATGTTGTCGGCGAAGCAGGAGCCTACGAAGAGCATGCGCTCACATGGGTCGATAGCGAACGGCGACTTGTCTATGATGACTGGCGTGCGAAATTCCATTACAATCTGTTTTTAATCAGTTGAGAATTGAGAATTGAGAGTTGAGAGTTATGATTACTTTGAGAGCTTCAAGAAGTCATAAGCTATAGAACATATCATAACTCTCAACTTTCAACTCTCAACTCTCAACTCTCAACTGAAACTACTCTCAATTCTCAACCTTCAACTCTCAGCTCTCAATTTTCAATTTTCAACTGAGCACCTCTTACTCTTTTTTTCTTTTTATTTCAAACATTACTCCGCCGATGATGGCGAGAGCCAGCAGCAGATAGGCTGCGTAAGCCGCTGTCTCGGTGTTCTTCACCGACGCCGGCTTGAACGTGAGCACCACGTTGTGTTTGCCCGGCTTCACGTTGATGGCGCGCAGCACGTAGTTGACGCGACCCACCTCTACGTCCTTGCCGTCGACCGTAGCGGTCCAGCCCGGATAGTAAATCTCCGAGAACACGACCACGCCGCCCTTCGGCGACTGCACGGTGTAGCGCAGCTCGTTAGGCTCGTACTTGTCGAGACGCACGAACGCTGTGCCCTCCTGCTTTACGGCGTCGCCCAGCGCTGTCTTGAACTTGCTGTCGGCTACAGCCTCGTGATGCAGGTCGAGACGCTTGATGGCGTCGAGCTCCTGGTTGGCGTTGTCGACATACTGGAGGCGGTCGACGAACCACGCGTTGCCGTAAGCGTACGGGTTCTGCAGCGGCACGGTCTGTCCGCCCTGCAGCGGCATGATGATATACTTGGTGTTGAGCATATTGAGCACCGGATAAACCGAGTCGCCCGGCACGCTTGTCATATCGCCCTGAGCCTTGGCGATGGCAGACATCGCCTGCTGCATCTCGGGCGCGATGTATTCGTCGATAAGCTCCTGGTAGCGGCGCAGCTTGGCTGCATGGTAGCCGCCGATAGACTTATGATAGTATGACGTCTCGTTCTCGTTGAACGTGTTCGACGCGAGGTTCAGCACGCGATAGTCGGGCGCTGTGTCCTGCAGAATCTGGCGGTCGGTGGCGGTCTCCTGCTGCGGAGTCTCGCGCACGCTGCGCTCCACGAACATCGCGTCGTTGAGGTAGCGCTTGTTCACCTGCCACATATCCACGAGGCAGAGCGCGAAGAGGAGCGCCACGGCGTACTTCGGCTGCAGTTTCTTCAGCAGAGCGAGCACGAGGACAACTGTTCCGGCGAGTATCACGAAGAACGAACGCCAGCAGTCGGCTGTGAATATAGAGATACGAATCTCGCGCAGATTGCTGATGAGCGGCGTGAGATACTCGCTCGGTATAGAGGCGAGCGCGCGCAGCTCGGCGTTAGACACGAAGTCGGGGAAGAACACCGAAGGCATGATGGCGAACGCCACGCACATGCCCGCCGTAAGCAGGAAGCTGAGCGCGAACCACGAGCGATTCTTCACCTCGCGGCACACCAGTCGGTGCGAAGCCGTGCCGACGAGCAGTGGGGTAGTGCCCTTGAGGAAGTTCTCGGTCTCCAACACCTTCTTCAGAGCCAGCATAGCAAGCAGCGGAATGGTGAACTCGGCGATGACGAGTATCGACGCCACGGTGCGGAACTTGGCGTACATCGGAACATAGTCGAGGAAGAGGTCGGTGAACCACATGAAGTTTCTGCCCCACGAGAGCAGCACGGAGAGCACTGTCGCAGCGAGCAGCGCCCACTTCATCGGGCCTTTCACGATGAACAGACCCAGCACGAAGAGCATCATCACGAACGCTCCGACGTACACCGGACCGCTTGTGCCCGGCTGGTCGCCCCAGTACTGACCCATCTGCTGATATATCTGGTAGAACTCGGGGTTGGCTTTCTCCATAGCCTTCTCGTTCTGCGCCAGCGGCACCGAAGCGCCGCCCTTGGTGTTAGGCACGAGCAGCGTCCAAGTCTCGTCGATGCCGTAGCTCCACTGCGTGATATAGTCGCGGTCGAGGCCGCTCGAAGTCTGGTTGGCAGAGTTCTTCTTCACCAGCTCGCTCTTGCCGCGCATCGACTCCTGCGTATACTGCCACGTATGGTAGAGGTTGGAGAGGTTGATCACCACGCCCAGCACCGCAGCCACCGCGCACACCGCCGTAGCCTTGGCGAAACGTGCCATCTGCTTCTGGCGCAGAGCCTCTACGAGATAGGCTATGACCATGAACAGCACGATGAACAGATAGTAGTAAGTCATCTGCACGTGGTTGGCCTGAATCTCGAGCGCCGTGAACAGACCCGTGAGCACGAAGCCCCAAACATACTTGCCGCGGTAGGCGAGCACGATGCCCGCAATCATCGGCGGCAGATAAGCCAGCGCAATCACCTTCCAGATGTGTCCGGCGGCGATGATGATGAAGAAGTAGCTGCTGAAAGCCCATAGCAGGGAGCCGAGCACAGCCAACTCGCGGCGGAAGTCGAACGCGCGTAGCAGTATGTAGAAGCCCAAGAGATAGGCGAACACGTACCACACGTTCTCGGGCAGCCACAGATGGTAGAACTTGCCCACGCCGTTAAGCACCTCCTGCGAGTCGTACGACGGTGCCATCTGATACGTAGGCATACCGCTGAACAAGGCGTTGGTCCAGCGGGTGTACTCGCCCGTGCGCTGATAATACTCGGTAAGCTCCTCGCCCGCGCCGCGTCCGGCCGACGAGTCGTGACGATAGAGAATGCGCCCCTCGGTGTCTGCCGGGAAGAAGTAGGCAAACGCGATGACCGCAAACAACAACACTACCAGCAAGTCTGGTAGAAAGCGTTTCAAAGTCTTCATTGATATTCTTGTTTTTTTTGATTATACAATGTAAACGTTCACGTTGCGATATACATTAATATATATACAACTCTGCAAAGTTACAGAAATAATTCAAAATACGCCGTAATCGGAGCCTTTTTTCTTGCGCTTTGCGTCGGGTAGCGTCCGCCGTCCGATCGGATTCCGTCCGCCGTCCGATCAGATTCCGTCCGCCGCCCGATCAGATTCCGTCCGCCGCCCGATCGGATTCCGTCCGCCGTCCGATGAGAATATCTCAAGGAGTATGGGCAAAAACGTAGCGGAGGTCTCCGGCCTCCGCAGCACCAAGTCGAACACTAATAGTGTAAAAACTGTCACTAAAACAGCTCCGAGTGTCATTCTGTCAGACACGGCACAGCGCCGTTTGTCAGCAAAAAGCCTGCGCAACCCCATTTGGCACGCCATTTGTATATCAGTAAGCGAAAACATCAACCAATTAAGTAAAAAATAAAAAAACGAAATATTATGGGAAAGATTATTGGAATCGACTTAGGTACTACAAACTCTTGTGTTGCCGTATTTGAAGGCAACGAACCGGTAGTAATCGCCAACAGCGAAGGCAAGCGCACAACTCCTTCAGTCATTGGCTTCGTAAAGGACGGTGAGCGTAAGGTAGGCGACCCTGCAAAGCGTCAGGCCATCACCAACCCGAAGAACACCGTATACTCAATCAAGCGCTTCATGGGCGAGACCTATGAGCAGTGCGCTAAGGAAGTGACACGCGTACCGTTCAGCGTAGTAAACGAAGGCGGCTATCCGCGCGTTGACATCGACGGACGCAAGTACACTCCGCAGGAAATCTCGGCAATGGTGCTTCAGAAGATGAAGAAGACCGCTGAGGACTATCTCGGTCAGGAGGTAACAGACGCCGTAATCACCGTTCCGGCATACTTCTCCGACTCACAGCGTCAGGCTACAAAGGAGGCAGGTCAGATCGCAGGCCTCAACGTTCGCCGTATCGTGAACGAGCCGACAGCAGCCGCACTCGCTTACGGCGTAGACAAGGCTAACAAGGACATGAAGATCGCCGTATTCGACCTCGGTGGCGGTACATTCGATATCTCTATCCTCGAGTTCGGTGGCGGCGTGTTCGAAGTACTCTCTACAAACGGTGATACACACCTCGGTGGCGATGACTTCGACCAGGTAATCATCGACTGGCTCGTGCAGGGCTTCAAGGCCGACGAAGGCATCGACCTCTCTAAGGATCCGATGGCTATGCAGCGCCTCAAGGAAGCTGCAGAGAAGGCAAAGATAGAGCTCTCAAGCACCACATCTACCGAAATCAACCTGCCGTACATCTCAGCAGAAGGCGGTGTGCCAAAGCACTTGGTTAAGACGCTGACACGCTCACAGTTCGAGCAGCTCGCACACAACCTTATCCAGGCTTGCCTCGTACCTTGCCAGAACGCAATGCGCGACGCAAAGCTCCAGACATCAGACATCGACGAGGTGATCCTCGTAGGCGGTTCAAGCCGTATACCAGCCGTTCAGACACTCGTTAAGAACTACTTCGGCAAGGAGCCTTCAAAGGGCGTTAACCCCGACGAGGTGGTAGCCGTAGGCGCATCTATCCAGGGCGCTATCCTCAACAAGGAGAGCGGCGTAGGCGACATCGTTCTGCTCGACGTAACACCGCTTACACTCGGTATCGAGACAATGGGCGGCGTGATGACAAAGCTTATCGACGCCAACACCACAATCCCGGCTAAGAAGAGCGAGACATTCTCTACAGCCGTCGACAACCAGACAGCCGTAACCATCCACGTGCTCCAGGGCGAGCGCCCGATGGCTGCACAGAACAAGTCAATCGGTCAGTTCAACCTCGAAGGCATCGCACCTGCACGCCGCGGCGTTCCGCAGATTGAGGTGACATTCGACATCGACGCCAACGGTATCCTCAACGTATCTGCAAAGGACAAGGCAACAGGCAAGGAGCAGGCTATCCGCATCGAGGCTTCTTCAGGTCTGAGCAAGGAGGAAATCGAGCGCATGAAGGCAGAGGCAGAGCAGAACGCAGCTTCTGACAAGGCAGAGCGCGAGAAAATCGACAAGCTCAACCAGGCTGACTCTATGATCTTCACCACCGAGAACTTCCTCAAGGACAACGGCGACAAGATTCCTGCCGACCAGAAGCCTGGCATCGAGCAGGCTCTGCAGCAGCTCAAGGACGCTCACAAGGCTGCCGATGTGGCTGCCATCGACACCGCCATCGCCAACCTCAACAACGTCATGCAGGCTGCTTCTGCACAGATGTATCAGGGTGGCGCACAGCCGGGCGCAGGTGCTCAGGCAGGTGCTCAGCCGGGCGCAGACAACGGCGCAAAGGCTGATGATAACATCCAGGACGCTGACTTCGAGGAGGTCAAGTAAGCTTGACTTTTAAGGATAGACATTCTGAATAAGAATAAATAATAAGGCGTACAACCGAAATCTTATGGATATCGGTTGTACGCCTTTTTTTGTTACTGGCTGGAAGATATTTTATTGTGGCTGGAAAATAGACTGGAAGATATTCCGTCCTGAAGTTTATCTTCCAGCCTTTATTGTGTTTACAGTCAGAGTGTTGCGCCGATTCTGGGAGATATGGCAGATTTTTTCGCGTGCAGAGTTATTGTGTGTGTAGTAGTGTCTGCTTCCGTTTGGTGCCGTTTTATCTGTGTTCCTAACGATATTCTTGGCGTATGATAATGCGCAGTTGAGAAAATTTTAGCTTTTACCCGATTTCGACAAGATGATGAATGATGTTGAGAACGAGGTCAAGGAGCAGCAAGCCGAAGACGGACTTGTAAACCGTGTTCCTGAGTTGAAGCAGTTGAGTGAGGACATTGACAAGGCTACAAACACCTTTATCAATGCCGCACTTGAACTGGAATCTGCCATTCAGCAGTATCAACGTGCAGAAGCCAAATTAGGCGGTGCTGTGACTACTATCAGCAAAAAGGTTGATACCCCACCCAACATGGCTTGTGGAATTCGTGTTGAAACCATTATTTGTTAATCGTTCTTTTTTAAGACGTTAGGCTTTCAAACTCTTTGTATGACTATTTACATTCTTTTTCTACTTTTTTCAGAATAGACCTTAACAACTCATAGTTCTTTTCATCAGGAGAGGGCTCACGAACGATTTCTTTATATTCACCATACTCATTCAATCCTTCGATGAAATTCTTTATGTCAATATCACCACTTTTGTGAAGTATCTTATAGTAAAGCTCATACAATGTACCAATTTCTTTTTCTGATTGCAGATGAATGTATGCACCAAAACCATAATGTGCAATGCATGGAGTTTTTTTCTTTTCAGCAACCCTCTGTAGAACAATATCAAATGACCTGCCGTTGCAATGATATAAGAAATCAAGCATACCAGCTTCTGCAAGTGGTTCCTCAATTAATTCTAAATTCGGTTTTCTCGATAAACCACAATCGAAGTATGCATGCATCAACTCATGAAGAATAGTAGAAGCTTTTATTTCATCTATTTCTTCTAGGTCTTTGTCGTTATCTGTAATGTTCTTGTTAAAGAGAGTTATTTTCTTCTCTGATGGATTATATTGCCCATATCTGCATATACCAAATTCATATACGGGAGTATTGTCGTTGTCAACTTCGAATTTTATATCGTTTGTTGCTAATCCATTACAAACTAACCATTCAGAAAGTTCTCTTCTTAGCACATCGAATAATCGTTCATCTTTATCTTTCATTTCAATGGTAAACTCATTTATTTTTTCACTAATTCTTTCTCCAAGAATGTCTTTGTATGGAGGGAACAATTTAAAATAGAACCACTCATCCAGGTCATCCGGGTCGTTAAACATATCATCATCAAATAGACTCATAGCTTTTATTGTTTTTAGGAGTTATTAATTCATTTACTATCTCACGTCTCACTTCCTCTCGCATTTTGGCTCTTACAATACCGCTTACCTTGCGATGACCACCTTTGGGAATCTTGTGTCCACCGTAGGATGTAAACTCTTGCAACCAAGCCACCTTGCTAAAACTGCATCTGGTAGTGATGAACTTCGAGGGTTTGTTCCTCGGACACTCATCCTGTCGATGCTCACTGCGCACAGGAAGGTCAGCCTTTGCTGCGAACAAAGACCGACCCTTCCATTGCTTACGCATGAATTTGTTATGTAGTTTGCTGTGAGACATTTCAATTTCTCCATTTTAGGGAATTGTACCCCTGAGGCTTTTGTGGTATAACCTGCCCTTTTGGCAAAATGCCAAACCTCTTGTATGACTCATATCGTAAAAGATCAATTACAGCTTGACAATGATCAGACATTCCTGAAATTGCGCGAGGAATTAGCACCAAATTAGCTATACTTGTGTAATAATGACAATCATCAACGAGTCCCCAAATATGACATGCTTCATAATCCTTAAAAAGTCTATACCCTCCCGTTGGTGTTATCGATTGCATCATTGATCCTTCTAATATTGCGTTCTTAATAGCTTTGTTTGCTTCTGTATTATCGTCTGCAATACATGGTATACCATTACAATCTGTGGTTGGATTGCCTTTTTTAACATTATTGTCTCGGCATTTTGTATAGTGATCCCAACATGCTTCGGGGTTACCCACGCCCTTGTTTTTATTGGTTCCAAGTTGTCCACTCACAACTTTTGAAACAATATCTTTATCTGCAAATATTGCTGATTTTGCAACCATATCACATAATGTTTGATCATTTATACTTGAAAAAATCCAAGTATTTGCATAGAATTGTCCTAAAATTGTTTTTGCAAAATGCGTGTATCCACTTCGCCAATCTGATTTTGTCTTACTTGACATTGATGAGATATTTGGCAAGATAATCATTTTATTAAAGAATGACAATGCATCTGCAACGGGATCATATCCAGGAGTGTTGGCTACTTGTTTGCTAGTCAATTGGATGATGCGAGTAAATTCTGTAACAATATCTCCATGTCCAATTATGGCATTTTGAAAATTTCGAACATACCTTGAATATGCGGTAGCGGACCTAAAATCTTTTTTACTGTTTAGGTAAAAGTTAAGTAAATTATTAAGTGTCATATGTTTTAGTATATTTAAAAGGTTGTTTAAGATGTCCCATTCAGACACGCTTTCGCCTGAACGTTACTTCGTTCGTAATACATGTTAATATTATAGTTGCCTGTTGTCTCACAGCTTTGAGAGGCACATACTCTGATGAATAATTTCAAATGATTATGTCTAATTTATGGAGGACGTTTATAACATGCGTCCTCGATCTCTTGTAACTTTTCACAGCGTGAAAACGCATAATCTATTGCATCATTTGGATCTTCATTCTATAGTACTCCCCAATATTCGACAAGTGGTTGAACATTGGTTGCTGCGCCATC
>OIWM01001682.1_pt1 | contig 20662 bp, 20 predicted proteins | sample 1587451 | NCBI WGS metagenome assembly OIWM01 (sample SAMEA3888907, study PRJEB22519) | human gut metagenome | biome: human gut; feature: human-associated habitat; material: faeces | place: Denmark | collected 2011
ATTGGCTCTTGCCGTGCATCTTTTCTCCAGTTCTCCATAAAGACACCCCCGTTTCTTCTATTATAGCAGAAACAGTGGCGTTTGGGTAGTTTTTTGACAGGCTGCAACAAAAAATGACCGGCCCTTGGCCGGTCATTTTTGGTTATTTACTCCGCGTTCTCACTGGATTCCTTTTCCCTGGTGATCTTGGCCAGCTCTTCCTCCTCCAGCACGCGGTAGGCCACCTTGCCCACCAGCGTCTTGGGAAGCTCATCCCGGAACTCGATATCGTAGGGCATGGCGTACTTGGCCACGTGCTTGCGGCAGTAGCCCAGCAGGGCGTCGCGGGTGCCCTCGTTGGCCTCGACGCCGGGCTTCAGCATGACAAAGGCCTTCACCTTCTGCATCTTATAGGCGTCGGGCACGCCGATGACGCAGCTCATCTGCACCATGTCGTTGGCGTCCAGAATGTTCTCGATCTGGCCGGGATACACGTTGTAGCCGGAGGAAATGATCATCCGCTTGGCGCGGCCCCGGAAGTAGATGAAGCCCTGCTCGTCCATAACGCCCAGATCGCCGGTATAGACCCACGTCAGGCCGTCGTCGTGCTTGCGGAGGGTCTTGGCGGTCTCGTCGGGGTGGTTCATGTACTCCTTCATGACGGTGGGGCCAGCCAGCAGGATCTCGCCCTCCTCGCCGTAGGGCAGCTCCTCGTCGGTGCCGGGTTTGACGATCTTGATATACGTGTCGGGGAAGGGCAGGCCGATGGAGCCCTCCTTATAGATATGGGTGGGGGTCAGGCAGCAGGCGGTAACAGTCTCGGTGGTGCCGTAGCCCTCCCGCACCTGAATGACGGCGTGGTGGTCATACAGGAACTTGTCGAACTTCTTCTTCAGCTCGATGGACAGGCTGTCGCCGCCGGAGAACACGCCCTTCAGGCTGCTGAGGTCAGCGTTGTCCATGCTGGGCAGGCGCAGCAGCGCCTCATACAGCGTGGGGACGCCGGCGATGAAGTTGCACTTATACTTGACGATCTGCTTGGCATAGCTCTTGGCGGTGAAGCGGGGGATCAGGATGCAGCGGCCGCCGTTGGCCAGCATGGAGTGAACGCACACGCCAAGGCCGAAGCCGTGGAACAGGGGCATGGCGGCCAGCATCCGGTCGCCGGGGCGGAACATGGGGTTGGTGGCGATGATCTGCTGTGCCAGGGCGTTGAAGTTGCCGTTGGTCAGCACGATACCCTTGGTGGTGCCGGTGGTGCCGCCGGAATAGAGAATGACGGCGGGATCGTCATAGCCCCGCTCCACCCGGAAGTTCTTGTAGAAGCAGAAGCGGGACATGTCCATAAACTCCCGCCAGCGGATGACAGGCGCGTCGTCGGGAATCTTCTGGATCTTGCGGCCCTCGGTCAGCATGTAGCCGGCGCGGATGGTGCGGCTCAGCGCGTCCTTTACCGAGGCGATGATGATGTTGATGATGCCGGTGTTCTGGCGGATATGCTCAAACTTGTCGTAGAACTGATCCAGCGTGATGGCGGTGGTGGACTGGGACTCGTTGAGATAGAACTCGATCTCCTTCTCCGCCGACAGGGGGTGGATCATGTTGGCGATGCCGCCCACCAGATTCACGGCGTAGAACATGTAGATGGCCTGGGGACAGTTGGGCATAGCGATGGTGATCTTGTCGCCGGGGCGGACGCCCAGGGTTTTCAGGCTCTTGGCGCACTTCTCGATCTCCTGCACCATCTTGCGGTAGGTGGTGGAGCGGCCCATGAAATCGAAAGCGATGTTGTTGGGATATTCCTCGGCAATGCGGGCCACCGCGTCAAACATGCTGCCCTGGAAATAGTCCAGATGCATAGGCACGTCGCCTACATAGTCCTTCCACGGGGTCTTGACTTCACTCATATTGTACTTCCTCCTTCAAAGGCTTTTTCAGTTCTTCGGGATGCTCCAGCAGGTATTTCAGCAGCCGCACCGACTTGGAGTAGTAATACCCGTCGGCCAGCCGTTCGTCGATGGTCAGACCCAGATCCAGCGTCTCCTTCATGGTGACGTTGCCGTCGGCATCATAGAAGGGGGAGAGCTTCTTCTCGCCGATGATGCAGAACAACGAGCAGGTGCCCCAGTTGGTCAGATGGTGATAGCCGCACTTCAGCTTGATGGAGCCAAGGTTGGACAGGGTAACGGAGCTGTAGTAGGGGTCGGTAGCCACCATGTCGGCGGGCACCCAGCCGTGCTTATCCAGCCACATGATGAACTTGACGGCGGTCTTGCCCAGCCACCGGGGCAGCTTGTTGAGAATATCCATATTCTCGGTGGAGGAGTCGGCCTTTTCGCCGCGGCAGGCCTGCACCTGAGAGCGGATATACTCGTGCACGTCCTCCACGGTGAAGTCCTCCTTGCTGTGGAGGAAGGCCAGCGCCTCCGCGCCCTTGTCGGAGAACTGCTTCTTCACCACGAAGGCGGCGGACACCTCGTTGCGCTGATAGAAGTTGCTGTTGACGATGAAGCGGTTCAGCTTGGGCCGCAGGGTGATGGTCTTGAGAAGGGCCGTCACGATGAGATGGAACATGGTGTAGGGGAAGTCCGTCTCCGTCTCATTCTTTTTGGCAAGGTAGGCGTTGATGGCCGTCAGGTCGATACGCTCTGAGATATACGCCTCGTTATCGCAGCGGTTGGGGTAGATGATGCCGGTGATGAAGTGCAGGGAATCCAACTCCCGCAGCAGACGGCCATCTCTCCGGTCGCCCCAGCGGCGTTTGTATTGCTCCATATGGGGGTACTCCTTTTTATGTTTATGTAGTGGTACAGGGATTGTGTTTTTGTGGTGCGGCGCACCATCGGTGGCCGTTTCGTGTGGCGGGACACATGGGTCCCGCCCTTGCCTCTCCCCTTGGGAGAGGTGGCCGAGCGCAGCGAGGACGGAGAGGGCAAACGACGCAAACCCTCTCAGTCACCTTCGGTGACAGCTCTCCCAAAGGGAGAGCCAAGGGCCGACAGGGTCGTCCGCCCCTACGGACGTTTATCGGAGGTGCGTCTGGTTCCACCACCGGACACCACACCAAGCATATAGTATAGACAAATTTTTTCCATTTGTCAAATTATCGAAAAAGCGATTGCATTCTCTTGCAATTCCCCGCCGGGTGTGCTACTATTAAAATACAGAAAACGTAATAATGTACATGACTGACGCACAAATGTGAAGGAGGAACCACTATGCTGACCATGGCTATGCTGCACGACGCCCAGCGGGTACTGTCCGGCGTCATCAACAGAACACCCGTGATCCCCAGCACCGGCATCACCGACGAATGCCGTTTGTTCCTGAAGGCCGACTGCCTGCAAAAAACCGGCGCGTTCAAGCTGCGCGGCGCGTACTACAAGATCGCCACGCTGTCCGACGAGGAGAAGGCCCGGGGCGTCATCGCCTGCTCCGCCGGAAACCACGCCCAGGGCGTGGCCTTCGCCGCCCGCGATATGGGCATCCACGCGGTGATCTGCATTCCCCAGGGCGCACCCCTTTCCAAGATCGAGGCCACCCGCAGCTACGGCGCGGAGGTGGTGCTTGTCCCCGGCGTGTACGACGATGCCTACGCCGAGGCCATCCGTCTGCGGGACGAAAAGGGCTATACCTTCATCCATCCCTTTGACGATTACAGCATCATGGCCGGTCAGGGCACCATCGGTCTGGAGATTTTACAGCAGCTGCCGGACGTGGACATGATCGTCACCGCCATCGGCGGCGGCGGACTGATCTCCGGCGTTGCCAAGGCTGTCAAGGAGCTGAAGCCCTCCTGTCAGGTCATCGGCGTGCAGGCCGAGGGCGCCGCCAGCATGTACGAGGCGCTGCGTCAGGATAAGATCATCACTCTGCCCCAGGTGGGCACCATGGCCGACGGCATTCAGGTGAAAACCGCCGGTACGCTGACCTTCGACATGTGCCGCCAGTACGTGGATAAGGTGGTCACCGTCAGCGAGAGCGAGATCGCCGCCGCCATCCTGACCATTCTGGAAAAGCAGAAGCTCATCACCGAGGGCGCCGGCGCCGTCAGCGTGGCGGCGGTCATGGCCGGCAAGCTGGACGTGAAGGGCAAGACCGTCTGCGCCCTGCTGTCCGGCGGCAACGTGGACGTGACCATGCTGGAGCGCATCATCAAGCACGGCCTGACCGCCGAGGGACGTATTGCCAGCTTCTCCACCGTGCTGCCCGACCAGCCCAACGCCCTGGCCACCTATCTGGCGGCGCTGTCCCACGAGGGCGTCAACGTGCTGGAGGTGTATCACGAGCGCAGCAGCATGAAGGTGGGCGTGGGCTCCTGCCGCGTCCGCATGGTGGTGGAGACCCGCAACCACGAGCATATCCACCAGCTGTACAGCTATCTGGCGGAGCGTGGCTATACCATCAAGGAGTAAATTGCCCTTGCAACCGCCGCGGCGGTGTGATACAATATTTCCGCAAAATATGACACGGCTTTGCCGCCGTGGACAAGGAGGAACATCACCATGTCTTTCATGATCGAAACGTCTGCCCGTCATATCCATCTGACCCAGGAGTCCGTGGAGAAGCTGTTTGGCGAGGGCTATCAGCTGACCGTCCGCAAGCCCCTGTCCTATCCCGGCCAGTACGCCAGCAACGAGCGTCTGACCATCGTCGGCCCCAAGAAGGAAATGGCCAACGTGTCCATTCTCGGCCCCACCCGCAAGGCGGATCAGGTGGAGATCTCCGCCACTGACGCCCGCACCCTGGGCATCGACGCACCCATCCGCGAGAGCGGCGACGTGAAGGGCTCCGGCGCCTGCAAGCTGATCGGCCCCAAGGGCGAGCTGGATCTGACCGAGGGCGTCATCATCGCCAAGCGTCACCTGCACGTCACCGAGGAGGACGCCGCTGAAATGGGCATCAAGAACGGCGAGATCATCAAGGTCGCCTGCGGCGGTGAAGGCCGTAAGCTGATCTTCGACGACGTTGTGGTTCGCGTCAACGTGGGCGGCGCCACCACCATGCACATCGACACCGACGAGTCTCAGGCCGCCAACAACCCCACCCAGGGCGAGATCTACCGCGGCTGAGCGCAAGCGCAACAAGAGTGAGATAGAGAAAGAGAGGACGCATGCGCGTCCTCTTTTTTTATGGGGAATTTCGCGCCCCGGCGCGACCTACTTTTGTCAACAGTGACAAAAGTAGGCAAAAACACCGGAAGGAACCTCCGGTTCCTTCACTTCCAGGCGCGCTATGGCTTGTGCTGATTTGTGTGGTTTTACCACACGATCACGTAAAATTTCCTTATTCGTTTCGTTAAAAGGATCGTCTCTGCTCCTGTGCCGCTGCCGCTGATGCCTACACCAAACAACACTGGCGGTTCTACCGTCGCAACCGTGAGCGGCAGCGGCGCAAGACGGACAGTCGATTCGCCATACGCAACGATAACCACCGTGTTCTGTGAGCGCGTGGTATAAGACTGCAAATTTCTGTTATGGCATAGCGTGCGCGGATTCTTAAACCGCAGGTTTAAGCAGCGTTTTTGGGTACTTTTGCCGCTGTGGGCAAAAGTACCTCGCGCTCGGAAGCGCGAAATCCATCCTCCTGCAAAGGTAAAAATACCCGCCGTTCCCGCCTTATTCCCCGGTTTTGTCCGTGCGCTCCAGCAGGTAATCCACGCTGACGCCGTACAGGTCGGCCAGCGCGCACAGCACACGGGGCGGTATCATCCGCTGGCCGCTCTCGTAGTAGGCATAGGTGCGCTGGGGCACGTTGATGGCCTCACCCACTGCCTTCTGCGTCATGTCATGATCCTCCCGCAAGTCTCGCAGGCGCTTGTATCGTTCCATGTTCATCACCGCATATCAGTATATGTGGAACGATTTGTTCTATTGACAATTTGAACACATTGTTCTAAAATTGAAACGAGGTGAGTGGAATGGCAGACTATAAAGCGATGTATTTGACCATGTTCCGCGCATCGGAAGCGGCATTGTCGCTGCTGATAGGCTGCTGCGGCGATGAAGCCGCGCTGCAAAAGGCGGTGAACATCTTGGCGGCGGCCCAGCAGCGGTGTGAGGATCTGTACGTGGAAAGCGAAACAGAGGACGCGTGAGTGTCCTCTGTTTTTTTGAAAAAATGGGGTATCGGTGGCCGTTTCGTAGGGGAGGGGCTCTGCCCCGCCCGCGCGATATACGGAATGCCATCGATAGAAATTCGTAGGGCGGGGTGACCACACCCCGCCGCACGATACCCGCCGTATTCACCGTACCATTTCCTGTTTGTATCCGCTGCGTCAGAATGACACCACCAGCAGCATCTTGAACCGCTCCTGGCCGTACACGGCGTGGGGCACGTCCTTGGGCATCACCAGCGTTTCGCCCTCGGTGAGGACAAACACCTCGCCGCCCACGGTGAAGCGGCCCGTGCCCTCCAGCACCGTCACCATGGCGTCGCCGCCGCTGGCGTGGGTGGAGATCTCCTCGTCCTTCTCAAAGGAGAACACGGTGACGCTGACCAGCTCATTCTGCACCAGCGTCTTGCTGACCACCTGCCCCGCCTGATAGTCCACCAGATTCTTCAGCAGCAGCTTTTCCTGCTTGGCAATATTCTTGTACATGGCCGAAACCTCCTGTTTTTTCTCAGTGTTGACCGGCCGGGCCGCTCTTATTCCGCCTGTCCAGCGTCAGGGTGAACATGATGGGCAGGTCGATGCGCAGCGGCGGCAGCCGCAGATGCTTCACATATTTGCCGTAAAACTCCGGAAACGCCAGCGGCTCCGGCGCGGAGGAATTGGGGAAGGCGTACCGCCCGTCCTCGCACCGCCGCACCAGCACATAGTGGCGGGAGTGGCCCGTGTGATACCACAGGATGCCCGCCGGGGCGTTTTTCAGGTCGCGGTAGCGCACCCCCGTGATCCTCATGCCGAAGCGGTACACGCCCCGGCACAGGTGGCCGATGGTGGTGCCCATCACGGCGCCCAGAAACACGCCCCGGTGGAAGTACTGCCACACCTCCGACTCGCGCACCGGCAGGCCGAAGAACCGGGCGGCATTGTACACCGCCAGAAAGCCGCAGCCTGCCCTGGCCACCGTACGGCGGCCGTAGGGCACGTCCGTCATCAGGCTCTGGCGCACCAGATAGCCGTTTTCGTCCCGGCAGCGGGCGGGAATGCTGTCCATACGCCGTCCTCCTTACTTCCGCTTCTCCAGCACCTTCTGTCCCGCCTGATAGAGACTTCCGGCGGTCTCCTTCAGCGTCTCCGCCGTGCCCTTCAGACCGGCCTCTGCCGAGCGCAGCACCTCGTCCCTCACGTCCGTCACCAGACGGCGCAGCACCTCCGACACGATGCCCTTGTTCTTCTCGTCGGCGGCCAGCAGCCGGAGAATGTCCTTCTGCCTGACCTCCTCCAGCGACCGCAGCTTGCCGCCCTGGGTCAGCATGTCGTACAGGGATTCGGAGAACTCCTCCCGCTCCTGACGGCTCATGGAGGCGATCCACTGGCGCAGCACGTCGTCGGAGGCCTTGCCCAGCTCCGAGCGCTCCGGACACCGGACGAACTGCCGTCCCTGTACCGTCCACGTCAGCGGCTCGTGCTGCATGACGGCACGGCTGCTGCTGGCCACCACGGTGTAGTCCTCGGTGTGCTCCAGCAGCACCCCCACGATGGAGGAGGCGGGGATATAGGTGTGGAGCTTCGCCGCCACCCGGCGGTACTCCTCCGTGTTGGTCACGTCCTTGCGGAAGCCGGGCCCGTCGTTGTTATAGGCGTCCAGCAGACGGGTGCGCTGCAATGCGCCGTCGATGTGCAGCGCGGCGTAGGCCGCCAGATTGCCGCCCTTGGAGTGGCCGCCGATCCGCAGCGGACGGTCGGGGCAGTGCCGCGCCATGTCCTCCACGTAGGCCACCGCGCCGGTCTGGGCAGGCACCGCGTCCATGAAGCTGAGGTTCAGGTTCTCCTTCCAGCCCACCAGCGACCGGTCGGTGCCCATAAAGGCGCAGAACAGCGTGCCGTCCGGAATCAGGAAGGACACCGCGTCCAGCTGCATCTCCTTTTCCTCGTCCCGCACCGCCTCATAGCCCAGCATCCGCACGCCGCCGAACCGCTGGGACTCCGCCGCCAGACGCATCAGGGGGATGTAGTCGTTGGGGGACAGCCCTTGCTGCTCGTCCTCCGCCGTCATGCGGGCGACCACGTCGCCCAGCGGCACGGCCTTGTCCGCCTCGCGGCTTTTCAGCTCCGGAAAGCGGCGAAAGTTCAGGTAGGCGATGATGCACAGCACCAGATTGTCCACCTCGTTAAAGCTGTCCTGGGCGAAGGTCAGGTCGCCCCGCCAGCGCAGATAGTCGAACACCGTGGTTTCCACGGTTTTTTCATTTTTGTCCATGGCGTTCTCCTTTGTTTGTTGATGGGGGTAGTGTCCGTCAATGGGAATCGTGCCCATCGATGTGGTATAGTATACCACACCCGCCCAGCGGAAGCAAGCGATGAGTGGGGGAGTGATTCCGTAGGGGAGGGGCTCTGCCCCTCCCTTGGCTCTCCCTTTGGGAGAGCTGTCACCGCAGGTGACTGAGAGGGCATCCAAGATAGTGTGGTGTAAGTCCGGATGGATGCTACAGCGGCATAGCCGCCGCGATCGGAACTAAAAGATGATGTGGTGCAAACCAAGATGGATGCTACAGCGGCATAGCCGCTGAGATCGACACTAAAAATATGCCACTGGCATATTTTCTTAACGTGTCGACCCTCTCCGTCCTCGCTGCGCTCGGCCACCTCTCCCAAAGGGAGAGGCAAGGGCTGACCCCTACAAAAACACCCTACCATTTTTCTTCAAATAACCTATTGACACGGTAGGCAATTCGTGTTATCATCCAATTAACCTACAAAACAAGTGGGCAAAAGCCCGCAAGAGTGATAGAATATACGAGGAGGAACGCCATGCAGATCTATGCAGATAACGCGGCCACCACCAAAATGAGCCGCACGGCCATCGACGCGATGCTGCCCTATATGGAAACCTATTACGGAAACCCCTCCAGCCTGCACACCGTTGGCCAGCAGGCGGCGGAGGCGCTGATGACCGCCCGCCAGACCGTGGCTGCCTGTCTGGGCTGCCAGCCCCGGGAGATCACCTTTACCTCCGGCGGCAGCGAGGCCGACAATCAGGCTCTTGTCTCCGCCGCCCGTATCGGCGAGCGGAAGGGCAAGAAGCACATCATCTCCACCGCCTTCGAGCATCACGCTATCCTGCACACCCTGAAGAAGCTGGAAAAAGAGGGCTTCGACGTGCAGCTGCTGGACGTGGGCCCCACCGGCACCGTCACCGCTCAGCAGGTGGCTGACGCCATCCGGGAGGACACCTGCCTTGTCACCATCATGTACGCCAACAACGAGATCGGCTCCATCCTGCCCATCCCGGAGATCGGCGCGGTGTGCAGGGAGAAGGGCGTGCTGTTCCACACCGATGCGGTGCAGGCGGCGGGCCACCTGCACATTGACGTGAAGGCCCAGAATATTGACATGCTGTCTCTCTCCGCCCACAAGTTCCACGGCCCCAAGGGCGTGGGCGTGCTGTACGCCCGTCAGGGCATCCCCCTCACCAACATCATCGAGGGCGGCGCTCAGGAGCGGGGCAAGCGGGCCGGCACCGAGAACATCCCCGGCATCGTGTCCATGGCCGCCGCGCTGCAAGAGGCCTGCGCCCACATCGACGAGAACGCCGCCAAGGTGTCCGCCCTGCGGGACAAGCTGATGGCAGGACTCTCTCAAATCCCCCATTCCGCCCTCAACGGCGACCCCGTCCACCGGCTGCCCGGCAACGTGAATTTCTGCTTCGAGGGCATCGAGGGCGAGAGCCTGCTGCTCCTGCTGGACGCCAAGGGCATCTGCGCCAGCTCCGGCAGCGCCTGCACCAGCGGTTCGCTGGACCCCAGCCACGTGCTGCTGGCCATCGGCCGTCCCCACGAGGTGGCCCACGGCTCGCTGCGCTTGAGCCTGTGCGAGTGGAACACCCAGGAGGAAGTGGATTACATGCTGCAGGTCATCCCCGATGTGGTGGCCTACCTGCGGAGCATGTCCCCCGTGTGGAAGGAGCTGCTCTCCGGCCAGCGGCAGTTTATGCTTTAATATAATATAAGGAGGATCATATCATGGCTCTTTATACCGATATTGTAATGGATCACTTCATGCACCCCCGGAACGTGGGCGAGATCCCCAACGCCGACGGCGTGGGCGAGGTGGGCAACGCCAAGTGCGGCGACATTATGAAGATGTACCTGAAGATCAACGGCAACGTCATCGAGGACGTGAAGTTCGAGACCTTCGGCTGCGGCAGCGCCATCGCCTCCAGTTCCATGGCCACCGAGCTCATCAAGGGCAAAACCATCGACGAGGCGCTGGCCGTCACCAACAAGCAGGTGGTGGACGCGCTGGGCGGCCTGCCTGCCCACAAGCTGCATTGCAGCGTGCTGGCGGAGGAGTCCATCAAGTCCGCCGTCAAGGACTACTACGACCGCAATAACATCCCCTACGACAAGAGCGAATTCCCCGACTGCGACGACTGCGAAGCCTGCCGCATGGTGTGAAACCGGAAAAGCCACCCGCAAGGGTGGCTTTTTGCTTGGGGAAATAGGCGGGTCAGACGCAGGAGCTACGTTAAACGGTCGCAGGGGCGGGCGACTCTGCCCGCCCTTGGCCCCCTTGTGTAAAGGGGGCTGTCAGCGCCCTGCGCTGACTGGGGGATTGTCGTTTACATGACAACCCATCCGTCAACGCTTTGCGTTGACACCTCTCATTACACAGGGGAGGCTTTGGTTACGGATTGCCACGTCGGGCTTACGCCCTCCTCGCAATGACAGAAATGGGGCGGACAGAGTCGTCCGCCCCTACACACTGTTTATCGATAGAGTGTTCGTAGGGCGGGGCCAATGTGCCCCGCCGTCGATGGTGCGTCGAATATCACGCGGCGGGCCACACGGGGCCCGCCCTACGGTGTGGTGCGGTAGACGGCCCCTACACATTTCGCAGCATGTCCAGCGGATCATCCTGGGGCCTTACCGCCGGGGTGGTGCGGAGCGGCGCCATGGGACGGGACATGCAGAAATACCGCGTCTCGTCGGCGATGTGATCCTCCTGCCGGGTGTCCACATCCTCGGCGTCGGTGTCGCTGTACAGCAGGGCGGGCACCGTCCGCAGGAAGCCCCGGCAGGTGTCGAACACGTACATGCCCGGATACCCCTCCGCGTCAAAGGCAAGGCGGTAGTGCAGCTGCATCCAGCCCGCCACCCGCCGGTTGTCGCCCCGCTGAAAGTAAAGGCGGTATTTCAGCGCCGTTTCATACACGCTCTCACCCCGGCTGGCGTCCCAGATGGCGGGATCGGCCACGCCGGTGATGGTGCGTCCCCGCAGGTAGGGGTGCTCGTTCTCGATGCGGCGGATCTCCGCGAACTGCCTGTCCGGCGTCCACAGCACACCCTCGTTGGGGGTGGAGGTGCAGCCGTACAGCTCCAGAATGCGGTACAGCACGCCGTCGTGATCCACCGCCCACCAGCCGCAGGAAAAGGGCTTGGCGTAGCCGAAGTCGTAGCTGCGGTACACCCGCCACTCCCGGGGAATGTCGAAGGCCGGGATCACGTGGGTAAAGCGGCGGTCGGCGTAGTGGGTGGGATCGTCGGTGAACTCGCTGAACACCTGCCCCTGAAAGATATCCCACCGGCCCTCCAGCCATGCCTGACGCAGCCGGCGGGGCAGCGCCTCCAGCTGCTTCAGATAGTCGGGCTGCGCCGCCAGCAGCGCCTTGTTGTCGGTGACGCGGGCGGGGATGAACACGTAGTCGTCGGGGTTCTCGCCGGGCTCGAAGCGCCGGTCGATGAACAGCCGCTTGATGTAGCTGTGGCCGGGGCCGCCGGGGTTGCAGGTGTAGTAAATGCGCTTGGGGAAGTCGTTGACGCCCCGCAGACAGGCGGCGAACTGCCGCATCCACTGCTCCCGCAGCTGGGTGCACTCGTCTAGAAAGATCACGTCGTACTCCGCGCCCTGATAGCGATCCATGTCGCCGTCGCTGGCGCAGTAGCCGAACTCCAGCGTGGAGCCGTTGAGAAAGGTGAAGGTGCGGGTGGTGGCCTTGTACTCGGCCACCTGGGCCAGCTGAGGCCGCAGGATGCGGATGTGGTTGCTCTCCAGCTCCTGATAGGTGCGCCGGACGATCAGCAGCCGGATCCCCGCGTAGCCCAGCGCCAGCAGAATGGCCTTGGTGCGGACGGCCCAGCTTTTGCCGCCGCCACGCGCTCCGCCGAAGGCGATGTATTTGGCGGTGCATTCCAGAAAGCGCTGCTGCTTTTCGTTGGGATAGGCCAGGGTCAGTCGAATGGGTTCGGACATTGAGAAAGCCTCCTTTGGGTGATGGGGGAACAAATAACCGGGTGTAGTGGAACTTCGTAGGGCGGGGCGGTTCTGTTGCGGTGTCCAAAATTTCTGCGCTGCCTTACGGCGGACGCTTGAAATTTTGACCGCTGCCACTCGCTCACCTCGCTTCATCTGCCACAGGCAGCGCTCGGATCGCTCCCTTACCCCGCCGCGCAATGACAAAACGGGTTTTCCACATGTTTTCCACAAGGTTTTCCACATTGCAGAGAAAACCGGCGTTTTTTTAAGGGGGAACCAGGGGGTTTTTTAAGAATACAGTTTTCGCTGTTTTTCTTTTTGAGGGTTACGGTCTGCGATTGGCATCAGATGCATGCATCCGCATTCGTCTTGTCCTGCTGCTTCCTGGCCCAGCGTCTCTCAGCTGCCTTGCGCCGCTGCTCTACCACGCGGTCATACCGGACGCTGTCCCGTTCGACGCTCAGCTGGATAAAGCTCCAGGCATAGGTCAGCGCAGGATTTTTGAACTCCGGCACCACGCCGTTCTCGGCAAAATCCAGCGTTGCCATCACCAGCGCGTAGACGTCCTCCATCGGCATCTGCCTGAAAATGGCGCACTGGTCAAAATAAAACATCACACCGGGCTTTTTTGCTTCGTTCATTGTATTTCCTCCTTGTTTTCGGGCGCATGCCCTTTTGTCCATAGCAGAAGTCCGCGGAGTTGTTGCCCACAACAGGACAACAGAGGAAAAAAGAATTCTCAAGGGTAAGATAGATTTTGAAAATGGAAGAATGGCAATCCGTTCTTTCTGGTTACGGATTCCCACGCCAGTGTGCGCACTGGCTCGGAATGACAAATCTTTTGACAGTCAGAGTCTGCTTTGCGATATTTTTGCATAAAAAAACAGGGCCTCTGTCGAGGCCCTGTCAGGGGAGGGAAGCCGATGTGTTATTCCGTGGTGCCGCCGGTGCCGGTATCATCCACGTAACCCTCGTTCACGGTGTCGTCCGCCGTTTCGTCCGTGCTGGGCTCAGGCGGTTTGGGCGGCGCGGCCATCACGTGGGTGGCCTGCGGATGATGCAGCACCACGCCCGCATAGTCGTACTGGATCAGCTGGCGGGCATAGGAGTACTTGGCGTCTATCAGCGAGGACACGGTTTTCACGTAGTCGTCCGCCACGGTGATGCCGGGATTGGGGGTGAAGGTGCGGGTCTTGGCGTCGTAGGTTCCGGCGGCGGTGATCCAGCTGTAGCCCCGGTTGGTGGGTAGGATCACCAGCGGCATGCAGGTGCTGGCCTGCGAAGCGTTGTAGTTCTGGGCAAACACGTCATGACCCGACATGAGCCGGGAGTCGAACTCCAGCCCGAACAGGTTGCTGACGGTGGGCAGAATGTCGATGGCGGAGCAAGGGGTGTTGACGGTGACGCTGCTCTCCATGCTGCCGCTCCACAGCAGCCACGTGTTCTTATAGCGGGAGATATCCAGCTCACTGTCCTGCTTGCCGCTGAGCTCCTGATAGTAGTCCACCTCATCGGTGACCAGCGCGTAGGGATAGTGGTCGGCGGTCATGCAGATCACGGTGTCGTCGGCGATCCCGGCGGCCTCCAGCTGCTCCAGCAGATAGGTCAGGGCGTATTCCAGCTCCAGATTGGCGGCGATGTAGCCCTGCACCGGCTGAGAGGCGTTGGGATACGCCGCCACGGCGGCCTCCCGGTTCTTGGCGGACATGGCATTGCCCCAGCCCCAGTTGGCGTGTCCGCTGACGGACATGTAGTAGGCGTGGAAGGGCTTGCCGGTGTTCACATAATCCTCAATATACGCCGGGGCGGTCAGCTCCATCATCTCCAGATCGGAGTAGGGCCAGCCGGGGACGGTGAGGGTCAGGCCGTTGCCCTGACCGTAGTAATCATAGCCCAGATTGGGGTGGGTCAGGTGGCGGTTGTAGTAGGTGTAGGAGTTGTTGTGATAGGCCACGGTGGTATAGCCCAGCGCCCGGAACTGGTTGCCCAGCGCGAAGGGCATGTAGTCCTGATGGCTGGCGTAGAAGCTGAGATTGCCGTTGACCCACGTGGGGATGATGCCGGTCATGTGGGCGAACTCGCCGCCGGTGGTGGACTGTCCCCAGCCGGGCTGGTAGTAGTTGGTGAACACGAAGCCCTCGTGGGTCAGCTTGTACAGGGTGGGCGTCAGCTCCTTGCTGATGACGTAGGGGGAGAAGGCCTCGGCGGTGATCTGGATCAGGTTCTTGCCCTTGAACATGCCGGTGTACTCGTTCTGCTGGCTGGCGGTCTTGCTGCTGAAGTACGTGTGCATGTTCTCCAGCGTAGAGCCGTTCACCAGATCGGAGGTGGCCGTAAAGTCCAGATCCATCTTGTTGTAGTCATAGACCACCGGCTGATCGTCCGGTACCGGATCCGGCTCCGGCTCGTCCACCTGGATCACCGGGGCGTCCGGCAGGCCGAAGATGGCGTACTGGGCCTCCAGACGGATGGTAGCCGCCAGACCGAAGCGGGGCACGGCATAGTCGGTGACGTAGTTGTAGGTATAGTCCGCTCGATCCTCGCCGCTATAGCACAGGGCGGAGCCGGCGGCCTGACACACCGCGAACACCACCAGCGCGATAACGCGGCAGCGGACGCTGAGGGCCTTGCCCGGCAGCAGATGGCGGCGGAACACGATCAGGGCGATCAGCGGCACGAAGGACAGCAGGATAAACACGATGCGGCCGAGGATGATCTCCACCATGGTGGAGAAGAAGTTGCCCACCACATTGCCGGTCATCTGGGTGATGAAGCTGAGACCCCAGTAGCTTTTGAAGTAGCTCTTGCAGCAGTATTCAATGCACGTCAGCACCGTCCAGAACACGCACAGGGCGTAGGTGACGATGTGGGCGGCCCTCCGGGGCAAAATATCCACCAGCGCCGACAGCAGGCAGCCGCCCGCGGCGGAGAACAGCAGAATGTACACCAGCGGCGTATCCCAGAACAGGATGGTGCGGTCAAAGGCGTGCAGCAGCAGCTCGTGATACAGCAGCGCCATGGGCAGGAACAGCAGCGGCCACAGGCTGCGCTTTTTGGGCGCGTCCTGCTGGGGCTGCTCCAGACGGGTGCGGTTTTCGTCCATATGGGGAAATCTCCTTAAAAGGGATGAAATTTGTCGAAGCGGCATTCCTAATATTTTACCACGCTCCGCGGCGTTTTGCAATCCCGCCATAAGCCCCGCAAGAAAAATTAACAATTTGACCTTGCCAGACGTTAGAAGATCATTTCCCGCTCCATGTCTCCGGACAGAGCCACGCGAAGAACATCATAAAAGGAATCGTAAGAACGAGAGCGTATTCTTCCATAACTCCCAAAAACAGCATGACAAACAGCGAACCGAAGCATGCTGTGCTTCCGATGATATCCCCTTTCCAACGGGGCAATTCTTTTAATTTCTGTATCCAACGCTTCATTTTTATCACCCTTTTTAATATAGCCTAATATTCGGCAATATTCGAGGGAGAATATTCCCTGTATGCTTAACAGCAGCAGGGAGGTGACGGGAAATGATCGTGTTTGATCCGCTGTGGGAGACCATGAAGCGCCGCGGGATCAGCCAGTACGCGCTGATCAAGGAGCATGGCGTCAGTACGGGGACGCTGGATGCGCTGCGGAAGAACCACAGCATCACCCTGAACACGCTGAACGACCTGTGCCGCATTCTGCGATGCGATGTGGCGGATGTGATCCGCTATATCCCGGAGGAATAAAAATTTTTAATGTGCGCGGATGCACGTGGTATGATTTCGTGGGGGCCGGCGTCCTCGACGGCCCGCACGGTGAACGTACGGGGTACGATAGACGTCTGTAGGGCGGGGCCAATGTGCCCCGCCGTCGATGGTGCGTCATGTCTTACGCGGCGGCCTGAGGGCAGGCCGCCCTACGGAATAACCACCGGAGGGCTCTCCCAAAGGGAGAGCCAAGGGCGGGGTAGAACCCCGCCCCTACGGAATGGCACGACAGGCAACACATCAGCGCAAAAAAGAGACGGCTTACGCCGTCTCTTTTTGCAGTCACGGATTGCCGCGCCAGTGTGAGCACTGGCTCGCAATGACAGGTTTTCCCGTTCCGGGCAAAACCTTACATACCCTTGATGATATCCACGATCTCGGCGCCGATGCGCTTCTGCGCCTCGACGGTGGCAGCGCCGATATGCGGCGTGCAGCTGACCATGGGATGGCTGTACAGAGCCTTGTTGGTGGCGGGTTCGTCGGCGTACACGTCCAGACCGGCGGCGCGCACCTTACCGGACTCCAGAGCGGCCAGCAGAGCGGCCTCGTCCACGTTGGTGCCGCGGGAGGTGTTGATGACGCACACGCCGTCCTTCATCTTGGCGATGTTCTCCGCGGAGATCAGGGCGCCGCCGTCCACAGCGGGAGCGTGGACAGAGATGAAATCGGACTTGGCCAGCAGCTCGTCCATCTCCACATAGGGGATGCCCAGCTGCTCCTCGATGCCGGGGATGTGGAAGATATCGAACGCGATAACGTCCATGCCGATGGCCTTGGCCATCACGCCCAGATGCTGGCCGATGCGGCCGAAGCCCACGATACCCAGGGTCTTGCCCTGTAGCTCGATGCCCTTGCCATAGGCCTTCTTCTCCCACTGGTCGTTGCGCATGGTGTAACCGGCGTGGGAAATGTAGCGGGCGCAGGAGAACATGTGACCCATGGCCAGTTCGGCCACGGACTGAGAGGAAGCCTTGGGGGTGTTCTTCACAGCGATGCCGTTGGCCTCGGCGTACTTCACGTCGATGTTGTCCACACCAACGCCGCCGCGGATGATCAGCTTCAGATTGCTGCCCTTGGCCTCGTCAATGTGGTTGGCGCGAACCTTGGTCTTGGAGCGGACGACCACCACGTCGAAATCACGCAGGGCCTTGCCCAGCTGATCGGGCTCATAGAACTGCTCGACGACCTCGTGGCCCATCTCGCGCAGCTGCGCCATCGCGGTCTTATCCATACCGTCAGTAACCAGAATACGCATGGTAATTATCTCCTTTTATTATTACAGTTTGTTGTGGGAAGGAATGTCTCTTGTCACATTCCGCAGGGGCGGACGACTCTACAAATATTTTTTACTTGTGCTCCGCCTCGAACTTGGTCAGGAACTCCACCAGAGCCTGAGCGCCCTCGATGGGCATGGCGTTGTACACGCTGGCGCGCAGGCCGCCCACGGACTTGTGGCCCTTCAGGTTGTCGAAACCGGCTTCCTTGGAAGCGGCGACGACGGCGGCGTCCAGATCCTTGTCGCCGGTGACGAAGGGGATGTTCATCAGGCTGCGATCCTCGGGCACCACAGCGCCCTTGAACAGCTTGGAACTGTCCAGGAAGTCATAGATGACCTTGGCCTTGGCGATGTTGCGCTTGTGCATCTCCTCCAGGCCGCCGATGCTCTTGAGGTACTTGAACACCTTGCCGCAGCAGTAGATGGCCCAGCAGTTGGGGGTGTTGTACATGCTGTCGTTGTCGGCATGGGTCTTATACTTCATGTAGATGGGGGTCTTGGGGTCCAGATCGTCGCGGATCAGATCCTCGCGGATGATGACCACGGCCATACCGGCGGGGCCGACATTCTTCTGCACACCGGCCCAGATCAGGCCGTAGTCGGCCACGTTACAGGGCTTGGACAGGAACATGGAGGACTGGTCGGACACCAGCACGTGACCCTTGGTGTTGGGCAGCTTGTTCCAGGTGGTGCCGTTGATGGTCTCGTTCTCGCAGATGTAGACGTAGTCGGCATCCTCGGGAATGTCCAGATCGGAGCAGTCGGGGATGTAGGAGAAGTTCTTGTCGGCGGAGGAGGCGACCACCTGCACCTCGCCGTACTTCTTGGCCTCGGCAATGGCCTTCTTGGACCATGCGCCGGTCTCCACGTAGCAGGCCTTGCCGTTCTTCATCAGGTTCATGGCCACCATGGCGAACTGCAGCGTACCGCCGCCCTGGATGAACAGCACCTTGTAGTTGTCGGGAATGTTCATCAGCTTGCGCAGGTCTGCCTCGGCCTCGTCGGCGATCTGCTGGAACACCTTGGAGCGGTGGCTCATTTCCATGACGCACATGCCGCTGCCGCGGTAGTTCATCATCTCGTCGCGGATCTCCTCCAGCACGCTCTCCGGCATCATGGCGGGGCCGGCGGAGAAGTTAAAAGTACGACCGTATTTCATTTCGTTTTCCTCCTCAATTTCAATAAGTAGGGCTTACAAATTTTGCTCGTACTCATAGTATACGGCATATTTCCGCAAGAATCAACCGTGAAAATAAAAAAATCCAAAATTTGTATGGCTTGCTGACAAAATGTCAGTTTTCTCGTGCAAACCGCCTACCGGCGGCGGTTGACAAGGGGGTCAAGAGGGTGTTAAAATGGCGGAAGCCGACAAAAACGCCGCCCGGAACGGGCGGCGAGTAATCACATGGCTTTCTTCAATTTCTGGATATCGTCGTTCATCTGACGGACAACGGATTTGAGGAATTTGACCTCATCCTCCAGATCGTCCACGCGGGAACGAGGGGCGAGCTGTTCCATCATGATCTGCTGGTTTTCGTACAGCAGGTTGAACTTGGGATCGAAATAGGATTCCATCATGACCTTCATGCGGTTTTCGGATTCTTCAATCTTTCCGGTCATCCGCTGCTCGGATTCTTCGATCTTCCCAAACAACCTCTGTTCGGATGCCAGCATCATTTCCTGAATCATCTGCAAATCGTTTTTATCCAGCATAAGAACGCTCTCCTTTTTTATTCCTTTCCCTATTATACTCGACCGTCTGTCTTCCGTCAACAGCAAATTGCCATTGCGGCGGGGAACTGAATCAAAGGCTCCCATTGTTGCAAGGGGAGCTGTCACCGAAGGTGACTGAGGGGATAAACCGTATTCTGGACAATCCCTCCGTCAACGCGCTTCGCGTTGCCACCTCCCTTTACACAAGGGAGGCCTATTACCCCACAAAGGAGCACACCATGGAACGCGTCAAAGGTTTCTTTCAACATATCTCCCTGTATATCATCGCGCTGGCCAAATGGCTGTGTATCGGCGGCGGTGTGGGCCTGATCGGCGGCGTGGTCGGCGCGGCTTTCCACATCGGCGTAGAGCAGGCCACGGAGCTGCGCCTTGCCCAGCCGTGGATCATCTGGCTGCTGCCGGTGGGCGGTGTGGTGATCGTGGGGCTGTACCGTCTGGCCCACATGGAGGGCCGGGGCACCAACAACATCATCGAATCCGTCCACTTCGGCAAGGACGTACCTATTTTATTAGTACCCCTCATATTCATCTCCACCTGCATCACCCATCTGCTGGGCGGCTCGGCGGGCCGTGAGGGCGCGGCCTTGCAGATCGGCGGCGGCATCGGCTACCGTACCGGCCGGGCGCTGCATCTGGGCGAAAAAGACCTGCCGCTGGCCACGTTGTGCGGCATGAGCGCCGTGTTCGCCGCCCTGTTCGGCACACCGCTGACGGCCACCGTGTTCGCACTGGAGGTCATTAGCGTGGGCGTCCTCTACTACGCGGGACTGATCCCCTGTCTGATGGCCGCGTCGGTGGCGTATCTCATCGCGTCCCTTTTCGGCGTGTCGCCCACCCGCTTCGCCGTGACGCTGCCCGCGCTGGACGTGTGGACGGTGTTTCTGGTGGTGCTGCTGGCCATCGGCTGCGCACTGGTGTCCATCCTGTTCGTGCGGGGCATGCACTGGGTGGAGCACATGGCGGTGCGCTTTTTGAAGAATTCCTATCTCCGTGCGGCGGCAGGCGGCTTTGCCATCATCGGCCTGACGCTGCTGCTGGGCCGGGACTACAACGGCGCGGGCATGGACGTGATCGCCCGGGCGGTGGAGCAAGGGGAAGCCGCGCCCTGGGCGTGGTTCCTGAAGATCCTCTTCACGGCGCTGACCATCGGCTGCGGCTTCAAGGGCGGCGAGGTGGTGCCCTCCTTCTTCGTGGGAGCCACCTTCGGCTGCGTGGCGGGACAGGCGCTGGGTCTGCCCGGCGGCTTCGGCGCCGCCATCGGACTGGTGGCGGTGTTCTGCGGCGCGGTGAACTGCCCCATCGCCTCGGTGCTGCTGAGTCTGGAGCTGTTCGGCGGCACGGACGGCGTGCTGTATTTCGCTTTCGCCTGTGCCATCAGCTATCTGCTCAGCGGCTACTGCGGCCTGTACAGCAGCCAGACCATTCTCTATTCCAAGCTCCGGGCCGAGTTCATCAACGTCCACGCGAAGGAGTAAAAAAGAAAGGCCGTCCCATCGGGACGGCCTTTCAGTCTGTCAAAAAACTACCCAAACGCCCCTGTTTCTGCTATAATAGAGG
>OIWM01001689.1_pt1 | contig 20614 bp, 20 predicted proteins | sample 1587451 | NCBI WGS metagenome assembly OIWM01 (sample SAMEA3888907, study PRJEB22519) | human gut metagenome | biome: human gut; feature: human-associated habitat; material: faeces | place: Denmark | collected 2011
CTCCCGGGTACCTCGTGGACGAGAACCTCAAAGGCTACCTCACCGATATGGTCATCGCCCAGGCCTATGCCCGCTTCAACAGGGAGGTGGTGCTGGGAAAAGCCGCGAAGATCATGCACAAGATCAACGGGGCCCGCATCGAAGGCTACATCAGGACCACGCACAACTATGTCGACTTCCGTGACATGATCCTCCGGAAAGGTGCCATCCGCTCCTACGCCGGAGAGCTGATGGTGATCCCGTTCAACATGCGTGACGGCATCGTCGTGTGCGAAGGCCGGTCCAATCCCGAATGGAATTTCTCGGCCCCTCACGGCTCTGGCCGCTGCATGTCGCGGGCAAACGCAACATCTCGATGGTGGAATACCACCGGCAGATGGAGGGCATCTACACGACCAGCGTGACGCCGGAAACCCTGGACGAGGCTCCAGGGGTATACAAGGACACGGACAGCATCCTGGAGTCGCTCGGGCAGACATGCATCGTCCAATACCGCATGTTGCCGAAAATCAACATCAAAAATGCAGAATAGCCATGAACAGCAACTTTATAGACCAGATCAATGTCAGATGATGACGTGATCAATGCTTCTCATAGTGCAAGCGCAGGTTATCTATCCTGCGCTTCATTTCTTCACGGACGGACTCTGGAGAGACAATCTCTAGATAGCCGTATCCCAACAGAACGCTGTACAGCTCGTTGTTGGGCCTTACCGTCAGACTGACGTAACCTGTTTCTTTCTCGATCCAGACCTTCTGGCTCGGATGTATCGGTTTCGTGTTCATGCGATACCAGTCGTATCTGGACCTGGTATCATTAAGATCCGCCCTCAGGACCACGGTCACCGGCTCTTCGTCGTATCTGGAGACCCCGATGATGTCTGAAAAGAACTTTTCGAAATCTATGTACCATTCCTTGTCAGGAGTGTTGAGTTTCCTGAGGTTCGACCTCATCCTGGCCGTGTCAACCATTATCTTTCCGCTTGGCGGAACCTCAATCCTGTCTATAGCAAGATTCCTGAGGCCGGGATTGTCCCTGACGCCGTTGTTGTCCTTTATCCTGTATGCCCATCCCAGAAGGTACCACCTGTTGAGATATTGTTTAAGGTACCAAGGCTGAAAATCAATCTCCTTTACCTCCATGTAGGCGGCATTATACTTTAGGCACAAAGGATGTCCCTCGCGGATATGACGGTAAAGACTCCAGAGCAGGTCGCGATTGCGCAGCCGGGGATTGCTCTCAAAACTGATAATCTGCTGCATCAGCCGTCCATTTCCCTCAAACTGGCGCTTCAGCTTCTTGATCACGCCGTCCACGCTTACCAGACCGCTTATAGACTCCAGAAACTCAAGGGTATACTCGAGATCCGCATAGCTCTGACTGGGAACCAGGGTGCCGTTGAATGTCTTGGACTCACGGGCATACCTGTATCTTACGGGTCTCCCCCGCTTCTTGTCAATCCGGACCCCATCCAGACCAGAAAGGAATTCAAGGTCCTTATATATGGTAACCCTGGAGACGGTTTCCTGTCGGCCGCATTCTTCGGAAATGCTTTTCTCACAAGCGGAGATCATGTCTTCTATGGTGCTCCACTCCTCGGAGCAAAGAAGGTTGTCCAGGGTGCGATACCTCAATGTTGCATTCTTGTTTGTCGGCATAAGCGCATCTGTAAATGTTAGATTTACAAATATAATCGAAGTTCCGTTGAAATCAACAACTTGGACCCATAATTTTCAAATAAATTTTTTTGAAAATAACAATAACAATATATTTGCTTCGAGCCGTAGAAGCTCCTTAAACAGCAATGCAATATGATTAAAGATTACCCAAAAATCAATCAAAAAGAGTATGACAATCTCCGCGCCTTCGCCTTCCGCACCGCAAAGAATACGCTTGAATATTACAATGCAAGTGATTATTCATGGATAAGCGATGAAGACATAGATGACGTCGTAAGTGATGCCGTCATCAAGGTCCTTGAAACCTTCGACGCCACGAAAGGATCTTCTCTCCGCACTTGGACAAGCCGCATTGTCCGCCAGAAGGCCATCAACTTCCTTCACTCTCGTCATGAGACATCCGGAATCACCTATCTTACGGAAGAAGATGACGAAATCGAAATCCCGGAGCTCGCTGACAATGTAACCGACGAAGTGATTTCCTGGGAGACCTCAAAAAGGATAGATGACGTCCTGAGTACACTCAAGTGGGAAGACCGCACTGCGTTCACAATGGACCGCGACGGTTACACCCGTGCAGAGACGGCAGAGTATCTGAAAATCTCAACTGAAAACACCTATACAAAACTTTGCCGGACCAAACAGAAGATTTCAAAATATCTTGCCGCATAATCGTTGCAGGTTACGTATACACCCAGGATACAATGCTATCCGGAATTTATACATGGCCGTCAAGTGTTCCAATCCAGCTCATTAACACCGGAAGCTACTGAATCTGTAATGATCTTTCCTACCCATGCCGGAGGTATAGTAATGTCGTGCCAATATTCCTTCTCGGGGACGGTCCTCAAGTGTTTGCGAATGATCCTCTTTGTCTCCGCATCTATCATCTCCGCAGTGAGAAATCTGATAGCTAATGCAATGTTCTGCATTGTCTCGTTTTTATATCCGAACATCTTTACCTCGTCAGTATGGTTGAAGTAAATCTTTCTTGTTGACGATAGGCTAATCTTTCTCGGAGCACCGTCCGTCAGATATTTCAGGTCGGAAATTCTCATGGTCGTGAGACCAAGTCTATACGCCGCCTGATCTCCGTAAGGGATTATGCGTACCTTCTCTTTTTGGGCGAAGCACTGCGCAATCATTTCCTCTGAAGGAAGAACCACCCTCATGCTATACTTCCCTTCAATTTTCGGATAGCAGTACACTCCCCGCGCGATCCTTACGACGAATCTTTCCTTCACCATGCCGTGCAATGCAAACCTGACGGCCTCTGGGCTCTCCAACCACGCGAAGTCGTCAAGAAAGAAGATTCTTCCTCGCTCCCATGAACTGATCCTATCATGGATACTTTTAGTCACTCCTTCCATTTGTTCGGTTTTTACTAACAAATATACACTATTTTTGTTAGTAAATACAAAAACAAAAATTAATAAAATAGAAGCATAAAAGAAATAACAAATATTACACAGGCTGACAGCGCCGCTCCATCATAACTCAAGACAAACCTTACGGAATTTCCGAGGGACAACAACCCCATGAGAATCCATTCTGGATAAAGTCAGTGGACGACGTTACGGAAAATCCGATTCTCACGGAATGTATAAAATAATGAATCAAGGGAGATTCAGGGCAAGCACCATTTGGAATTCTTCTTGAATGAGAGGCAGAGACTTTAGAAGATCTTCGAACCAATCCCCTACCATACTGTAAGAGATAAACGAACAAATTGAATGATGAAAAATTAACGGCTTTGTAAGTATCTGCAAGGCCTATTATTTCTACATTAAAGGAACAATTTTAATGACGAATTTCGCAAAACCATTAAACGCTCAGAGTTAGGTGTTTAGATTAATAAGGTGGAAAATAAGTATTTGAAAAAGGGAATAAACGAACAGATTGAATGATAACAACGAAGATAATTCAAGCGACTTGCTCATTCATTAAGTTTATTTAACGAACAAAATTGAGGTACTTTTCTTGAGTAAGAATCCTAGATTCCGTTTGGTAAATCAAAAAAAGAACAGAAAAAATATGATTATTTGAAAAATTTAAGATATATTTGTTCGCGAAATAGTTTGGACATTTGTATTCATACCTACGATTTTATCAGAAAAAAGTTTTTATAAATGGTGGGAATCAATGATTTATCCTTCATTTATTCATTAATATTATAATCATAGGGGACTCTGTTCCTTAAGTGGAATATATTGATTACAAGATAGTTACCTTTTAGTGAGTGATGATTTCCGAACATTTCAAATGATATTTAACGAACAGTTTGAATGGCCAAGACATCGATTAAACAAACGTCCTTAATGAAACCGAACGGATTGAATGATGCCCAGAACATCCCGGAGAAACCGGATCAGTCAACGAACCTTCCCGTGAAGGACGTCTACAGTTCCTATATATTCTCCACTTCAAGTCGCTCACTGTCAAAGTATGGCGAGCGTCTTCTCATGGAGGTGATATCTGTTGCACAGGAATATACCATCGATTCTGCTCTTGGCATCCACAAGCTCAACTTCGGAGAGAAGTACAAGGAGAAGTTCGCTCTCATAGACATCCCCGTCAAGAGCCTTCTGAACGCGGATGACACCACCAATTACACGAAGGCGAAGGAGGCTGCTGTCGAGCTGATGAAAATATACCACACGGTAGAGGCTCCTGTTCTGGACGAGGAAGGCAACCAGAAGACCTACAAGGACGGTTCTCCTCAGTACCAGTTCGCTTCTTTCCATCTCCTAGATAAGGTAACTGTCAATCAGAAGCCAGGAATCGTTTCCGTCAAGCTGGGTGAGGAGACCTGGTCACAGATTCTTGATATGGGAAAGGGTTATACAAGATATAACCTTCTCACAGCCAAGAGCCTTGACGATGTTGTTGCGATCCGACTTTTCCAGATTCTGAGCAACACCAGTGAGCCTCTCCATTTCTCTCTGGAGAGGATAAAGGGTATCCTTGGCCTTCAGGGCAAGTACGTCAACAATCCTACAGGCTTTATCCGAAGGGTAATCGTACCGGCAGAGGAGGAGATCCGGGAGAAATGTCCGTTCGAAGTCGTCCATGACCTTGAGTACGAGAAGTCTGGCAAGGGAAGGCCATCGCTTGTCGGACTTACCTTCAGGAAGGTGCTCAAGCCTTCTATCATAAAGGATCCTGCATCTGTAATCGAGCCGAGGCTTCTCAATATCCTCGTCAAGAATTTCGGTTTCGATGATCGTGGACTGCGCTCCAATCTCAAGCTGTTCCAGGATGTGAAGGATGCTGGTCATGACATCGAGGTTTTCCTCCTTGGAATAGAGGGACGTGCAAAGCAGGCTAACAGCCCACAGGCTTACGTAGTCAAGTCCCTTCAGAATCTTCTGGCAGGGGATAAGGTTCCGAAAAAGAAATATACTTTCGTCGAAAGTATGAATCCGTCCGAATACTCGCTCCCTAAGGCGCCAATAATACGTCCAAAGCCGCAGGCCAAGCCGATATCTGCAAACAAAGGCAATCGCCTTGATGTGAAGGACGCGGGTGCATTTGGTGATTCAGGACTCGAGGAACTCTAATTCAATGAACTAGGATATGGACGAGAGGACCAAGGAATACGCGATGAGATACATGAAGAGTGTGTCGGAGAAGATCCCGCGCTCAGAGAAGTTCCCTATTAAGCTCCCAGAATCGCAGGAGCAGCTTGCCGGGATGCTTCTCGGATGCTATTGTGCCATTGTAGAGGGGCGTGGCATGGACCTCATGCTGGATGACTCTACCGTGTCGAAGGTTGACAAGGTGGTGAAGTGGATGTATGAGTCACGCAGGAGGGGACTGCTGTTGTGTGGAACTCTCGGCAACGGAAAGACTACGATGCTAAGGGCAATCAAGACTTTGATGGGGTCCAAGGTATTGTACTTCGAAGCTCAGGGCATATATGACTATTTCAGGCAGAATCAGTGCTTCCCTGACATCCCCTCGGATAGTGTACTTCTGATAGATGATCTTGGTGTCGAGCCTCCTACCTATAATGATTTCGGGGAGATACGCTATCCTCTTACCGAGCTTCTGATGAGGCGATACAAGGGAAATCTAACTACCGTGATCGCTACCAACAAGACATTCGAGCAGATAGGGGAGACCTATGGAGATCGTCTGCAGGACAGGATGCGTGAGATGTTTGCAATGATAACTTATATAGAGCCTTCATATAGAAAATAGAGTTAATAACGCAAAATATATGTTATAAATTGTATATTGTAATAATTGCGTTAAAAACTCTAATAACGAAGGAAATTTAAGGCTATTTCCCGAACAAAATTAATGATATATCGAGTGTCGTAATGGCTGACCTGATTACATATGACATACATCCTGATGTATACGCCTTCACAGCCGGCAGGGGAGTGGAGCTGCCATGTCCCGTGGTTCAGATGCATCAGGTTCATAATGTCATGGTTGCCAGAGTGGACAGTCCCGATGTGACCAGAGAGCAGCTTGACGGTTTTGATGCTCTTATCACCAATGTACCAGGAGTATGCATTGGTGCCAGATCTGCTGACTGCATCCCGGTTCTTCTGTACGATCCCGTAAGGAAAGCAGCAGCCGCAATCCATAGCGGATGGCGTGGTTCCGTGACACGTGTATGCAGGAAGGCCGTTACAAAGATGGAGATAGAGTATGGGACAAATGCATCGGATCTGCTTGCCGTCATAGGACCTGGAATCTGCAGGGACTGCTTCCAAGTAGGGCAGGAGGTCGCCATTGAATTCAGGAATGAGGGCTTCGATGTCGAGAAGATATGGAAGTTCTGCGGCCCAAAGGTGGAGGGTGACTTCACAACCGGTCACCACATTGATCTTCCTGAAGCCTGCCGCCAGACTCTGTTCGAATGTGGTATTAAGTCGGACAACATCCAGATGTCCGGTCTCTGTACCTACGAGCGTACCGACATCCTCTACTCAGCGAGGAAGGAGGGGAACGCGTGTGGCAGAATCATAACCGCCATCAAGATCCTATAGCCCTTACTGTATTTTCCGAACATATTTAATGATAATTGGAAATTCTCACTGTGACTCTCATGTGAGAATTGAATATCCTGTACGATAGGGCAGGGAAGTGGTGAAAAAGCAATTCTCAGAGGGTTGTTCTTCCCGTCCTGATAAGGTGTCCTTCCTCTATGGCCGCGACAATTGCGACTGAGCAGAGGATTGCGACAATAATCATTCGTTCTGTTCGGAAAACCAACGGAATCAGGATGAAGAGCATCAGTCCAGTCAGCTTGTTCATCCTTGTATGGGGAAGTACGATCTTCCTGTGCATCACGAGCGAAGAAATGACGTTGATGATCTTGATAGCTGCGATTACTGCAATCCATATCCACGCCCACAGCGGCAGTGTTATCTCGGGAATGAGTTTCCAGATGCAGGCTCCGGTGAAGAGGATGTCCGCAACGCTGTCGAGTCTCGCTCCGCTCTCTGATTCGCAATGGAGTCTTCTTGCGAGATATCCATCAAGCATGTCACTGATTCCGCATAGAGCGTATATGGTCCAGAAGACAAATCCATTCGCGTGAAGGAACAGCATAGCTGCTGCTCCAAGAATCCTCAGGGATGTGACGATGGCCGGTATTCTTCTCATGTTGCAAAGATAATAATGCATCAGGGAGGATTGATTTTTGCCTGGCCCGTCCGTCTTGTTTTGTAGTATTTGACTATGTTTTTTGTTGAATAACCAACAAAAATGTAATATATTTGTTTGTGTTGATTATGGAAAGAACAGGAACAATAGACATTCTCCGAGAACGCATCCGCTCATGGGACCGTGGCAGAATTTTCTTCATTGATGATTTTGCTACCGTGGAGAGCCAGTGGGGTGTACGATTCGGATTAAGTCAACTGGCGGAGGAAGGAATGATCCTGCGACTTGCAAGGGGCATCTACTGTTACCCGAAGATAGAAGGGGAGTACTCGATGAGTGCTACCATTCCAGAGCCGGAGACAATAGCCTATGCGCTGGCAGCAAAGGACAGATTCCGTATTATTCCGTATGGTGACCAGGCGGCTTACAAGCTTGGATTAACGGGGCTTAGGATATCTGACCTGAAGTATCTAACGGATGGTGCTCCTCGACATATAAACCTAGCAAAAGGAAGGAAGGTGTACTTCAATCATACTTCAGAGGTGAGGATGTTCGACTACTGTAACGAGACCATGCAGCTTGTAGCCTCGGCAATACGTGCACTCGGTGAGGAAGTGATAGATGCTGAGAGGAAACGGATAATCCACGAGCATCTGGTGACAGTTCCTGAGAAAGAGTTTCTCAAGGACATTACATTGCCACCAGCATGGGTTCAGAAAATTATATTGGAAATCTGGAATAATTAGAATCATGAGGAAGGAATACTTGACAAAAATCGTAGTTGACACGGCGAGAAAGCAGGACATCGACTGCATCGTCGATTTCCAAATTACCATGGCTAAGGAGAGCGAAGGTCTCGATCTCGACAAGAGCACCGTGAAAAATGGCGTGAGCAAGGTTATAGAGTATATATATCTTGGTCATTACTACCTCGCTTATGATTCCGAGAATCCCGAGCGCGGACCAATAGGATGCATGATGATTACGAGGGAGTGGAGTGGCTGGGCAAATTCCGAATACTACTGGCTTCAGAGTGTGTACGTGAAACCGGAGTACCGTAGAAGGGGAGTGTTCACCCAGATGGTCCAGTGGCTTGAGAATAATGTCAAATTCAAGGATGTGAAGTCTCTGCGCCTGTACGTGGACAAGGGGAATGAAGCAGCGAAGAAATGCTATAAGAAGTTGGGACTCAAGCCTTGCCACTATAGCATGTATGAGAAAGTACTAAAGTAGAATGGTAGTTTAGTAGAATAGTAGAAGTAGGGGTAGCGCTGCCATTTTGTACAAAAGTACCAATAAGCTTTCAGGACATGACTCCTTAGTTCAACTCCATGCCAGAGAAAATATCCAACTGCACCGGGACAGGTTCTTTTGTAGAGCCACACAAAGGAAGGAACAGTTCTGGTGAACTGATGATTTCCTCCTTGCTCGAGCGCATTGAGCATGCTCCCTTCTCCGAAATGAGGTACCTGTTGCCTTCGTCAGCAAATCCCTGGTCATGCTTAAAGGTGATGGCATAAAGCACCTTCCCCGACTTCAGTGTCGCATTGACGGCATGCATAGTTCCTCCCTTGACTGAGCTCTGAACCACCAAAGTAGCATCAGCCAGACCTGCCTGAAGCCTGTCCCTTGCAACGAGATTGTACTTGTTGGCCCTCGTACCGACAGGATTCTCGGAAATGAGGAGTCCTCCATTTGCGAGGATCTCGTCCGCGAGATACGCGTTCTCAGAAGGGTATACTGAGTCAAGTCCGTTAGCAAGTATGGCTGTAGTGGCACCTCCTGCAGACAATGCTCCACGGTGAGCAGCAGCGTCACACCCAAGTGCGAGACCGCTGATCACATTGGTTCCGGCAGCAGCGAATGCCTCGGCATAGTATTCTCCTGCACGTACGCCATCAGGGGTTGGCTTCCTTGTGCCGATGATGGCGATGCCTGGCATTTCGGTCACTTCCAGATTTCCTTTATAGAAGACCAGGATAGGGGCCGATGGTCTTCCCATCTCATCCAGAGTTGAAAGAAGCTTCTTGGGATAGCTCGCTTCATAACGAGATGCCACCTTTATCCCTAAAGACTCAGACGAGTCAAGTATTCTTCTTGCCCCCGAGCACGCGCGTTCGAAATCGTCAAATGAAAAAGGTGCAACCCTAGTTAGAACCTTCGAGTCTGCGAGCTTAAGACAAAGATCATGAAGATCATTGATAGAGGATATCTGTCCTGTATGATTCTCCGCCTCAGCACAGATCTTCTGAACTGTGCCGGTACCGAATCCCTTTATGCCCTGAAGGGTCAGAATCTGTTCGCTTGTCAATGCCATATCGTTAAAGGTACGAAAAAAGTCCAACACTCTACTCATTATGCCGCATAACCAGGATTGATGGTCTTGGCGACAGCAAGACCGGTTACAGAGGCAGCCCCTCTAGCGGTGAGTCGCTCGCTGGTAGAAAGCAGCGTCCTGCCCCTCGTGACTACGTCATCAACTAGGATGACGTTCTTACCTCTAAACTGCGATGCATCGAAGCTGAACTCAGATGCCGGATCTGCTGTCTTTCCAGCGATATGGCCAGCCTCACCATCCACTGGCTTCGTGATGGCGGACATTGCTGCCCTGACACCCGTGATCTGCTCAAGCTGTCTTGCGACAGAAGAGTAGCGCCTGCTGGTCTTCCATGAGGTTGACGCAGGGACGAAGCATACCACGTAGCTGGACTTATCGCTTCCTGCGATCATCCTGATCCTTGCTGCCAGCGCATCGATGATCGACGAACTTGCGTTACCATCCTTGAAATTCCATACAGCCTTGCGGTTTGCGACCTGCTCGCTTGTTCCGTTGTAACGTACCGGAAGATACTCCATTGTGTAGTAGACTTGCATATCTCTTCTGTTTTTACAGAGTCAGCTTCGTTGCTGATTCTGATTGCAAAAGTATATGCCTTAAACGAACTCAATCTTCGCTGGAACAATAATTACAGCGATATGCTAATTGTATAGATTGAACTAGAGAAATGTTTTCTATGGCATTACTCTAGAAGCGCAGACCGCATTCATAGCTGTAGATTACAAACGCTGGATCATGCTTGATTGTCACAATGTCATCTTTCATCGACAACCTGCTGTGTACCCTTTCGAGGCCCACCCAGTCATTCCATAAGCAGCAGTAGATATCTGCAGTGAAGACTCCGTGTTCCTGTCCCTCTGATAACGTCACATGTGGGAGTAGGTCATAGGATCCGATAATGGGATCCAGGTCAAGGTTGGCCATGGGGGCATGCCCACGGTCAAGCTCCATTCCGGCATGCCTTAGATCATCTTCACAGAACACGAAATAATGGATATTGTATCCTCCATGCCAGAAAACAGGCATCAGAAAAGAGGCAGACTTGAGAAGGAACAGCTCCCAGGCGCCCATCGGTGTAGGGCTGACAGTAAGATACTTCTCGATGTCTCTGTCCTCCTCGCCACCACAGTCTTCGAAAAAGAAGTAGCTGATATCACCTGAACCATTCCCGTCAGATGCGAGATGAAGTCTCATCTCATGGCCATCTTTCTCTGCCAATGAACTGAATATCGCAAACAGCGACTCCTTGTTCCAGTTCGACAGATCAACGTTGTCAACCCATTCCTTGAACTGGTTGAACTTTTCCACGTATATGTTTTTTGTTTCCATAATCACTAACCATTAAAACGGGCAATCGTCATCATCGGTCTCATTATGAGCCTTTGCGACAGGATGGAATTCCACAGCAGCCCCGCAGTGTGGGCAGACGGACTGCTCGCCTACGAGCTCCCCGACTTCGATTCCATACCACCATCCAAGGTCTTCCGAATGCCGCCCACATCGCATGCATGGTATCCTGTTTCGGGGGCCCCCACTTGAGCAAGAATGGTCGCGCAAGCCCTTGCTCCATAGGAAATCCATGCTATATGGGAGACTATCGAGCTGAGTATCACCGGGGAAGTTGTCTGTTCTACGAGGAGAAAGGAAAATCATCGCTATCTTCCCGTTCTCGTCAAACCTGAACAGAACATACATCGTGGCCATCTCCAGGCACGGCTTCACATAGTAGTTGCACTGCTTCACCCTGAGATGACTGATTATGCCGTTCCTGATATAGCGTTCCGAATACGAAGCCCAGTATTCGGCAACAGCCTTTTTCCCGTATATTGGATCCTTCTCATAGAACAGGAGTTCTACATCATCGGCAAGCATCTCCGAAAAGCTGGAAAGATCACCTTTTAACAAACCACTGCCGAGAAGTTCGCATGCGCTACGGTGCAATGACTCAGGTAGTCCTTCAACCACCTCGAGCCTGCTCATTGTCTTCTCCTCCTCCATCGCTTTCACGATATCTTCCGGCAGTGACTTTACATACCCTTTGCCGTAGACGTCATCCAGTGTGTATTCGGTATTGTACTTTTTGTTATATTCGAGTATTGACATGCACGTTCCGTCAGAATCAAAGACCCGGTCCTTCTTCAGAGACGCTCTGAACTTCTTCGGCACTGGTCTTGGGCCGTTTTTCCTTCCTTTTCCGAACACTCTCCCGTACGGGAAGAACACAAACGGAAGGAGGGGAACGCACAGCGGCATCAACAAGCATATTGAAACGTGCTCGATTATCCGCGACTTGGTGGACTTCTTGTCCTCAAACAGGCGCATGGCCTGATTCTTCTTTTGTCTGCCGTTAATAAATCTGACCAGATAGCCTATTGCAATGGTCGACAGCCAATAGGCAGCAACAATCATCAATTTCATAATACTGTTATTAAAGAAGAGGAAGCAGGACGAGGCCCCTTTCACGCACAAGACCCCAAGCAAGGCCCCGCTTCCCCTTCTACGAGAAAACTCCTATCTTATTTCATGGATATAAATGGCTCTCGGATGCTCTCCCAGAACATCATGGGTCACGTTACATATCGTATTCGTCTGGATTAAGTCAGAACAATATCAACCAATTCCCCCCCTAGAAGTAGATGTCCACGTAATCACAGCAGCTAGCTGCTGGATTGGCCATCTCCTGCATTCTCCAGTACCCACGTGCGCCTTCAATTGTAAACCGGTACGTTCCTTTCCTCTCAACCGGCCGGCCTCCGTTGATATGGCTGACCTTTGTGGAGATCGTTCCGGTGATACGTATCTCAAGAGGGCTTACAATGGTTACAATTCCATCTATCCTGAGATAGTCATCACTGTCCTTTGACTCCTGCCCGCCTTTGCAAGCAATGCGACCCTTCTCGTCCTCGAAGAACCTCACGCTCCCGAAATCCTTCCACGATATCCACTGCAAAGAGCACATGTGCCTGCCAAGGATATGCTCCTTAATCGTGGACCTCTGATCCTCTGAAAGGGTGTACATCCCGTTGCCGGTCTTCTTCAGGTCCGACAGCCTGACTCCGAAATACTCGGAAGCCAGCCTGCCCCTCCCTGACTCAAGGGCAAACACATCAGGGTCATACTTGCTCTGTCCAAATGACAGGATAGGGAAAATCATCAATGTTACGATTGCTATGAACCTTCTCATTTTGATTCGTTATCCAATTAATGCCTGATTATGAGCTTTGAGTTAATGTTATCCACGGTAAAAGTGCCGAACTTCTGAAGCACACTCTCGCCAAGTAACAGAGGAGCCTTCTGGCTTTTCACCACGGAAGCATCCACATTATGAAGAACCGCATCGCCAATCCTGACTTCCTTCAGGGTTATGACAGTACCTTCCGAGATACCACCGTCTGCGGTCTGGTAGTACTGCTTGCCCTTGATGTCATTTTTTGAGAGATAATTGTTCTTGAGCATGAAATCCGCTTCAACCTTCGAGATGCTTACATCGCTGGCGCCGGTATCGAAGATCATGTTGAGAGCAAGCCCGTTCACGCTGCAGTCCACGTTGAATGTCCCTCCGGCTTTCCTGGTGATAGGGACTTCTGTGATCTGCTCTTCCTTCACTGCCGTCGTATCAATGCCCATCTTCTCTATTCGGTCAGCCAGCCTGTTCTTGTACTTCTCGATCATGGACTTGAAGTCGTCACGTTCTCTGATAGCATCCAAGTCATCATCGTGCTCGATGTGGGCAAACTTGCAGTACCCCATATCAAGTGCAGTCTCAAGAGCCTTCACCGCCTCGTCGGTACGGCCCATTCGTGAATACAGGCATGCCTTGTCATAGTAGTGGCCCATGTCATATGGCTCATCATCAATAAGCTTCTGCATCCATTCGTCGGCCTCTGTATCCTTTCCGAGGAAATGGAGGGCATACTGGCGGCAGCTGCCGTCACTGACCACTGTGTCAAGCTGAAGGACCATATTGAAGTCCTTCTCCGCCTTGACCTTGTCACCCCTCTTGAGATGAATCTGGCCTCGCATGAGATATATGTACGCGTAGTCCTTATTAAGATCTATTCCCAGGTCATAGCATTCCATTGCCTTGTCATCGTCTCCGGAGAGTTCGTAGCACCAGCCCTTCGCATAATAAGCGAATGCGTACGAAGGATCCACCTCGATAGCCTGGTCAAAGACCTCAATAGCCTCTGCATAGCGACCCGCAGTGCGGAGAATGCCGCCCTTTGTGCATATGTTAGAGTAATCTGCTTCAAGCTCTATAGCCTTGTCAATCTCGCTCAGAGCGATTTCTGTAAGACCAAGTTCGTCATAGCAGTCTGCACGATGGGCATAAATATATTCGTCCTTGCCGTAATCCTCCTCAAGGGAATCGTACTCCTTGATGGCATTCTCATATTCTCCCGATTCCTCGTAAAGGCCGAGAAGCAGCACCTTCCAGGTATCCTTCCTATCACTCGACTTCATCTTTGTCTTCGCCTTGGCGATGGCATAGGTACGGTGCTTCATCATCAGCTTGATTATGACCGATCCGTAGGCATCCTCATCCTTCTCGAACCAAAGCAAGGCATCGTCAATCGCCTTGTCGGTCTCACCCATCTTGTCATATGCCTCACTGCGGAACTTGTATGTCCCAGAATACTCGTCACCATACTTCTGGCTCGCATCAAGCATCTTGACCGCACCGGCATAATCCTTCCTCTCTATCATATTGCGCGCGAGTCCTGTCATGGCAGCCTGGTCTGTCTCGTCCTCCTTGACCATCTGACGATAGACGTTGTCAGACTCATCATATTTCTCTGCCTCAAAATAGGCCTGACCCAGATCGAAAGAAATACTCTGCACATTCTCCTTGTTGTCCTTTCGGGCAGCATCGAGTGCCTTCTTCAGCCATTCGATCTCCTGTTCGTTATTGTCCATGTCATCATAGACACTGGACTTCCACCAATAGAGGGTGGAGTTGAAGAATCCGGATTTCTTAGGCTTATTCACCTTGATGGCCTCATTGACGCTGGTCATCGCCCGTCCATACTCCTTCTGGTTACGGTAGATCCGGCACATGAGCATCCAGCATTCCACATTGTCCGGGGTGGACTTTAGCTGCTCGGCAAGGAGCTTGAGCGCCTGTGCCTCGTCACGGTCCTCCCTGAGGACCTCGTAGGCCTTCTCAAGGTTGTATGGTCTTGTGTCATCCTTTGACTGGGCGGATGACGAACCCATGATGGCGCATACGGCAACCAATACCGCTGCAAGATGTCTGATTAACCTCTTCATTTTTCAAGCGTGATAGTCATTTGTGTCAGTCGATGTTCCAGGTAGCCTCGGGATCTCCCTCGAATGCGCTGTCGATTGTCTCATCGTCATAGCCGTTGTAGCCACCGTACTTCTCGTAGCTGTGCTCGTACTCCTCGTAGTAGTCTTCGTCGTCGTAATACATCAGTATAAGCGATTAGGTTGGCCACCCGGACAGGAACTGCACATGCAGTTTCCTACGCAAGATCCGGGGAGGCCGTTACACTTTCCTTGCGTTTGATGCTGCAAAGATGAGATACTTGAACGAACACTATGTTCGCCACGGTCCTCCTAATGATAATTCATCTCATGCGTCAACAAACAAATGGGTAACTTTACGCAGAAGCAATCGCGAATAACTGTTTCGCTCTGCACGTATACCTTTGCCCAGAAACTAAACATACAAGTTATGACAGATAAAGAACAATTCATCCACGCACTCTCATCCACCGGCAGAAGGGGAGTGGAGAGCGTCCTGGCAAACCTCAATGCACTCGGATTCTTCACGGCACCGGCATCATCGGTCTTCCATCTCAACGGGCCGGGCGGTCTGCTGACGCATTCCCTTAACGTATATAAGGAAGCCATGGCCATCAGGGAGAAGCAGGCTGAACTCTGCCCAGAAGTCATGGAGCTAATCCCAGCAGACTCGGTCGCCATAGCCGCTCTTCTGCACGATGTATGCAAGGCGGACATCTACAAGGAGGCTGTCAAGAGCCGGAAACTTGAAGATGGATCCTGGGAGAAGTACGCAGGATACGATGTCGACTATTCATCGTTTCCCCTCGGTCATGGAGAGAAGTCCGTGATACAGCTCCTGAGGTGGGGGCTGGAGATGACGGATGCCGAGATCTGCGCGATACGCTGGCACATGGGTCCATGGGACCTGGCATTCCAGAGTCCCGAGTCAAAAAGCAACATCTCGACAGCAAAGGGGCAGTATCCTCTGATATCGCTGATAACAGCGGCAGACGGGCTTGCTTCATTCCTTATGGAAAGAAAACAGTAAGGTTCACGGAAATATAGCGTGGCGGTAAATCTTTTTCGCTATATTTGTCTTTATGACAGGAGACAGCAAAACTGGTGACGTAATTGTCACCCTAAGCGGTGGACTTTCGGACTATGGGAATGACCTTTCTTCCATAGTCGAGGGCTTCATGCTCAGCGTGGATGCCATGGAGACCACGAGGGCTACATACCGCAAGGTCATGTACCTGTTCATGGACTGGATAACGGAGACCGGAAGGTCAATCAACACCCTGGATTCTACAGACATCATAGCATACAAGGACGACCTCCTCTCGCAGAAGAAATCCGCCCCTACCGTCAATCTGTACCTCTCTGTACTGCGCAAGTTCTACAAATGGGCCAAGTCAAGCAACCTATATCCAAACATCACAGACGGTGTTGGATCCGTGAAGACCCGCAGGAACGTGTTCCGCAAGCAGCACCTGGAAAGCGAAGAAGGAGCGAGGCTCCTGGAACATTCGGCAGAAGCCAAGGTGGTTCACGCTAAGACGGGCAAGCTCACCAGGAAGCTCAACGTGACAGAGGAGCAGATAGCCAGGCGTAATCGTGCCATGATCAACCTCATGCTGCGCACAGGACTGAGAACCATAGAGGTTTCACGCGCTGACATTGGAGATATCTGCAGAAGAAAAGGGCGAAGGATACTGAAGGTATGGGGCAAGGGACATGCGGAGAAGGACGATTTCGTTGTACTTACGGACGAGGCGTACATCCCGGTGAAGGAGTATCTCAAGACACGTCCCGGTGCAGGTCCGGAAGAACCTCTCTTCGCATGCGAAGGACTGGACAGCAAGGGCAGAAGGATGTCAACGCGAAGGATCCAGGCAATATGCAAGGAGGAACTGCGTTCGATAGGCCTGGACGGCCATGAGTACTCAGCCCATTCACTAAGGCACACGACTGGAACGGAGATACTGCTGAACGGAGGAACGATGTTCGATGTGCAGAACGTACTGCGCCACAGCAATCCTGCGACTTCGCAGATATATGTAAACACGATAATGGAGGATAAGAGGCTGGTAGACGCAAGCGAGTCATTCCTGGACAAATCCTTCAAGAAAAAAGATGATAAGAAAGATGAGTGATCTCAGACATACAGTGGACTTCCTTGGGAAGTTCAGCAACCCTGAAGGCTTCAAATATCTCACGCACCGGTTCGATGACGAGACCACGGACTTCTTCACCATCGTGAACAGGTGCAGGATGGAGATGCGACTGTATCATGATCTGATTCCAGAGAATCTCTTCAGGCTCATATATGGATTCCTCTATGGTCCGGAATGGTCTGATGCCGATGGAATCAGCCACAAGGAATACTGCTCCTGCGATGAATGGGTTGACTGGTGTCTGCGCAACCCTGGGGTACATCCGAGGGAAGCGTTCAGCAAGCAGTTCGAATCGTTCCGCAACTCAGTCAGAGTATACAACGGAACCTTTGACGAATATATGCAGGACCGTTCAGACAGCGGTCTCTATCCCCGGATTGACATCAAAGTAGATGAGCAGAGCCTGTCAAGATTCGATGCCTATGTTGATGTCCAGCTGCTGCGCAGGATAATCAAATCAATCCTGAAGGAACTGAACGACTACCCGACATCATCGGTCCATCCGGAAGTCAGGGTATCCTGCGTACGTGGAGAAGAAATGGAAGACGGCACCAAGATGGATGAGATACACATCGAGAATGTCGGTTCATTTCCAAGCCAGGACAGGATTCAGGCAAAGTCCCACCTCGTCAGCGGTGGTGGATTTCTCAGCACGCTATGCAAAATGGCAGAGGGCAACATGCTGCTGGCGGTGGAAACCGCATGGGATGGCGAGCCTTGCAGGTGGAACATACTGCGGATGGAAGGAGAGGAGGAATTCGTTCCTTTTGAACAAGACAAGGCTACCGGATTCAGATATATATTGAGGATATTGCACAAGAGTTGACATGATTTACCTGTTTGACGATTCATCTGACTCATATGTCAGGAAACATATCGATGTAGCCGAGTATTCTGACGTACTCTGCTTCCATTCACAGATGAGTGGCAAGGCAATCGCAGGAATCACAGATGAGCTTTCAAGGGCCTCCTGCATAATGGTTCATTCATCGCTAAGAGACCATAATGACCCGAGCAGGAACAGGGTCTACGAGACACTCGTATCCGATGTCTGCGACATGGGAAGGATCCTTCCGCTTGTCATCTTCAGCGATGGATTCGATGAACCGAAGTTCAAGGGCGACAGGTGTATCAGGCAGATGAAGAAGTCCCTCTTCTATGAGAACCTCGTGCTGTTTCTGGACAAATTCAGGGAAACAGGGATAATCGATCTAAGACTGATAGCGTTTGGCTCAAACACAGGGAAAGTGGCTGCGCTGAACGAGGGACAGAACGTACTCAACAAGTTAAGCTTCTGCCAGCCGGAGGACAGTGTCAACGTGGAACTTGTTGCCGGCACATCGCTGAAGAGACTCGTTGAGATGTCCCAGCCTTCCTTGGGTGTCACGTATCCGGATCTGATCACCCAGCTTCGCATGGGTGGCATCTCCGTTGCGGAATTCCGCAGGAAGATCAACAGCATAGTAAGGAGCTTCGCACAGTACGGCAGCAATATCGTCCAATGGAACGATGCCGACATGGATGAAGCACATGACGAAAGCTATGACATCGTCAAGACACCGGAGCATATCCTTTCCGATCACGGGTTCGCGCATGACTTCATGATGGAGCTGTTCTCCGACCCAAGGAGGAATGCAGTCATCCTGGACACGAGGACTGACCTCGCATTCTCCCTGAAACTTGCGATGCATATACGACTGTCACTGGAGTTCATCGGCATGAAGGCTCTCTGCCCGATCATCCTTATCTCCGAACTCGGGACCGATTCTCTCACCAAGAGCTCAAAATATGCACAGCTGCTGCTTACCGAACACGTATACGTGAGCACAGAGGCTGGCCTGAAGGCCTGCCTGAAGAATGTGACACCGATGAAGCTGGAGAGCTACCAGTCAGAGTTCCTGTCAAGAATATCCATCGAGCCACCATCATTCAGCGAGAACGACAGACACGGCCTTGCCAACCAATGGGGGGCAGGCGTGCTGTACAGGACTGTGACGGGACGCAGATATGATGGTACCGACTGTCCTGAGCTCATAGCCGCTCAGAAGGAACTGTACTTCAAGTACATCATGATGAGTACATGTGATGACCTCCAGTCCCTGGTCATTCCGAGCAAGAAGATTGACTTCAGCAAGGACCGCCTTAAGGTCCAGTCTGCAGGAAAGAAGGTGCTGCTCATAGACGACATGGCAGACAAGGGATGGACGGTCGGACTGAAGGAGTTTCTCCCCGGAGCCGAGATAGATGTCATATGCCGACAAGTCATGGACTTCTCCGAGTACAGTGCAGAGGAGAAGGGAATGATACGTGACGGAGATTATGACCTGTATCTCCTCGATCTCCGACTCGGAGGAGGGAGGGAGGAGAACATCTACGACCCGTATTCATTCTCTGGGACCAAGATTCTCCGTCAGATAAAGAAGTTCAACAGAGGACGTCAGGTCATCATGTTCACAGCCTCCAACAAGACCTGGAACTCAAGGGCGCTTCTGAGTCCGGAAATCGGTGCTGACGGATACTATGTCAAGGAGAATCCTTCGTTCAAGTTCCCGGAGACCTTCTCCCGCAAGAGCATCGAGGCGTTCGCTAAAGAGATCCGCAACTGCTATGGCAGGAGCTATCTCAAGGAATTCTGGGACTTCAAGGAAACCAACTTCACCTTCGGTGGCGAAGCTCCGGCACTGTTCGAGGAATGCGGCAGACAGGTAGACATGGCCTTTGACCTTACGGACTGGGCTGTGACGGCAGACCAGTTCCGTCATGCTTTCGTGTCCGCAGAGCAGGTCTTCGAGATCATGTCAAAGTATGTCATCGAAATCGAGAAGACCAACGATTCCCAGTCAATGAAGATGAGAAGCCAGGATGACATGCGGCAGGAGCAAGTAAGGATGATATATCAGGATCCTCAAGGCATGATGACATATATCCAGGCAGTGACTGAACCGTTCTCAAGGAAGACCAGCGAGAACATATCCATGTTCGACAAGCTGTCAGCTATCTATCTCCAGTATCTCGGAGCAAAAGATGATGGTCTTCTATACATTCTCAACCAGATGATACAGATAAGGAACAAGATCATGCACTGCGAAACAAAAAAGGAGCAGGAAAAGAAGGAATCAAGAAGTCGTGTCATGAACATGGACCTCTTCCTGAAGGAATATGCATCCAAGGCGCCTGCGTTCACTGAAGGACGTATCGGTGAGTTTATGCTTGAACTGGTAGAAAAGGGACTCCTACGAGAATCCAGGATCAAGGGCCGTCCAGTGATGGTCATAGACAAGGGCGTGGCACATGATAAGATCGGCATACAGCTTATGCTTGAATGCCTCAAGGCATTTTTCGAGAAATTCCGCTAGCTTTTGACATCGCGAACAACTATTTCGCCCCACACATCTATTTTTGTATCGCAATCCAGACAATGGGTTGCGATAATTGTTTTACATATGGAAGGCAAAGGGAATAACTACGATCAGGTAATGCCATTCGCAGCTTCCGAGACCGTGTGTTTCGAAAGGAGGGGAGAAGAGGGTAACTATTTCTACATAATTAAT
>OIWM01001705.1_pt1 | contig 20447 bp, 9 predicted proteins | sample 1587451 | NCBI WGS metagenome assembly OIWM01 (sample SAMEA3888907, study PRJEB22519) | human gut metagenome | biome: human gut; feature: human-associated habitat; material: faeces | place: Denmark | collected 2011
CGTCTAACGTATCAGTCATGGAAAGGGCAGCCGGCTTTGAAAGTTACTCTTGAAAACAAAGGAAATGTACCTTTTCAACCGACAAAGGCGGGACTGAAATTGGGAATCGATACTTATATGGATAAGTATCCGGACTGGTTTGGAAAATATTTCCCAACGCTGATGCGCAATGAAAAGACGCACTTCTACGGTTATCTGCAAACCCCTGCAGGAAACGCTTTGGGAATTGTATCGCCACAGCCTGTAGCTTCATGGAGTGTGGCTTACAATCTGGGTTATCAAGATCCACCTCCACATTGGTTTATGGGGCACCGGATAGAGTCATTAAATCTGGATTTGATGAATGCATTACCTTTGCCCGAACGCAATCCACAAGATTTGTGGATGCTGAAACAAGGGGAGATCAAGAGCTGGACTATTGTGCTCATGGATATAAATCCGTTGGGGGAATTTGAACACGTTATACATAAGGCGACTGGCATACCGATGATCTCTATTGACCGGACGACTTATGTTCCGGGAGAAACCGCATCTTTTGAAGTTCTGTCTGGTTCTAAAGATATCAAAGTGTTGGATGATAAAGGGCAGGAGTTGAAGATCAATATCCGGACACAGGGAGAAGGAGTAAAACAAGTGTCGTGTGTACTGCCGGATGTCGGGTTGTATACAGTACGTGTCAGGGACAATGGAAAAGAAACAGAAGGTATTCTTTCAGTACATCATGACTGGAAATGGACTATGGAACAGGCACGTCGGAATGCTTTGAAATATCACCAGAAAGCTACTTCACACATAGAAAGTTGGTATGGCTTCCATTCTTCTTTTATTGCTGCACAATATTTTCCGGATAAACAACTGGATAAAGCTTTACGTGATCGCTTTGATTATTTATTCGGCTTGTTACATGATCAACAAAAGATGGAGCCTAAGTACCACGCTTCACGCATACAGAATACTTCGGGGACAATAGGTTTGTTAGTAGACAAATATCAAGCTTATGGTGATATAGCCGACTTACAGAAGGCTTCTCGTTTGGCAGACTGGTTGATGAACAATTGGCAACGTGAAGATGGTGCCTATGTCAATCATCATATTATTTATACCAGCGTTATCTATGTAGCGAAAAGTATGCTGGAACTTACTTTGGTCGAACGTGAGTTAGGCAAGAAGAATACTGTATGGGCAGAGGCGGCGGAGCGCCATTATCAATCTGCCAAACGTGCTATCGACCAGTTGGTTGCTTCACAAGGTGACTTTGAAACAGAAGGAGAACTTACTTTTGAGGATGGAATGATTTCCTGTTCTGCACTTCAGATTGGAATGCTGGGATTGATGCAGAAAGACGAAAAGGTGCGTAAACATTATACAGACGCTATGTTACAAATTCTGGAGAGTCATGACTGTCTTACCCAACTGCGAGTTCCCGATGCCCGTCGGAGGGGTGGAACCATGCGTTATTGGGAAGCACAATATGATGTGCAGATGTTGCCGAATATGTTCAACTCTCCTCACGGTTGGAGCGGCTGGCGTGGTTACGCTACCTATTATGCTTATCTGCTGACAGGTGAAGAACGCTGGTTGAAAGAAACTTATAATGCGATGGGAGCTTTTTCTCATCTGATTGATTATCGTACAGGAAATCTTCGCTGGGCATTTGTTGTAGATCCGTATCTGAAAGTAAAACAGGCTTGCAGTGCTGATACACATGTGACACAAGATTCATTGAGTTTTGGAAATCCACATCCTGAACTCTATGATACACGCGAATTTATTATAGGTGAACAATATGTGAATATGGTTAGTGATTGGCAGACAATTAATACACAGGATAACGATGTGCACGAAGTATTCAAGTGTATTGCTGAATCTATGCTTACTAACGCCTTTATTGTAGAACGTCCGGACGGCTCGGTTGTCGGATACAACTGTACTATTGAAAAGCAAGGAAATAAACTGAAGGTCAAAGCAAATGAAAAGCAAATAACTAATCTTCATTGTAACTTGAAGCATCCATTCACAGTCGTGTTTGATAAAGTAGATAAGGTGCTGGAGGCAAATTATTTGGGTTGGGCATTTGGAACGGATATCTATCAATAGAATAAAAGGATATATTTTATGAATTTCAAATTCCATATGGCGGTAGGGGAATTACTCTGCTCATCTCAAGAGAGTTCGTACATAGTTTGATCGGCAGAATGGCTGAATTATGGTGGATAATAAATAAAGGCGTAGAAAGAGAACCAGTTCTCACTCTACGCCTTTGTTATTAGATAAATTATGAATTTACTTCACTTCCCAAGTATCATTAGTCATCAACAACTCTTGGAAATTGTGGTATTTCTTTTTGCCTTTGATTTCTTCGATTTGTTCTGTAACTGCATCATTGTAGGTCGGAGCATCTACATCGCGGATTACACCGAGTGCAATCGGGAAGTCGGGACCTTCCATCAAGGCCAGTTTCAGTTGAAGTGTATTGTCCTGGCAGTGTGCATCGTGGATAAGAATATCTTTTTCTGTGATACCGTTTTCACCGAGTTTCACTACTTTCAGTCCGAAACCTTCCTGCATTAATCCGAATTCTTTGTTTTCACCGAACAACATCGGTTTACCATGTTCCAGATAGATCGCGTTCTTGGCACGTCCTTCTTTGGTTGCAACGCTGGCATGAGTTCCGTCGTTGAAAATAACACAGTTTTGCAGAACTTCGACAACCGAAGCACCTTTATGAGTGGCTGCTGCTTTCAATACTTCTACGGAAGCGGCACCGTCTACAGCGATACAGCGTGCAAAGAAACGTCCACGTGCGCCGAAAGCAAGTTCTGCCGGATGGAATGGGTCTTCTACTGTTCCGTAAGGAGATGATTTACTGACAAATCCACGTTCGGAAGTCGGTGAATATTGTCCCTTGGTCAAACCGTAAATGCGGTTGTTCAGCAGAATCATATTCAAGTCAATGTTACGGCGGACAGCGTGGATGAAGTGGTTACCACCGATTGCCAGGCCATCACCGTCACCGGAAATCTGCCAGATAGTCAAATTGGGATTAGCTACTTTGGCTCCTGTTGCAATAGCAGCTGCACGTCCGTGTATAGTGTGGAAGCCATACGTATTTACATAGTAAGGCAGACGGGAAGAGCAACCGATACCCGAAATTACGGCAATATCATGCGGAGCTGTTCCCAATTCGGCCATAGCCTTATGCAGTGAATTCAGGAAAGCGTGGTCACCGCATCCCGGACACCAGCGGGGCTGGCCTGATTTATAATCTTGTACGGTATATACTTTATCGCTCATCTCTTATTCCTCCAATAATTTAGTAAATGCATCTATCAATTCTCTCGTAACGAAAGGCTGTCCTTTCACTTGGTTGAACTGGCTGATGTTCAGTCCAGGCACTTTCATGCGCAGGTAACCTGCAAATTGTCCCAAGTTCTGTTCAGCTACCACGATCTTTTTATATTTACGTAATACGTCAGCCGTGTTCTTCGGTAGCGGGTTGATGTATTGGAAGTGGGCGAAAGCCACTTTCTTTCCATGTTCGCGCATATAGTCCATAGCCAGACGGAGATGGCCGTAAGTACCACCCCAGCCTACAATCAGCAAATCTGCATCTTTGTCGCCCAATACTTCGAGCTCGGGGATGTAGTCTGCAATTTTGTCCACTTTGGCTTGACGAAGGTGAACCATTTTATTGTGATTTTCCGGTTCGGTAGAGATTGCACCTGTTTCGTTACTCTTTTCAAGACCACCGATACGATGCATGAAGCCCTCTGTTCCCGGGATAGCCCAATAGCGTACACCAGTTTCTTCGTTACGTTGGTACGGAGTCCAGTTTCCTGCCATATCAGGAGTTACATACGGTGGATTGATAGCAGGATATTCATCCAAGTTAGGAAGTTTCCAGGCTGCAGAGCCGTTGGCTACAAAAGCATCAGTCAACAGTACAACCGGAGTCATGTGTTCCAAAGCGATTTTAGCTGCCATATATGCAGCATCAAAACAGTTGGTCGGTGATGTTGCAGCAATGACGGGCATCGGGCTTTCACCGTTACGTCCGTAGAGAGCTTGCAGTAAGTCGGTCTGTTCTGATTTCGTAGGAAGACCGGTAGACGGTCCGCCACGCTGTACGTTGACGATCACTAGTGGAAGTTCGCCGATAACGGCAAGGTTCATTGCCTCACTTTTCAGGCAGACGCCCGGGCCGGAAGTCGTAGTTACTGCCAGGGCACCGGCAAAAGCTGCACCGACAGCAGATGCACAACCTGCGATTTCGTCTTCGCACTGTACGGTTTTTACGCCCAGTGATTTATGTTTGGCTAATTCGTGCAGAATGTCAGTGGCCGGAGTGATAGGATAAGAACCCAAGTAGAGTTCCAGACCAGCTTTCTCGGCTGCAGCTATCAAGCCGTATGACGTTGCCTTATTACCATTAATATCTGTATAAAGTCCTTTGGATTTCGGAGCTTTGCTTTCGATCTTATAAGTAGAGACAGAAGCGTGAGTGTTGGCTCCGTAGTTGAAACCGTCGTTCAATACCTTGATGTTGGCTTCTGCAATTTCGGGCTTTTTGGCGAATTTCTCGCGCAGCATTTTCTCGGCTGCTGCCAGGTTACGGTTGAACAACCAACAAACTAACCCCAGCGCGAACATATTTTTACAACGGAGAACGGATTTGTTGTCCAGCCCTGAATCCTTCAGGCTTTCTTTACACATGGAAGAAATAGGCACTTCAAGTACTTCTTGCTTAACACCCAATTCTTCGAAAGGATTGTCAGTCTTGAATTGTGCCTTTTCTAAATCTCTGGCTTCGAATGAGTCGGAGTCGGTGATGATAAGTCCTTGCGGTTTACAGAATTTGATTTGTGTTTTTAGTGCGGAAGGATTCATTGCTACCAATACGTGACAACGGTCTCCGGGAGTGTAAACTTGCCCGGCGCCGATGTGTACTTGAAAACCGGAAACTCCGGTTAACGAACCTTGCGGAGCGCGGATGTCTGCCGGGTAATCGGGGAATGTACAGATGTCATTTCCTACCGTAGCCGACATGTTCGAGAAGATGTTGCCGGCCAGCTGCATGCCATCGCCGGAGTCGCCGGAGAAACGTACTACTACTTCCTCCAATTCTTTAACCATCATTTCGTCTGCCATAATTTTTATTACTATATTTAATTTAAAAACTATTTTTACTTTCAATTTGTGAGCGCAAAGGTCGGAAAGTTAATCGAATTATCAAAATAAATCAGTCTTTATTGTCCTATTGACGCTGAATATTTGAAGTGTCTGGAAGGAACCTTTATTTTTATTCTTGTTAAATCAACAGAAACCGTTATCTTTGCAAGCAAATTTATAACGGCCTTGTAGTTCAACGGATAGAATAGAAGTTTCCTAAACTTTAGATAGGGGTTCGATTCCCCTCGAGGCTACTACAAAGAGGAATCTATAGGAAGTTGTGTTGTAGGCTTTCATGCTGTATCAAGTTTTAAGTTTTACAATAGCTTCTTTCAAGATTAACGTCTTATAGCTTATATTTGTTTTAATAATCAATAGAAAAAGCCTCTTCCGAACATCCGGAAGAGGCTTTTTCTATTTCTGGACTTTATTATTCTTCCGTAGCTGCCGGTACTACAACTTTTTTGTTCTTCATCATGTTGTATGCAATCGGAGATGCAATGAACAGTGAAGACAATGTACCGATAACAACACCGAGAATCATTGCGAATGCGAAGCTGCGGATTGAATCACCACCGAGGATGAAGATACACAGTAACACGATCAATGTACTCAATGATGTATTGATAGTACGTGCAAGTGTAGTGTTCAAAGAGTCGTTGAACAACTGACGTTTGTCACGTTTCGGATACAGGCCGAAGAACTCGCGCACACGGTCGAAGATTACCACTTTATCATTAATAGAGTAACCGATAGCCGTCAGGATAGCACCGATAAATGTCTGGTCAATTTCCAGAGAGAACGGCAGGATGCCCCAGAACAGTGAGTAAGCACCGATAATCATAATGGTGTCACAACTCAAGGCCACAATAGAGCCGATACTGTAAGCAATGTTACGGAAACGGAGTAGGATGTACAGGCCGATAGCAAGCAATGCCAATACAACAGAGTAGATAGCACCTGTCTTAATATCGTCTGCGATACTCGGACCTACTTTCTGTGAACTTACGATACTACCACCGGTATGATTGTCACGATCGATGAAAGTTTCCAAAGAAATGTTTTGAGTCAGTACCGGTTTCAGAGTTTCATACAAGTATGATTCAATTTCTGAGTCCACGTTGTTACCTGCATCTTCGATGCGGTAGTTTGTGCTGATACGTACTGTTTTCTTATCTGTACCGATAGCGATAACACTTACGTTAGCATCACCGAACTTGCTGGCAATTAGCTCGCGTACTTGTTCCGGTTCAACCGGGTTTTCGAACTGTACCTTGAAGTTACGTCCACCGGTGAAGTCGATACTCTGACTCAAGCCACGGATTGCAAATGAGCTGATACAAACGATAATTACTGCACTGACGATAATAAGGGACTTCTTGTTCGTACCCATAAAATCGAAACGTGTATTGGTCATCAGGTTCTTTGAAATCTTAGTTGTAAATGTCAGCCCCAGCCACTTATCTTTACTCATGAAGTGTTCGTAAACCAGACGAGTCATGAACACAGCTGTAAAGAAGGATACAAGGATACCGATAATCAATGTCGTAGCAAAACCACGAATCGGACCGGTACCGAAGTTGAATAGGATGATACCTGTGATGATAGATGTCAAGTTAGAGTCAAAGATAGCCGAGAATGCGTTGGAATAACCGTCAGCAAGTGCTTTCTTCACTCCCTTACCTGCGCGAAGTTCTTCTTTTGTACGTTCATAGATAAGTACGTTCGCATCCACTGCCATACCCAGTGACAACACCATACCGGCAATACCGGACATTGTCAGCGCAGCCTGGAAGGACGAAAGGATTCCCAGTGTAAAGAAGAAGTTGAGGATCAATGCCCCATTGGCAACCATACCCGGGATGATGCCATACATAGAGCACATATAAATCATCAACAGAATCAAAGCAACAACAAATGAGAAGATACCCGCATTGATAGATTCCTGACCCAGTGACGGACCTACGATATCTTCTTGTACGATGTGAGCCGGAGCCGGCATCTTACCTGATTTCAATACGTTAGCTAAGTCCTTTGCCTGCTCCGGAGTGAAGTGACCTGTAATCTGTGAACGTCCGCCTGTGATCTCAGTGTTTACGTTCGGTGCAGAATATACATAGTTATCAAGAACGATAGCGATAGCACGACCGATATTCTGTTTGGTCAGTTGAGCCCAACGGCGTGCACCGTCAGAATTCATAGACATGCTGACAGCCGGTTTGCTGTACTGGTCGAATTCGTCTTTGGCATCTGTTACTACGTCACCTTCCAACGGAGCTTTGCCGTTGCGTTCGGTAGATTTGATTGCATACAATTCGAAAGTCTGACCTTTTTTGTCAAATTCGGAAGGAGAAACACCCCATTTCAGACGGAGGTCTTTTGGAAGTTCTGCTTTGATTTCCGGCATAGCCAGATATTTGTTAATGTCTGCAGTGTCCTTGTAGTTTGCATATCCGATAACCGGACCCTGTCCACTAGAGTTTAATTGCAGTATAGACAGTAAAGGATACTGTTTCTTGATCTCTTCCATGTTCGCAGCAGTTGCATCATCTTGTTTGGCGTCTCCTTTCAGAGCGGCAGCAAGGCTGTCGGCAGCACTTACGGCTTTCTTAGTCGGAGTTGCTTCGGTAAGAACAGCAGCTTTTGTAGTGTCTGTTGTAACAGAATCAGTAGTTGTTTCCTGAGTTAACACTGCACGCAATTTAGCGTCTGCTGACTGCATAGCCGGAAGAATTTCTTTGGCGGTATATGTTTCCCAGAATTCCAGGTTAGCCGAACCTTGAAGAAGTTTTCTCACACGTTCCGGTTCTTTGATACCCGGCAATTCTACCATGATACGTCCCATTTTGTCTTCCAGGCTCTGGATGTTCGGTTGAACCACACCAAAGCGGTCGATACGGGTACGAAGTACGTTGAATGAGTTCTCAACAGCCGCTTTTACTTCTTCTCTCAATACTTTTTCAACTTCCGCATCCGTTGATTTCTGGCTAACTTTGTCTTTCAACTGTTGTGTAGCGAATAGTTCGGAAAGTTTCGCGTCCGGAGCAATTCTGTGGTATTCCTTGACAAACAGGGTAATTACATCATCCTGACTGTTGATAGCCTGTTTTGCTGCTGTTGCCAATGCGTTATTGAAAGCTTCGTCCGGCTTGTTGTCAGCCAGTGCTTTAATAACATCAGGTACAGAAACTTCAAGGATAACATTCATACCACCTTTCAGGTCCAAACCTAAACTAATCTCCATTTCACGACATTGTTTCAGCGTCCAGTTACCCAGCCAGACCTTCTCATTGGAGAGAGAGTCAAGGTAGTCTTGTTCTACTTTCATGTCGCCGTTCGCAATTTCTTTCGCCTTGTTGTTATAATGGCGTGTTACGAAGGAGAAGGAGAGGTAGAACACGCATACCAGCGTGAGTAATACCGCAAAAACCTTTACAAATCCTTTGTTTTGCATTTTACTTTTAATTTATGATGATTACTTTTTTAATTTAATTTTCAGTTAAATTCTGTCGTACACAAGTTCTTTTTGCCGCATACAAGGCTGCAAATATAGTTTTTTTTTCACATTCATGTGTAATAAGCCCTCAAATATTTGATGTTTAAGGGCTTTTTTACCGATTTATTTCATTCCTCTGTTTTTCAGCAGTGGCTCCATGCTCGGTTCTGTGCCACGGAAATTTTTGTAGAGAGTCATCGGGTCTTCGCTGTCACCCTTCTCCAACACGTTCCGACGGAACAATTCGGCGGTGTTTTTGTCGAAGATTCCATGCTCTTTGAAAGCTTCAAAGGCGTCGTTATCCAGTACGTTAGCCCACAGGTAACTGTAATAGCCGGCTGCATATCCGCCGATGATGTGATTGAAGTAAGTCACACGGTAACGTGGGGCAATTTCAGAGATAAGATTGAGCTTGTCCATAGCTTCTTTTTCGTACGAAACAGCATCTAAATTCTTTACATCTTTCAGCATGTGCAGGTTCATGTCAAGGATAGCGGCAGCCAGCAGTTCGGTAGTCATGAATCCCTGGTTGAATGTTTTCTGCTGAAGTATTTTTTCGATGATTTCATCGGGGATTACTTTACCGGTAGCATAATGCTTGGCATACATTTTCAACACTTCCGGTTCGGTTGCCCAGTGTTCGTTGATTTGAGAGGGAAGTTCTACAAAATCACGTACAACATTGGTGCCGGAAGTTCCTTTGTATTTGCATTGGGTGAGCAAGACGTGCAGTGCATGTCCGAACTCGTGAAACAGTGTTTCCACTTCATCCATTGTGAGTAGAGAAGGGGTGTCACCTATCGGTTTGGTAAAGCTGCAAACATTGCATACTAGCGGACGGATTGGCCCACTTTGTTCGCGGTAGTTGCTCATCCATGCTCCGCCGCTTTTTCCAGGACGTGGAAAGTAGTCTACATAGAAGATACCGAGCTGGGAACCATCGGCGTCTTTTACTTCAAACACTTCTACATCAGGGTGATAAGTAGGGATATCTTCTAGCTTGCTTAGGGTGATACCATATAGTTTATTAGCTACGGCAAAAGCACCTTCGCGGACATTTTCCAATTTGAAGTAAGGTTTCGTGTCTTCTTCGGACAGGTTGTATTTCTCTTTTCTGAGTTTTTCGGTGTAGTACCACCAGTCCCATGCTTCCAGTTTTTCACCTTTGCCTTCCTTGTCCATAAGTTGCTGAAGTTCTGCGGCCTCCGATTTCGCTTTTGGCAGGGCGTAGCTCCATAGATTATTCAGGAGGTCCATTACGTTATTAGCATTTTTAGCCATGGTTTCGTCTAACACGAAGTTGGCATAGCAATCGAAGCCCAATAAGTTCGCCTTTTCCAGACGGAGGGAAATGATTTTGCTGATTACTTCTTTATTGTCGTTCTTATCGTTATTATTTCCACGGTTGATATATGCTTTATACATCTTCTCACGGAGTGGGCGGTTTTCTGAATACTGCAGGAAGGGCAGGCGGCTGGCGTTATGTAGAGTAAACAACCATTTTCCCGGTTGTCCGGCAGCTTTAGCCTCTTCGGCGGCACTTTGGCAGAACCATTCCGGCAGGCCGGCAAGGTCTTCCTGCTTGTCAACGAAAAGTTGGAAAGCATTATTCTCGTTCAATACATTGTTGCTGAAGGTGATACCGAGTGTAGAAAGTTCCTTGTTGATTTCACGGAGGCGGGCTTGTTGTTTTGTGTCGAGGTTGGCTCCGGAGCGGACAAAGCTTTTATAGGTCTTGTCTAGCAGTCGTTGTTGTTCTATTGTCAGGTTCAATGAGTCTTTTTGTTGATAGACATCGTTTATCCGTTTGAAAAGCGCCTGGTTCAAGGAAATATTATCTTCGTGTTCCGAAAGAACCGGAGCCAGTTTAATAGACAACTCGGTCAGCGAATCGGTCGTTTCTGCGTCTGTCATATTGAAAAAGATAGCACTGACACGGTCTAAAATGGGAGCACTGTTGTCCAGTGCTACGATTGTATTTTCAAATGTTGGAACTTCCGGGCTCTCGATGATAGCCTCGATGTTCTGATTTTGTTCTTCGATGCCTTTCAGGAAGGCGGGTTCGTAATGTTCCAGTTTAATCTTATCGAAAGAAGGAACACCATACTCTGTTTGAAACTCTGTAAAGAAAGGATTACTTTCTGTTTTTGTAGTACAGGAGTACATCATGCAACTTGCAGCTAAAATGGTTAGTGTTTTTTTTATCATCATAAGTGTTTTATATTAGAGTTTACAGTTCTTATCGCTTGCTGATATGGCACCAGATAGGGTAGTGGTCCGAAGCCTTTATAGATCGGTCTACGGTGCAGTTATAAGCTTTCAGGTTAGGGCTTATCAGGATATTGTCGATACGGAAATAGAATTTGTTCTGATTATACGAGATTCCTAATCCTTTGCCGGATTGGGTAAATGCGTCGTCCAATTTTTGAGTCAGGATACGGTGAGTATACGAGATAGAGCCGTCGTTGAAATCACCACACGCTATAATAGTCGGATATTTGCTTTCTGTAATGGCTTTGTTTACGGAGTCTGCCTGCGAAGCGCGGATGGCTGACGCTTCCGCTAATTTTCTGACCAGTTGCCGAAGTCCGGTTTTGACCTTCTTGGCGTTCGGGTCCTTAATCATATCCTCATACATTCCCCGGTCTTCCTTGGTAAGTTTGTTGGATTCCAAATGGTTGTTAATCAGAGTGACTGTGTCATTATTCACTGCCAGCACATATTTGACGGAACCATTGTATGTACTTTCATAATCAATGGGAGATACTGAAAGTATGGGATATTTAGAAAAACAGGCAAGCTGTACGTCGCTTCTGTTTTGTCGGCGAACGGAATAATAGGGATATGCTTTCAATGCTTTTTTGATGTCTGCTTCTGTCAGATATTTCTTATTCTGCGCTGCATTATATTCTTGCAAACAGATAATATCTGCTTTGCTGTTAACCAGGTATGATAAGATTGGATTCTTTCCGTCTTTCTTTTCCAAATTGCTGAAATTCATTACATTATAAGAAAGAATTTTGATACTTCCTTCTGGGATTGTCTTGGTAGTGGAATTGAAAGGAATATAGGTCCTTATCTGCGGAAAGCAAACCAAAAAACCGATTAGCGGTACTAAAGCATACCGGTAATTGATGAATACCCAGAAAATGATAAAAGCGATATTGATTACCAAAAATAGTGGAAATGCAAGCCCCAGTCCGGAGGAAAGCGGATTCAATTTCGGATTAAGATAAGGACTGTAAGCGCTCAATATCAGCGTTCCTACGAAGAAAGCGTTGATAGCTAATATCAGATATGCGACAATTTTGCCAATATGTTCCATCTTATTATCTTTTGCTTGCATCGAACAAGCTTTTCTTTTCCTCCGTCGTCAGACTGTCGTAACCGGATTTTTTCAATTTATCCAGAATGCGGTCTATTTCGTCGGACTGTGCTTTTTTATGGGCGTTGTAATCATAATCTTTTTCACGACTGGTCGTGCCTCCTCCGTAATGTACTTTCATTTTGGGTTTGTGTTTCCATGTCTTTTTCTGGAATAGAGAGATAAAAGCGTCCAGAAGCCAGTTGATCCATGCGGTCAGATCCGCCCCTTTGCTTAGGCTGGCGGCAAACCAAAGTCCGGCAAGAGCGCCGCCCAAGTGAGCGATATGTCCTCCGGCATTGCTTGACGTGATAGATAATACGTCAATTCCTATAACAACGAGTGCCAGATATTTGAGACGGATTGCGCCGAAAAGAAAGAGTTGTACCCGGTAATTGGGCTCACGGTAAGCAGTGGCAACCACAATCGCCAAGACGGAAGCCGAAGCTCCTACTAGTGTAGAAACTGCTACTTCCTGATTGAACAAAGGAAATACATTGTAAGCAACCATATATAATAAACCTCCGAGGATACCTCCCAATATGTACAAACCTCTTAAATGCTTTGCTGAAAAAAAGTGTAGAAACAAGCTTCCGAACCAATACAACCAGAGCATATTGAATAGGATATGCAGAAGACCGGCGTGCATGAACATATAAGTGATAATCGACCACGGTTGATGAAAGAACCGAATAAAGGAAGCCGGTAAAGCGAATATGCCGAATATATCGGGTATACTGTGCTGAAATAGTTGCAAGAAAACATTGATTAACGTGCCAATGATAAAAATGCTTACGTTAATGTAAATCAGCTGGATAAATATATTCCCTCTTCTGAATGTCTCTTTTAAATCAGTTATAATATGTCCCATCGTTTTTACTTTTTTTTCTCCAATACAAAATCAGAATAAGCCCGAATAGCATTCCACCCAAGTGAGCAAAATGAGCTACATTATCTCCGGCACTGTTGGCTAGTCCTGCCCATAACTCAATCGCAGCATATCCGATAACGAAGAATTTAGCCTTGATAGGGAAAGGCAGCGGGAAGATAAACAGTTGGTTGTTGGGATACAACATTCCGAATGCCAGCAAAATGGCGTAAACGGCTCCTGAAGCACCTACGGTAGTCATCATGTTGAGATACTGGTCCATAGAAATGATGCCGTAACCTATTAAGTTCACTTCCGTGTGTTGGCTCAGTTCCGTTATGTACTGAATATATTGAACCCCTTCCTGAATGAGTCCTGCACCGATACCGCAAAGGATATAGTAAAACAGGAAACGTTTGGGACCCCAGGTTTGTTCGAGAATCGGTCCGAACATGAAAACAGCAAACATATTAAAGAAAATGTGGCTGAATCCGCCGTGCATGAACATATAAGTGATAAGCTGTGCCGGATTAAAGTCACTTGCGAGGAAAAAATGTAATCCTAGATAATTAGCTAAATCTATACCGTAACGTTGGGCTACAAGCGTTCCGAAAAATACTAATACATTGATAATTATCAGGTTTTTAGTTACAGTTGGCATCATTTTAAATTCTGAATATTTAGATACTAGATGCAAAAGTACGAATAAATTCTGTTTTAAAGCATGAAAAAGACTTCCTATTAGCTCTTTTTCAATAAATTGCTGCGTTTTTTTTATGTTTTTATTTGATATGTTGTTTTGTTCGGCTATATTTGTAGAATCAATCCCTTGTAGGATAATCTTTTGTGTAACATATATATTAATTAATCATTTTACGTATTATGAATAAGTCTGAACTTATTAGCGCAATGGCTGCTGAATCTCAAATGAGCAAAGCCGATGCAAAAAAAGCACTTGATGCTTTTATCACTTCAGTTACTAATGCTATGAAAGCTGGCGACAAAGTATCTCTCGTTGGTTTTGGTACTTTCTCTGTAAGCGAAAGAGCTGAAAGAACTGGTATTAACCCTTCTACAAAGGCAACTATTACTATTCCTGCAAAGAAAGTAGCTAAGTTTAAAGCTGGTGCTGAATTGTCTGCAGCTGTTGAATAAGATATCATAGTTGAAAGAATTTAGAAAGAGGAGACGTATACGTCTCCTTTTTTTGTATCTTTGCGCGCAAGAAACAACTTGATTATGAAGATAGAAGATAAACTTGTAGCGTCCGTCATTAGCGGACTGAAAGCACTCTACAGTCAGGAAGTCCCTGAAAAAATGGTGCAAATCCAAAAGACCAAAAAAGAATTTGAAGGACATCTGACGCTGGTCGTGTTCCCTTTTCTGAAAATGTCAAGAAAAGGACCGGAACAGACGGCGCAGGAAATCGGTGAATATCTGAAGGTGAACGAACCGGCAGTAGCAGCTTTTAATGTGATAAAAGGTTTCCTGAACTTGACTATCGCATCGGCTACGTGGATCGATTTGCTGAATGAAATTCAGGCTGACGAACAATATGGTCTGGTGAAAGCTACCGAAACTTCGCCATTGGTGATGATTGAGTATTCTTCTCCGAATACAAACAAACCTCTTCATTTAGGTCATGTGCGTAATAACCTTTTAGGTAATGCATTGGCTAACATTGTGGCGGCAAATGGTAATAAGGTAGTAAAAACAAATATCGTAAACGATCGTGGTATCCATATCTGTAAATCCATGCTGGCATGGAAGAAATATGGAAACGGTGAAACCCCGGAAACTTCCGGCAAGAAAGGTGACCACCTCGTTGGCGATTATTATGTATCTTTCGATAAGCATTATAAAGCGGAGGTAAAGGAACTTATGACTGAGTTTGCGGCACAGGGAATGAGTGAGGATGAAGCTAAGGCGAAAGCGGAAGCTGCTTCTCCCTTGATGCAGGAAGCTCGTGAAATGTTGGTGAAGTGGGAAGCCGGCGACCCGGAAATACGCGGATTGTGGGAAATGATGAATAACTGGGTGTATGCTGGATTTGATGAGACTTACCGGAAAATGGGTGTCAGCTTCGACAAGATATATTATGAATCCAACACTTATCTCGAAGGGAAGGAGAAGGTTATGGAAGGGCTGGAAAAAGGTTTCTTTTTCAAAAAAGAGGACGGATCTGTTTGGGCGGATCTGACTGCTGAAGGTTTGGATCATAAGTTGCTTCTTCGTGGCGATGGTACATCTGTTTATATGACGCAAGATATCGGTACAGCTAAACTTCGCTTTGCAGACTATCCTATTGATAAGATGATTTATGTAGTAGGTAATGAGCAAAACTATCATTTTCAGGTGCTTTCTATTCTGCTTGACAAACTCGGTTTTGAGTGGGGCAAGAGCTTGGTTCACTTCTCTTATGGAATGGTAGAGTTGCCGGAGGGCAAGATGAAATCTCGTGAAGGTACGGTGGTGGACGCTGATGACCTAATGGAAGAAATGATTGCCACTGCTAAAGAAACTTCACAGGAACTTGGCAAATTGGATGGTTTGACACAGGAAGAAGCTGATGATATTGCCCGTATCGTCGGTCTGGGTGCATTGAAATATTTCATTTTGAAAGTAGATGCGCGTAAAAATATGACGTTTAATCCGAAAGAGTCTATCGATTTCAATGGTAATACAGGCCCGTTTATTCAATATACTTATGCTCGTATTCAGTCTGTGCTTCGTAAAGCTGCCGAATCGGGTATTGTGGTTCCCGGACAGATTCCTGCTGGTATTGAATTGAGCGAAAAAGAAGAGGGGCTGATTCAAATGGTTGCCGACTTTGCTGCTGTTGTCAAGCAGGCAGGGGAAGATTACAGCCCGTCTATTATTGCGAATTATACTTATGATTTGGTGAAAGAATACAACCAGTTCTACCATGACTTCAGTATTTTGCGCGAAGAGAACGAAGCGGTGAAAGTGTTCCGTATCGCTCTGTCGGCTAATGTGGCCAAAGTAGTGCGTTTGGGTATGAGTTTACTGGGTATTGAAGTACCTTCCAGAATGTAAGACATTCTCTGAACAAAATATCTTTCTACGGGGTTTCTTCATTATGTATATAATGAATGGAATCCCATTAGATCATTTTATAAATATGTTGCGTGTCATATGATTCCCCTCTCTCTTTGTTTGATAGAGTGTATACCGATAGGGGATTTAAGGTAGGATAAAGTAAAAAAGAAAGGCAGACAAAGTTCAAGCCTTGCCTGCCCGATTCTGTTTCTTATGCTGATAATTGTTATTTCTTAGGATACTTATACCAGTCTTTAGCTTGTGCACCATTAGATTTAACCCATGTCGCAAACTTCGGATACGATTCGTCTATTCTTATACCTTCCTCGGGGATCGGGAATTCACTAACCGGCATATTGAGTGCAAACGGCATCAGATCTATTGAAACATAATATAAATCTTCTTCTGGCCTGGATACGTCTTTTCCTGTTCCTAATAATGAAAGATCGGCTTTATCAGTAGGAGGATATTTTACCAAGTGCACTTCTCTACCTCTGGCTTGGCCAGATCCTACGAAGATAAACGGATTGTAAGGTGGCAATATACTTTTCGAAGTAACATCATTTACTTGGATAGTTACAGTGTATTTCCTGGCTTTTTCTTCTTTATTATCAAATATTGCCATATTATCAAATAGCAAGATTGTAGGATGTGATTGACCAGCCTCTGTTTCTCCGGGCATATATTGGGATTTGGGCGCATACGAAGGGCTTTCAATAGTAACTTTGCTAATATCGCTATTAGTAGTGTTATGCAATTGATAACCAAAACCATTCACTAAATAACCTCCACGATGTAATGGAGTGAACTCGTCAACAACCTTATAGATACGATTAGTCAGTATTGATTTATATACTTTACTGGTATATCGTATCATTACGTCATTCATATCGTAATCTCCCTGCTCCGGCCATAAGTCTTCGAATGTCAATATCCCGGAATAAGAAGTATAGTTGTCTTCATCAGTTGGACCTTCCGGATCTGTTGGTAACTCGGGAATTACACCTTCATCAATAGCATCTTTTTCGGCTATGTGAACATAGAAAATTGCATCACAGTAATCGAGGTCTATGTTGTCCTCAAATCCGATAGCAACAATCTGATTAGATTTACTGTCCCGTAACGATATGGTTCTTTGTCTTTGTACGCCATCCTTTCCCGGTTCATTCAAAATTGTGGTGGAGTATCGAGGGCCCATTCCTTTTACGAGATCGCCTTGTGAATCTCCGTTTGAAGGTGTGCTTCTGAATCCCATACCTTGCAGATACCAGCCAATAGTGACGCCCTTAGGAAATTTGTCTTCAAATTTTCCCGTCTTCATTCCAGTATTTTAGTTTAACTTCATCACCACAGACTAAAGCTCCTACTCCGGCTGTTTTATAAATAGGAGAAGCATTTGGGAATGCTAATATCCTTTTGATGTTTTCTATGGTCGGTATTTCGCTGGTCGGATAAGTGTAATACCCTACTGTATTATACCATGCGGCACTACTGTTAACAAATACTAGACTAACTTCTGTATCTTTAGTGATAGGGATATCTGATATCATATCACCATTAAAGAACTCAGGATAGTTATCATGAATGTTCCTTCCTCCCGCTTTGTCGAAGATGCTTTTTATATTATAAAGTACATCAGCAGGAGGAATATTCTTTTCTTTTGATAAGTTATTGGGACGTCCGTTGTCATCCCAGTCCATACCAGGCAGCAGTGTCCAGACATCCAAATATTTGTGCTGATTGGCTGTTGTCCCTCTGCTTATCGGGGTTGATGCTTTTTCAAGCAGGGACTTAACATAGTCATTTTGGTTGAAAGAAATACGATGATCGGCGTTAATTGTTAGTTTTACCGGAGATGCTGTACCTAGATAGTCGGATGATAGCCATACTTCTGAGATATCAGCCGGTATACTTATTCCATCTTCACTAAATTTACCATGTTTGTCAGTTGCAGCCCGATAAAAGGGTTCTACTTCTTTTTTCTTCCAACTACCATCTTTGTCATTTACTTCGATCGGATCTTGGTCATAAATCTCAAAAAGAACCGTATATTCTTCCTTAAAGCCATAGTCAATATCTAAGGCTAAACTTTGATTCATGTCGAAATCAAAGAACTGTTCTTTGGGAATCTTCTCGGGTTCTTGAAATAAATCACGTTCATTGTCTACACAACTACATATCAATGGGATACAAAATATGCCCATTAATGTCTTTACAAATATTGTTTGTTTCATATGTTAATGAAATATAAAGATATTAATGGGCAAATATAGAAATAAACCGAAAGCTTTCCAAAAGATATTTACCTCTTTTTTGCAAATTTCTTTTTTGGTGCTGAGGTAACACCTTTCTCGTCCTGTATCCTGATTAATTCCATGCAACTATGCAGGCTTAAATCTTGTGGGACAATATCTTTAGGAATCTTATAGTTATTACCTTTATATGCTATATATGGTCCGTAACGACCATTCAGAATTTCCAATTCTGGTTCTTCTGCGAACTTCTTGATGTGGCGTTCGGCTTCCTTTGTGCGTTTCTCTAGAATCAGTTGTTCCGCCTCTTCTAAAGTAATTTCCATGGGATCCATCGTTTTCGGGAGCGATACATACACCTTATTATGTAGTACATACGGACCGAAACGACCAATACCTACACTGACTGTCTTTCCTTCATATTCGCCTAACGTACGGGGCAGCTTGAACAATTCCAGCACTTCTTCCAATGTGATCGTTTCTATGGACTGACCTTTTTTCATTTGTGCAAAACGTGGCTTTTCTTCATCTTCCGCCGTACCGATTTGCGCCATAGGACCAAAACGTCCGATTTTTACCGAAACAGGTTTACCTGTTTCCGGTTCCTCACCCAAAATACGTTCGCCTACTTTATGTTCAGTCTTTATTGCCAAAGTGTTTTCTACTGACGGGTGGAATTGGTCGTAGAAGGTTTTCAGAATTGAAGTCCATTTCACTTCTCCTTCGGCAATTTCATCGAACTCTTTTTCTACACTAGCTGTAAAGTTATAATCCAGAATATCAGGGAAATATTCGGTGAGGAAATCATTTACTACCGTTCCGGTATCCGTAGGGAATAACTTGGCCTTTTCTGTTCCGGTAATTTCAGTATGATTTTCGTCTTTGACTTGTTGGTCTTTTAATGTCAGCACATTGAACATCCGTTCTTCTCCGTCTTTATTGCCTTTTTCCACATATTCGCGATTCTGAATCGTGGAAATGGTAGGCGCATACGTAGATGGGCGACCGATTCCCAGCTCCTCCAATTTACGTACAAGACTTGCTTCGGTATAGCGCGGTGGGCGTTGGGTAAAACGTTCGGTTGCAACGATAGGACCGTGTTCCAGTTTCTGACCTTTTTTCAGAGGAGGCAACAGATTACTTTCATCCTCTTGTTCATTTTCATCGTCATAAGATTCACGGTATACACGCAAGAATCCATCGAATTTAATAACTTCACCGATAGCTGTAAAGACTTCACTACTACTGCTAATTGATATTGTAACAGTTGTCTTTTCCAGTTCCGCATCTGCCATTTGTGAGGCAATGGTACGTTTCCATATCAAGTCGTACAGTTTTTTCTCCTGCGCTGTCCCTTCGATGGACTGGTTTTCCATATAGGTAGGACGGATTGCTTCATGTGCCTCCTGTGCCCCTTTGGTTTTCGTTTCAAAGTGACGAGGATGCACATAACGTTCACCCATCATTTTGATGATAGCATCCTTACTGCCTATGGTTGCAAATTCCGACAAGTTCACGGAGTCGGTACGCATATAGGTGATAAATCCCGATTCGTACAAACGTTGGGCAATCATCATAGTTTGCGCCACCGTATAGCCTAATTTGCGTGCAGCTTCCTGTTGCAATGTCGAAGTTGTGAACGGAGCAGGAGGTGTTTTCTTTAACGGACGGGTAGTAATATCTTCGATAGCAAAATTAGCTCCTTTACATGCGTTGAGGAATGCTTCTGCTTCTTTCTTCGTTTTGATACGGTGGGCCAGTTCGGCTTTCATCTCCACTAGTTTCCCATCAGTGTCGGGCACAAGGAAAACGGCGGTCACACGGTAAGCTGCTTCCGATTTGAAAGCATGGATTTCGCGTTCGCGCTCAACAATCAATCGAACGGCAACCGATTGTACACGTCCTGCCGAAAGCGCCGGTTTCACTTTTCTCCAAAGTACAGGAGACAGTTCAAAACCTACGATACGGTCCAGAATACGTCGTGCTTGCTGTGCATTCACGAGGTTAATGTCAATATCACGTGGTTGTTCGATTGCTTTTAAGATAGCACTTTTCGTAATTTCATGAAATACGATTCGTTTTGTGTTTTCCGGTTTTAGTTTTAAGACCTCATACAGATGCCAGGCGATAGCCTCTCCCTCGCGGTCCTCATCGGATGCGAGCCATACGGTTTCTACCTCTTTCGCTTCTGCTTTCAGTGTGCTAACCAGAGCCTTTTTGTCTGCCGGAATTTCATAA
>OIWM01001711.1_pt1 | contig 20389 bp, 17 predicted proteins | sample 1587451 | NCBI WGS metagenome assembly OIWM01 (sample SAMEA3888907, study PRJEB22519) | human gut metagenome | biome: human gut; feature: human-associated habitat; material: faeces | place: Denmark | collected 2011
AAAATCTATATATCACAAAGAAAAAAGATGAAGCTGATTTTACTGTTGCAATGGAAAAAAATTCAGATAATAAAGTTGCTGTTATAAAAGAACTTAAAGATCCATCAAATACACATCAATATTCATTTAGTAATGTAATTATTGCTGTCCAAAATAGATTAAAGAAAAATAATATTAAACTTGGATATGAAAAAGGATTTAATACTTATGTTCTATCTATGTTTTCTGATTTTTATAATATTAAAAGTGATAGCAAATATGCTTATAGGCATAATATAGGAAACAGTCATCATTACACTTATTCAGAACAATTAGTTGAATTTATCGTAAATGAAATCAAGAAAAATCCTGAAAAATTCGTAGAATCTCTAAAAAAAGAAAAGACCAACCCCAGGCACATAGGAATGCTCGATGACTAATCATCTACCCCATTTTGGGACCCAGTGTATTTCCTTCACAAGTTGATCGTTAGCGTAATGCTTTTCTGCAACCTTTTGGTTACACTCGAATTATATCACGAATGCAACATAAATTTCAAAATGTTGCATTCAATTTAATCATCTTCATCTGTATAAAGACTATTCTCATCTTTGACTTTATCGGTTAAAAGCTCGATAATTTAAAGGTGAACAAAAGCAATAGCTTTATACAGGGAGATGCACGCGTTTCCCTGTTTTTTCTTATATCTTATAAAAAAGTGGGTACGGATTACTAATTGCGAGAAATAATCCATACCCTGTAACAAGTGCAAATTACTTTTATATTTTACCAAGTAGTTTGCAAAAACGAAAGGAGAAAATATATGATAGACAACTCAAGTATCTACGAACGTAAAGGTAAAAACGGTATCACTCTGCAAATCATCTTGAGATATGGTGATACCAAGAATAGAAAATCATTCACTAAAACAATTAAAGTATCTGACTATCCATCAAAGAAAGATGCATACGCTGTAGCACGTATGGTAAGAGACAAAGCACGATTAGATATTTCTGTTGGTAGAGTTATAGAAAACAGCACACCTACTGTAAAATGGTTTTTCGATAAAGAGTTAGAACTATCTGGCTTTTCAATCAAGACGAAAGCAAAGCACAAAACACTATATGATAATTCCATTATTCAGTTTGCTGATGTTCCATTAGATAAAATCAAAACATCAGACATTCAAAAATCTATTATTGAATTTGCTGAAAGCCATTCAAACGACCGTATTCAAAGACTTATTTCTGTATGGCGTGCGATATATCATACTGCATCAATGTTAGAATATGAAATAACTGATAAGACTATAGCATTAAAGAATGTTAAGTCTAAACTTGTTTCTATTCCAAGAAACACGTCAACAGACTTAGAAACGTTCGCTCTATTTTGTGATGAACTATTAAAGTACAATTCAAAAGATGGTGTACCATGCAAGATGTCTCAAGATGCTTGGTACATGTTACAGATAATGAGGTGGACAGGTTGCCGCACAGCAGAAGTATTAGCTCTCAATTGGGATGATTTCGATGCCGAAAACAAAACTCTATACATAAATAAAAGCGTTGGCTCTACAGGCTCTGAAACACGCCAAATAATAACAACTAAAACTACTAAGTCAATTAGATATGTACCATGTACAGATGAGCTAATAGCCATTTTAAACAGCCTTAGAGCTTATTCTTCATCTTCCCCTATGATTATTGCTTCCGATGGAAAACCGTATGAAATAGACATTATAAGCAACCATATATCGCTTGTTTCAAAAAAGTGCGGTATCAAGTTTAACGCATACATGCTAAGACACCTATTCTCTACCACACTTTATCGTGAAGGTGTGAACCAAGCGGTAATTCGTGACCTTATGGGTCATGCTTCATCCACAATGACATTAGGATATGCGAACACTTCTGAAGATGACAGAAAGAAAGCTATAAATAAAATAAAAAAAGAGTTACCAGTTACGGTAACCCAAAAGGAAAAAGGTATTTAAAGCATTTTAGATGACACATAAATTATAACATCATAATTCATTTATGTTCGCAAAAATGTTCGCAAGAAAAAGAAAAACCGCATTGTTATGCGGTTTATTGATTACCTATGGGGCGATTGATGGGACTCGAACCCACGAATGCTGGAGCCACAATCCAGTGTGTTAACCAACTTCACCACAACCGCCATAAGCAAGAAATATTATATCTCAATAGTAATAACTATGCAACAAGAATTTTATAATTAAAATGTAAATATTTTCAGAAATTAAATATTGCATTTTCTGAAATTTATGTAAATAATATATCTAACAGCGATGAACAGGAAAAGTACCTAGCAAACTGTGCCTAGTGAATGAAGGATAGTGGAAACTTCATCATAAGCGTTAGCGAAAAAACACCTGGTAGCTTCGATCCGAAACTGATGGAGTAGGCCTCGACGGGAATCAGTCCGTTAACTTACTGATTGTTGATGATAGTCAAGAAAAGTGACCTAATAGGTAATGTGGGTGGCACCGCGGAGAATACAGTCCTTCGTCCCAAGTGATGATGGGCTGTTTTATATTTGGAGGTGCAATAGCATGTGTGGTATTTTAGCAACAACAGACGTAACAACAAACAAAGAATTATTCAAACAAGCATTATCTACTTTAATTGACCGTGGCCCAGATGAAGGTTGTATTCTTAGTATAAAAGATGGCATGATGGGATTTAGAAGACTTGCTATCATGGGTTTAACAGAAGAAGGAATGCAACCATTTACTTTAGATAACAGTGCTTTAATTTGTAATGGGGAAATCTATTGTTTTCGACCATTAAAAGAAAAACTCAAAGAAAAATATACATTTCATTCTGATTCAGACTGTGAAATTCTTTTACCTTTATATAAAGAATATGGTGAAAAGATGTTTGCGATGCTGGATGCAGAATATGCACTAGTTTTATATGACGCTGATACTGATTCCTGGCTTGCAGCTAGAGATCCTATTGGTATTCGACCTTTATTTTATGGATATACAGAAAATCATAAAATCGTTTTCGGTTCAACCGCTCAATCGCTTATGCTAATTGCCAAGGTTATCAAACCTTTCCCTCCTGGATGTTATTACAAAGATGGTAAGTTTATCCGTTACAGCTCAATATATCACGCCGATAAATATAATAATGACGGTTTAGAAACAGCCTGCATTAAAATTCATGACAAATTAATTGCCGGTGTCAAGAAAAGAATGGATAGCGATGCTCCTGTCGGTTATTTGTTAAGTGGTGGTTTAGATTCTTCTCTTGTTTGTGCTATTGCTCAAAAAGAATCTTCCAAGCCAATACGTACTTTTTCAATTGGAATGAATACTGATGCGATTGATTTAAAGTATGCAAAGCAGGTAGCTGATTATATCAAGAGTGATCATACAGAAATTATCATTACCAAAGAAGATGTTCTAGAAGCGATTAGAGAAGTAATTAAAGTATTAGAAACTTGGGATATTACAACTATACGAGCTTCCATTGGCATGTATTTACTATGCAAAGCAATTCATCAATCAACAGATATACATGTTTTATTTACAGGTGAAATATCTGATGAACTATTCGGTTATAAATATACAGATTTCGCTCCTGATGCTGAAAGTTTTGAATTAGAAGCCGAAAAAAGAATAAAAGAATTATATATGTATGATGTACTACGTGCCGATCGTTGTATTTCTTCTAACAGTATGGAAGGTAGAGTTCCTTTTGGTGATTTGGATTTTGTCAAATATGTTATGGCTATTAATCCTGAATTAAAGATGAATCATTATCATATGGGTAAATATTTGCTAAGACATGCTTTTGAAAAAGATCATATCTTGCCAGAAAATATTTTATTTAGAGATAAAGCCGCTTTCTCCGATGCAGTTGGTCATTCACTCGTTGATGATATTAAAGAATATGCAGAAAGCTACTATACAGATGAAGAATTTAAAGAAAAGTGTTCTAAATACTCGTATCATGCTCCATACACTAAAGAGAGTTTACTTTATAGGGAAATATTTGAATCTTTCTATCCAAATATGGATAAATTAATTGTAGATTACTGGCTTCCTAATCAAAGCTGGCCAGGATGTCAAATTAATGATCCAAGTGCCAGATATTTATCAAATTATGGAAAGTCCGGAGAATAATTATGTTAGACATCAAAATCACAAAAACTACTACCCTAAAAGAAAAGCCTAGAGATGAAAAAAGCTTAGGCTTTGGAAAAATATTTACAGATCATATGTTCGTTATGGATTATATAGAAGGTAGCGGCTGGATTAATCCTAGAATTGAACCGTATCATCCTTTTATGATTGATCCTTCTTGCAATGTACTGCATTATGCTCAAGAAGTATTTGAAGGTTTAAAAGCATATCGTACCCCAACAAATGATATTCAATTATTTAGACCACTATGTAATGCTGAACGAATGCAAGACTCATGTGATCGTTTATGTATTCCAAAAATCCCAACAGAAGATTTTCTTGAAGCTGTAACAACCCTAGTTGAACTTGAAAAAGACTGGGTTCCCCATAGTGAAGGTACCTCTTTATATATAAGACCATTTATATTTGCTTCCGCTGATGGTTTAGGAGTACACGCTTCTAATAGATATACATTCTGTATTATTCTCTCCCCAAGTGGTTCATATTTTAAAAATGGTTTATCTGCCACAAGAATTTATGTTGAAGATGATTATATTCGAGCTGCTCCAGGCTTAACTGGATTTGCTAAATGTGGTGGTAACTATGCTGCAAGCATTAAATCAGGTGAACTTGCAAATAAACTTGGCTATGATCAAGTTTTATGGTTGGATGGTATACACAAAAAATATGTTGAAGAAGTTGGTGCGATGAATATCTTCTTTAAGATTGATGGTAGATTATATACAGCTGCATGTACTGGAACTGTATTACCTGGTGTAACACGTAGAAGTATTATAGAACTTGCTAAAGAAGATGGTTATGAAGTTATCGAAGGCCCTTTAGCAATTGAAGATATTATGAAAGCAGGAAAAGAAGGAACTCTTGAAGAAGTATTTGGTACTGGTACAGCAGCAGTTGTTGCTCCAGTAAAAGAATTAAAATGGAAAGATGAAACAATATTTATTGGTGATGGAAATATTGGTTCACTAACCAAAAAGTTTTATGATACTTTAACATCTATTCAAAAAGGTCAAAGTAACAAGCATCCTGAATGGATTACTAAAGTTTGCAAAGGATAATAAACGGGTATCTTATCTAATCAAAATGGATAAGATACCCTGTTTTTATTCCATTGCGTCTAGATGAACACTTCTAACAGAAGATATTTCTTTTAAAGCAGAAAGCATTTCATCTATCGAACAACTTAAAGAAGTAATATCTAAAGAAAGTAATACATTAGCTTTTTCATGAATTGGAATAGCTTGTGAAATAGTTAAAATCGACGTACCTAAATTGGTTAAAACACGTATCACACTGGCTAAAGAACCATTTTCATTTTTTAAAATGAGCGATATAACTGCATGTCTATTTGTTTTATTATCACTTGTTTCATAGACATAATCTTTATATTTATAATATGTATTTCTCGATATACCAACTTGTGTTACAGCTTCTTTTACCGTTGAACATTCTTTATTTTCTAATAGTTTTCTCGCTTCGATTACTTTATCCAGATAATCTGGAAGTATTTTTTTATGAACAATCAAAAAATCATTTTTCATTTATTACCACCGTTCCCTTTTTGCATAAATCTACATTAACAATTTGTGCATAGTTTATTTGTTGTCTTAAGTTTTCTGATATATCTTTTTTACTGATTCCTAAAATCGTAGAACCTGAACCACTGATGACAATGATTCCATCCGTATCTTTTTTAAAATCTTTTCTTAAATCATCAAAGAAAGGGATTAACTTTTTACGATATGGTTCATGTATTTCATCTTTTTCACCATATTGTAATAGATTATTATTACCTTCTTCTAATCCTTGAATAAAGTAAAGAGAATTAGCCACATTTCTTGCAATTATGTCTCTAGGATAAGTAGCAGGTAATATCCTTCTTGCTTCTTCTGTACTCACCTCAAAAGAAGGAATAAACAATGTATATTTAAATTCAGGACTAACTTCTATTTTCTTTGTAATAAATTTATTATCTTGATGTAATGATATCGTCATGCCACCAAAGATACATGGTGCCACATTATCAGGATGACCCTCCATTAAACTGGCCAGTTGAAATATTTCATCTTTTGTCAAAGCGTTATTATGCAGTGCACTTGCACAAAATAACCCTGCTGTAATAAGAGATGCGCTTGATCCTAAACCTCTGGAACAAGGTATCTTTGTATTAAAAATAACCGAAACATAGTCATTTACACCAATAGATTCACAACCTTTATGATAAGCTTTCAAAAATAAATTATCAGGATTATCAAACTGTTCTTCAACATTTTCCAAATGATCTTTATCATTTAGTTTTACATCAAAGGTATTGAATAAATCTAAAGCAATACCAAAACAGTCAAATCCAACACCAAGGTTTGCACTTGTTGCAGGAGTCTTAATCTTCATCACTTAACTCCTCCATTCTTTTTGCAATAATTTGCATTCCATCTTTTATTTCTATGCTTCTTGTAAAACGAACTTCCATATTTTTCAATTTCTTTAAATTTGCAGGTATTTCACAAAGAGAAAGATTTGCCAATCTTTCCATCGCTTCAAATTCATCCAAGTTATTTTCTTTTTCGATAGAATTCAATACATCTTTGCTGAATTTATATGGTGAAGCTGTGGATAAAACAATGCATGGCCTTTTATCTTCTGTTTCTTTTTTATAGTTTCTCATCGCATTTAAAGCAACAGCAGTATGAGGATCAATCAATACATGTTCCTCTTCAAATAAATCATGAATTGTCTTTTTTGTATCTTTTTCACTTGTCCAGTATCCACTAAAATCTGTCTTAAGTTTTTTATAAATGTTTTCTGGTATTGTATATTCTTTTTTCTCTTTTAATTCATTCATCATTTGATTTACAAAATTGCTATCATAGTCACTTAAAATAAAAAGTAATCTTTCCAAATTAGAAGAAATTAAAATATCCATTGATGGTGAAATTGTTTGAATAAAATCTCTATGAATTGAATATGTTCCTGTATTCAAAAAGTCTGTTAAAACATGATTTGTATTCGATGCACAAATTAACTGATGCACTGGTAAGCCAATCATCTTTGCATAATACCCAGCAAGAATATCTCCAAAATTACCTGTTGGTACTACAAAGTTAATTTCATCACCACTCTTTATTTCTCCCTCATTTACTAGCTTGATATAACTTGTATAGTAATAAACAATCTGAGGAACTAGTCTACCTATATTAATGGAATTAGCAGATGAAATAGATACATTATGTAAACTATTTAATACTTCTTTGTTACTTGTGGCTTCTTTCACCATTCTTTGACAATCATCAAAATTACCTTTTACAGCAATTACTTCTACATTTTTACCAACGGAAGTAACCATTTGTTTCTTTTGAATCTCAGAAACACCGATTTCTGGATAAAATACTGTTATTGCCGTATGAGGCACATCACTGAAACCTGATATAGCTGCTTTGCCTGTATCTCCTGATGTCGCCGTTAAAATAGATATAATGTCTTTTCTATTTTCTTTTTTATATGAAGTTGTTAATAAATATGGCAATAAAGTTAAAGCAATATCCTTGAAGGCACATGTTGGCCCATGCCAAAGCTCCATCAAATACCCGTCTTTTATTTTTTTTACTGGCACGATATCTTTGGTATCAAATTTTGTATCATATGCTTTTTCAATGCATTCCTTTAATTCTTCTGATGAATAATCTTCCAAAAAAATTTCTAGAATCTTTTTAGCAACTTCTTGATATGTATCATTCAACAGTTGTTTTGGATTTAATTTTTTATCTAAAAATCTTGGTGTATATAAACCACCATCTTTTGCTAAACCTTCAATAATTGCTTCATGAGATAGAACAAATTTCTCTTTGCCACGTGTACTTTGATACTTCACCATAAAATTCTTGTCTCCTTATAAAGATACTGATAGAATAATAATATGTTTGTGTTTTAAATACAAGTGTATCTAATTCAGAAACACGGAGGATATATGCAAATTGCTTTATTAGGACATGGTGTTGTTGGAAGTGGTGTTAAAAAGATTGTTGACGAAGCTTTTTCCGACAAATCCCTGCAAATCAAAAAAATACTTGTGAAAGATTTCAGTCACTTCACAGATACAAGAATGACAATAGATATGATGGATATATTGAACGACTCTGATATTGAAACAGTGGTTGAATGTATTGGTGGTTTAGAACCAGCGCATACATACGTTAAGATGAGTTTAGAAGCACATAAAAATGTTGTAACAGCGAATAAAAAGATGTTAGCCACATATGCTTTAGAACTATTTGAACTTGCTAAGCAAAACAATGTTTCTTTGTGTTATGAAGCTTGTGTTGGCGGTGGCGTAACATGGATTCATGAATGCAATAAAATCAATCAATTTTCTTCAATTTCTTCTTTTGTTGGAATTATGAATGGCACAACAAACTACATTCTTTCTAATATGGCGAAAGAACATGTTTCTTTTGAAGATGCACTAAAAAAAGCTCAAGAAAACGGCTATGCCGAAAAAGATCCAACAGATGATATCTGCGGCTATGATGTATGTTATAAAACTTCTTTATCTGCTTATACCACTTTTAAAAAATATATATGTCCTGAAGATATACCTACATTTGGTATACAAAATATAAGTGAAGAAGATTTTAAATACGCTTCTTCTTGTAATAGAACGATTAAATTACTGGGTAAAGGACAACAAAAAAACAACCGTATTTCTGCTATTGTTATACCTTCTTTAATTTCTAATACAAAAACGATTAGTACTATCCCTGAAAATTTAAATTATTTTTCCTGTACTTCTACTTATTTAGGATCAGCTTCTTTTATTGCACAAGGAGCAGGTTCTATGCCTACAGCAGAAGCGATTGTTCAAGATTTATTAGATATTTATTATAAAAATACATTTAAAATTTCTGCTGAAAAAGTTAATAATGACTTTTCTTCTATTTATGCTAATTACTATGTACGTTTAAAAGAAAATACAATTCCTTATGAATTTATCCAGGAAAGAATAAATTCAACAACTTGTATTACGAAGAAAATTACATTACAGGACTTAATTCCTTTTATTCATAATCGTAAAGACTTATTTCTTGCGGAGGTAGATGAATGATTACAGTAGCGAAATTTGGCGGTTCTTCTGTTGCCAACTCTACACAATTCAAAAAAGTGAAAAACATAGTTACTGGTAACAGAGACATTAAATATGTAGTAACAAGTGCCTGTGGAAAAGAAAATAAAGAAGATCATAAAATCACTGATTTATTATATTTATGTGATGCTCATTTAAAATATGGCGTTTCCTACGAAGACATATTTGAACTAATTGAGCAAAAATATTACGCCATAAAAAAAGAATTACAGTTATCAATCGACTTAGAAAAAGAATTCAAAATAATCAAAGATAAAATGATAAACGGTTGTTCTATTGATTATTTAGTCAGTCGAGGAGAATATTTGACAGCATTATGTTTAGCCGAATTTCTTGATGCTACATTTATTGATGCAAAAGATGTTATTGCCTTTAAATATACAGGAGAAATAGATTTAGAAGCATCACAAAGACTATTGCAGGAACATTACATCAATAACAAGCCAGTTGTTATACCTGGATTTTATGGAGCACTACCAAATGGTACGATTAAAATCATGAGTCGTGGTGGTTCTGATATTACTGGAGCTGTTATCGCTAATGTAGTAGATGCCGACTTGTATGAAAACTGGACTGATGTTTCTGGTTTTTTAGTAGCTGATCCTCATATCATTAAAAATCCCTTACATATTCCTTGTATCAATTATAACGAATTAAGAGAGATGAGCTATATGGGTGCAAATGTTCTACATGATGATGCCGTATTCCCAGTCAAATCAAAAAACATTCCAATCAATGTTCGTAACACCAATAATCCTGAAGATCCAGGAACAATTATTCTAAATGACTGCACTGAAATGGATAAGAAGAACCCTCCTCGCTCTATTACTGGTATTACTGGCAAAAAGAATTTTACCGTGATTACGATGACCAAAAATCATTCTTCTACAGAAGTAGGATTCTTAAGAAAGATATTATCTATCTTTGAAAATTATCGTATTTCTATTGAAAGTGTACCTATTACTGTTGATACATTTTCTATTATTGTTTCTAGTAAAGCAATAGAACAAAGTTTATATGAAATTATCGCCGAAATAAAATCCCAGCTAAAACCTGATGATATTCATGTAGAAGATCATTTGGCATTAGTTGCTGTAGTTGGTAGAGCAATGAAAAAAGTACCTGGTCAATCTGGTAGACTTTTATCTGAATTTGGTCGAAATAAAATCAATATTAAAGTCATCAACCAGTCTTCTGATGAACTATCTATTGTTGTTGGTGTAGATGACAAGGACTTTGAAAAAGCGATTCACGCAATATACACAAAATTTATTATGGAGGAAGAGCAATGAAAGTAGGAATATTAGGAGCTACAGGTGCCGTAGGCAGACAAATGTTAGCTTCAATCGAAGAAAGAAATATTGAAGTAGATGAAATAAGACTTTTTGCCAGTTTAAAATCAGCTGGTAAAAAGTTTGCTTATAAAGGTACTTATATTGAAGTTGAAGAAGTAAATGATCATTCTTTTGATGGTCTAGACTATGTTCTTGGAGCTGTATCAAACAGTTTATCAAAAGAATACTATCCCCTTATTCACAAGGCGAATGCAATATATATTGATAATTCCAGTGCTTTCCGTTTAGATAAAGATGTTCCTCTAGTTGTACCAGAAATAAATGGTGAAGATGCATTAAATCATCATGGTATTATTGCTAACCCTAACTGTTCAACCATTATTTCTCTTATGGCTCTAGCACCGATTGCCAAGCTAACTAAAATCAAAGAAATTACAGCAACAACATTCCAAGCTGTTTCTGGTGCAGGCATTCAAGGCTTAAACGAATTAAGAGAAGAAATTGATGCAATAGCAAATCAAAGAGAATTTACCCCATCAGTATTTCCTGATCAGATTGCCTATAACGTTATTGCTGAAATTGGTTCATATACAGAAAATGGCTATACAACAGAAGAAATGAAAATGCAGAATGAAGGCAGAAAAATTCTTCATCTAGATGATTTGAATGTATCATGCACTTGCGTTAGGGTTCCTGTGTTTAGATCTCATTCCATTAGTTTATCAATCATTACAGATAGACAATTATCTATTGCTGAAGCGGAAGATGCAATCAGTCATTTTTCTGGTGATGTTCTTGTGAAAGACCACGTTCCAACGCCTTTAGAAACAAGCAATCAAGATAGTGTATTTGTTGGTAGAATCAGAAAATCTTTATGCAATGAAAATGGTTTATTATTATGGTGCTGTGGCGATCAAATCAGAAAAGGTGCCGCAAGTAATGCCGTACAAATCATGCAATATCTAGAAAATCATAAGGGCTAGTTATAAACTAGCCCCCTTTTCTTTATCGCCACTTGTAAAGTGATAACACTGCTATTAATCCTAATACAATTGAAGAAGTTATTGTAATATAAGGAACTGTCATAGATTTATCTCCTGTTTTTGGAGCTACTTTGTTAGTTCCTTCCACTTTAAATATAGGCGTAACAGATGGTGTAGGAGTAGATGCTGGTGTAATAATATTTACTTTCACACCAGGCACATGCTTATTCACAATTTCAAATTCATTCAAATCTTCTTCAGAAATATCTACCGTATAATCTTTCGGCTCATCTTCTTTTACTGTATATTTCACTTCTTTTCCTTTTTGATATTTCTGTACATCATCAAATAAGAATTTCATATCATCTGAAGATATTACTTTTTGGTTTCTGATTTCTACATCATTTGCATATAATCTAATTGTTACCGCACCTGGCCTTATTTTATCCTTATTGTCTTTATCATCCCATAAAATCGTACCTTTTATTTGTATCTTATCTGGTTTATCCTCAAAATTATTTTCAACCATATTTGTATGCATCATAATTCGATTTACATAGACATCGGCTTTATTCGTTATTTTTTCTCCTGCATATTCATCATTTAATTTAACTGTTAAAGATACTGTTTTCTTTTCTTCTGGCAATAAATTAAATTTCCAGATTACGATACCATTTTGATATTCTCCATTATCACTGGCACTTTCAAAAACAACTGCTTTATTTAACATATCTTTAATCGTAAATTCTTTTTCTAAAGCTGAAGGATTATGTACTTCAATTGTATAAGTTAATTTACGATTATCTCCTGCATAGATTAAGGTATTTAAAGCATCATTACCTTCTTCGTCCAAAACCTTTTTTACAGGTTCTGTAGAAGTCCAAAATTCAACCATATTCGTATCAAAAGAGATATGATCCACATCAATATGAGCTTCATTTCCATAATATGCACTATCTTTTAATGCTTTTCCTGTAATCATCAATTCATAAGAGCTTTTCGCCTCTATTTCTTTTTGAATTGTAAGTACGCCATTTTCAATCGTACATAATTCATCAGTAGAAATCACTTCAAAATCTTGTGGAAGTTTATCAGTAATCCTAAATATTTTCTTTATCGTTGAAGGATTAGTAACTGTAATTTTATATTGAATTTCTTCACCTTTATGAATAATATCTTGATCTATATTTTCATTTGCTTTATTTAGTACTTCTTTATATGGTTCTTCAGCTATATAGTTAGTTACCGTATTACTTGTAACACTGCTATGATCTACTGTTTGTTCAACTTTATTTGTTATTTCCGTGATACTGTCATCATTGATTTTCGCCTTAAATGTGAGTGCCTTTTCTTCATTAGCATTTAATACCAAATCAAACACAAGCATGTTATTTTCTATTTTTCCATTATCGCTGATTTCAAAATACTCCAAATTTTCAAGAAGAGGATCTTCTATATGAAACTCTTTTGGACTAGGTGCAATATTTTTCAGAAAAATCGAATAAACTAGTGTATCATCCATCTTAATTAATTCTGTATCAATATCTTCTCCATTAAGATTTTTCACATTTTTAACAGGTACAAATGGGGTATAAATATCTACTGTATTTGACGTAATCTCTTTACTTAGTATTTTTACTGTCGCTTTATTAGAAATACTCATATTATCTTTATTTGTTTTACCAATAAAAGAAACACTGATTTTACTATTAGCTGGTAATTTCATATTCCAAACAAGTTTATCATCTTTCTTTTCACCATTTTGATTGATAGAAACTACTTCTATTCCTTCAGGAATCTTATCTTCAATGATTATATTTACTTCTTTATCTAAAGGATTTTCGGTTTCGATTGTATAAGTTACTTCCTGCCCTTTTTGAATATATTGATTATTGATTTCTTCATCATTAAATAAAACCATCTTTTTTACTTCTGGTAATTTCTTATAGAAAACATTAATTTCTAAATCTTTTGATAATATTCCTTCTAAAAGTGTCTGATTTTCATCCCACAATATATAATCATCTAATACTGGTGATTCAACTGAATAATTTGAATCAGGATTTAAAGATTCTACATAAGAATCAAATATTTTCTCATTTGTGTCTTTATCTAAATAATGAATCGTTAAATTCACAACATTTTTCCATGTTATACGAGCTCTTCCATTACCTGAATTCACACCTATTTCTGAGTGACCGTTTTGTACATTACCTAAATATCCAGTTCCGCCACCTGCACCATAGTCATTTTTATCCACATAGACTTTACCTCCAGCCCAGCCTCCTCCAGCTCCAGCTCCATCATCTGTCGTTTTTCTGCTTTGACCAGAACCAAAACCAGCTGCACCACCTTTACTTCTACCACTACTGTCCGCATTAGCTGTTAAGCCACCACCGTGACCTCCAGTACTGAAGTAGCCGCCACCGCCACCTCCTCCAGCAACGATTAATACATCTTGACGATTATTAGAATATCTTGATAATTCTCCTAAATTTGTTCTAGCGATATGTGTAGCACCACCGCCACCACCTGAGGAAAGATCACCACCTGCATCACCACCGCCATTATAGCCACCACCACTATTATTAAAGGCAAAAGATTCTCCCTCACCGCCAGCAGCGATATATAGCTTATCACCTTTATTTAATATCACTTCGCCATAGGAATAACCACCTCGTCCACCATTCATAATTCTTCCACCAGCAGCTTCATGTTGTCTGTCTTTTCCACCTGAAGCACCCCAAACTTCTAATTTATAAGTTGTAGAACATGGCGCAACAAATTCTTCCACTTGGCCTTTATAATAGAAATCTTTTGATATCTCATCGGTTGTTTCTTCACCTAATAACATAATTTCTTCTTCACATATTTCTATTTCATCCACATGAATAAAGAAAAATAAAGAATTTGGTTTTGCTTTAAATATTATTTCACCTTCATTTTGAGTAAATAATATCTGCTCTGTCATTTTGTTATCTACATCTAAAATATGAAATAACATCATTTGTTCATCATCTGGTAATCCTTTTACTATAAATGTATATTCTGTATCCTTATCAAATTTCTCATCTAATTGTAATGAAAAACCTTTATATATTTCGCCAAGTCTTTCTCTTTCATTCAAAATAACACCTATAGTATCTCGATATAATTTTTCTTGAGAAATATCTGTTTTTAGGGTAGTAACACTAATTTCATTTCCAGTTTCATTTTTCAAAATAACTTCAACATTATTTTCTATTTCTTCAGCAGTTGTAATAAATAAACTAATAAAAAATAATGGTATGCATAAAAATAATGACAATAATTTTTTCATTTTCTTTCCTTTCTTTTTTTACTCTTTACCTGCTAATTCCTGTTTTTGAAGAAGATATTGAAAAACTAAAGAATCTTTAACAAGTTTCGCTTCTTCATTTGCGTCATAAGTTGAACTCGAAGTAATCAGCTTTACCTGACCTAATGAGTCTGCTAATGTAAGTAAACTGATATCTTCTTCATTAACCGCAAGAATTGCTAAATATGGTGTACCAGAACTATCTTTATTCTCTATCTCCATTCCTCGATGATCTTGTATAGATATTATTCGTGCATTTTGAATTAAACATCCTGTTACTGGTACATCATCTTTTGAAATAAATGCATAATGAATATCAACTCTTTGTCCTTTTTTCAGTAATCCGCCAAGCGAAGCTAAATCAACATTCATTGAATAGGCAGCTTGTCCTTTTCTAAGCTCAGTAAATGGATAATCTGGTAAATCTTCTTCATTAAATAACATTGATTTATAAAAGGGAGAACCCGCAGGAATCATCCCTTGTATTTCTGTATATTTACCAAGAATATCCTCTTTTGTTGTATAGGTATAGTCTTGTAAATAAGCAGAAGGTACATGTATCTCTACTAAATCACTTTCACTAATTCTTGTTCTAGGCATAATGTCTTTTGCGGCAACATAGGTCTCTACTAATTGAACTTGAGCATTTAACTGAACATGAAACCCTACAGCTAAAACAAGTAAAATTGCCGAAGAAGATATGATAATAAATAAACATTTTGTTAATACTGTCTGTTTCATAAAATTCCGCTAATTCTCTACATCAAAGATAGTTTTGACAAAGACGTCTTTTTCTAATTTGAAAATCAAGAAAGCGTTTAAGTGGTATTTTTGTTGTTAAGCAAATACTTTTTATCGCATTTTTTATATTTTCACTTCTTAGAAACAGCAAATAATTATTTATTCTTTCTTCTTGAAGCGATTCATAAAATGATAAAAACACTTGATACTCATCTTGATTTTCCATCCCATATTCTTTTCGCATATTTTTTATCCTCCTATATTTGTTATTAGATAAAAAATTCAAATTCCCCAAAAAAAGTGCAAAAAAAAATATGGAATTTCACATCCCATATCTTTTCATTCTTTTTTACTTATTTTTAGTTTCTTATGTCAACTATCTTCCAGCCGGCATTTTCTAGTTTTTCTTTCATTTCTGGGCACTTTTCTTCAGTAATAACAACTACTTCAATACCACGTTCACTATGATATACAGCTAAACGTAATAAATTAATATTATTTTGAGCAAAAATTGTGCCAATCTTAGACAAGATACCATAAGCATCTTCTGTAATGAGAATTGAGAAACGAGTTCCTTTTACTGGATATCCTAGTAAATCCATAAATGCAGTGAAAATATCATTTTCTGTAATAATACCAACAATCTTGTAGTTTTCATCTACTACTGGTAATACATTAATTGAATGTTCACGCATTTTGGCAGCAGCTTCTTCTACTAAAACATCAGGTGTAATAGTAATGACTTTCGTAATCATAATGTCTTTTACCTGAGTTTTAGATAACAGATAATTTAGTTCATAAATTGATAGCGAAGTGCGATTACTGCCCGAATTTTCTGAAATTAGTCCTTCTGTAACTAAGCCAATTAACTTTCCATTTCCATCAATTACTGGTAGTCTATGGAATCCATGCTGGTCCATGATTTCTAATGATTTAGAAATAGAAGTATCACTTGTAATACAGTAAGGATTTTTTGTCATATGATCTTTAACATACATATTGCTTATCCTCCTAGATATGCTTTTTGAACACGAGCATCATTTGATAATTCTGCTCCTGTACCTTCTAATGTTATTTTACCAGTTTCTAGAACATATGCTCGATTTGCTATAGCAAGTGCCATTTTTGCATTTTGTTCTACCAAGAAAATAGTCGTACCCTTTTTATTGATTTCTTCAATAATATGAAAGATTTCTTTTACAAGTAATGGTGATAAACCCATTGACGGCTCATCGAGCAGCATAATTTTAGGTTTTGCCATTAAAGCTCTTCCCATCGCTAACATTTGTTGTTCACCACCAGATAAAGTACCTGCAAGCTGTTTACGACGTTCATTCAACCTTGGAAACCATTCATAAACTTCTTCTAAATCTTTCTGAATTTCTTCTTTATCTTTACGTGTATAAGCACCTAACAATAAATTATCTTCAACTGATTGCTGAGTAAATACTCTTCTTCTTTCTGGCACTTGTGCTAAACCAAGAGAAACAATTTTATGAGCAGGTACTTTTGTAAGTTCTACTCCATCTAATGTGATAGAACCTGAAACTGGTTTTAATAAACCTGATATTGTTTGCATTGTTGTCGTTTTACCCGCTCCATTTGCACCAATTAAAGTAACAATTTCACCATCATTTACTTCAAATGACAAACCTTTAATTGCTTCAATCATGCCATAACTCACAACAAGATTTTCTACTTTTAACATAATTTATTCTCCAAGATATGCTTTAACTACCTGTGGATTATTTTGAATCTCACTTGGTGTTCCACTAGCTAACATCATTCCATAGTTCAATACTGTAATTCTTTCACAAATTCCCATTACAAGTTTCATATCATGTTCAATTAACAAAATAGATATATTGAAATGATCTCTTATAAAACGAATTGTATTCATAAGTTCCTCTGTTTCTTGAGGATTCATACCGGCAGCTGGTTCATCAAGTAATAATAGTTTTGGACTAGTCGCAAGAGCTCTTGCTATTTCTAATCTTCTTTGAGCACCATATGGTAAATTACCTGCTTTTAAATCAGCTACATCATCTAATGAAAAGATCTTTAATAATTCCATTGCTTTTCCATCAGCTTCTTTTTCTTGTTTCTTAAAGGATGACGTTCTAAAAATTGCGGATAATGTTGAATAAGTAATAGCATTATGCATACCTAACTTTACATTATCAATAACACTCATGTTTGTAAATAAACGAATATTTTGGAAAGTTCTAGCAATACCTGCTTTATTCACTTCTACTGTATCCATTTTTTCAGTACTAACACCAGCCAGTTTAATTTCACCGCGACTTGGTTGATATACCTTTGTTAACATATTGAATACTGTTGTTTTACCAGCACCATTAGGACCGATTAAACCAACAATTTCATTTGGATAAACCGTTAGATTCAAATTATTAACAGCAGTCAAGCCACCAAAATCAATACCTAATTCTTTCACTTCGAGGATTGGAGTATTTTGTGTACTCATTGTAATTGCTCTCCTTTCTGTGTATTTTTATGCAATTTATTTTTTATTCTGTCTTTTATCTTATTAAAGAAATTAGCACAATTCGCATTATTTCTAATTAACATAATGCCAATTAATACAACGGAATAAATAATCATTCTGTAATCTTTAACAGCACGTAACAATTCAGGTAGTAATACAAGAATAACAGTCGCAATAATTGTTCCATTGATACTGCCTAGTCCTCCAAGAACAACATATACAAGGATTAAAATAGATAAATTAAAATCAAATTTTGCTGGAACTAATGTTGAATAATTAAGAGCATACAATGCTCCAGCTGCTCCTGCTAAACTTGCTGAAACAACAAATCCAAGCATCTTTGTACTTGTTACATCAACTCCAACACTTTCTGCAGCAATACGATTATCACGAGTTGCCATAATCGCTCTACCTTTTTTACTGTAAATTAAGTTATAGATAATAACTAATGAAACTAATATCAAAATAATACCTGCTGTAAAAGTAGAAATTCTTGCTGTACCTGTTGCTCCCATTGGCCCACTTAGTAACATTTTCCCGCCAGGATTCAATGATATTTTCTTAGTCACAAAACTAAAATGGAAACCTGCATCGTCAAAACCAAGATACATATTGTTAATTAAACTTTTAATAATTTGACCAAAAGCTAAAGTAACAATCGCCAAATAGTCACCCTGAAGTTTTAATACCGGAATACCAATAATAAAGCCAAATAATCCTGCAACAATTGCACCGACAACAATTGCAATAAATAATCTTAAAATAGCAGAAGGAATACTACTTGCTAAATAACCAGATACACATACTGCTGTAAAAGCACCAACGCTCATAAATCCAGCCTGACCTAGATTCAATTCACCCGAAATACCAACATTTAAATTTAAGCCTAAAGCCGCAACGATATAACACGTAACCGGGACAAGTAAACTTTGAAATAAACTAGATAAATTTCCTGTATTTAACATTATTTCAATAACGATATAACCTGCTAAAACAAGAATAAATGAAGCAGTACGACTCCTATGTTTTTGATCAAACGCTGCACTAAACAAATTTTTCATACACTACCTCCTATACCTTTTCACTTGTCTTATGTCCTAATAAACCAGCAGGTTTAATTAATAAAATGACAATTAAGACCCCAAAAACAATCGCATCGGATAATTGTGTAGAAATATACGCTTTTGATAGTGTTTCAATAATACCTAACATTAATCCCCCAACAAGAGCTCCTGGAATTGAACCAATACCACCAAATACCGCTGCAGTAAACGCTTTAATACCAGGCATAGAGCCAAGTGTTGGATAAACAGAAGGATAAGTTAAGCAAAGTAAGATTGCAGCAATTGCTGCTAAACCAGAGCCAATCGCAAAGGTAATGGATATTGTTGTATCGACATTAATACCCATAAGTTCTGCAGCACCTTTATCTTCAGAACATGCACGCATTGCTTTACCTATTTTTGTTTTATTAATAAATAATGTCAAACAAACCATAACAACAATACAAGTTAAAATAGTAATTATTGTTAAATAAGAAATAGATAATTTCCCAGAAAATAATTTTAAAGCGTTATTACCAAGTACTGAAGGAAATACCTTTGTAGCACTAGACCATAATAATTGTGCTGTATTTTGTAAAAAATAACTCACACCAATAGCCGTAATTAATACTGATAAGCTTGAAGCCTGTCGAAGTGGTTTATATGCTAATCTTTCTATCACCACACCTAAAACTGTACAAACTGCTATTGAAACCAAAACCACAACTGGAAATGGAAGATGAAAATATGAAAGTGCAAAAAAAGCAACATATGCACCAATCATAATAATATCCCCATGGGCAAAGTTAAGCATTTTTGCAATGCCGTACACCATGGTGTAACCGAGCGCGATTATGGCGTAAACGCTGCCGAGACTTATTCCGTTTATTAAATTGGAAATAAAAGTCATTGTTTACACCTCAAACATTAAACGTCTTTATTAAACAGGAAAAGGGGGTTGAGCTTCAACCCCGCTTTTCTTATTGAGTTTTATATGAATTATTTATCCATACCTTCGTATGCGCCGTTTTTGATAACCATACCCTTAGGAGACTTGGAAACCTCACCGGTGGTTTTCCATGTCATACCCGTGCCGGTAAGACCGTCAAACTTAAAGGAAGAATCGGTGAACTGTGCGGTCAAAGCCTCGCATATATCGGCCGCCTTATCGCTTGCCTTTACACCCTTTGCCTT
>OIWM01001720.1_pt1 | contig 20304 bp, 17 predicted proteins | sample 1587451 | NCBI WGS metagenome assembly OIWM01 (sample SAMEA3888907, study PRJEB22519) | human gut metagenome | biome: human gut; feature: human-associated habitat; material: faeces | place: Denmark | collected 2011
AAGGACGCAGCGAAGGACTTGTCGAAGGTGCGGCGCAGAAACAGCGAGAGATTGCGAAGAACATGAAAACTAAAAACATTTCGGTTGCGGATATTGCTGAAATGACCGGGCTTCCTGCCGAAGAGATCGAAAAATTATAGACGCACGTTATAACACAGCAGGCGCGGATGACCGCGCCTGCTGTTTCAGTTTCTTTCACAGCCTCAATGCGTGCTGCGCGAGCGTCTCGCTGTCCTCCGGACGGTGGGTGATCAAAAGGACAGTCTTGCCCTGGGTCTCCGCTTCCCACATTCGGTCGATGATGCGGCGCTTAAGCGCCTCGTCCAGCCCGCGGAACGGTTCGTCGAGGATCAAAAGCTCTGACGGCGCCGCGAAAGCTCTGCCCATGGCTGCGCGATAGCGCATACCGCCGGAAAGCTCCGCTGGCAGCTTGTACAGGGCCTCCGTCAACTCCAGCGCTTCTGCCAGATCGCGGATTCGCCTGTCAATTTCTGTTCCACTCAGCTGCCGCGAGGCGGGCAGAGTGGTCAGCCGCGCGTGTTTCTGCAAGGTGAACGAGTCGGCTGAGTGCGCGTTTCTTCGCAAATCAGATGCGTCGCTACCTCCAAAACGGGAAACTCCTTCTGCACTGTCACATATGAATCTTCGACGCGCGTTCAAAAATGCAAGCGCGATATTATCATAAACATTGAGCCACGGCAGCAGACGGTCTTCTTGAAAGAGAAAAGAAAGCCGATATGTGCCGTCGATGATAATCATGCCGCTGTCCGGCAGCGTCAGCCCCGCGAGCATACGTGCCAGCGTTGTCTTTCCGATGCCGGACGGTCCCATCAGTGCGGTGATCTGTCCCGCTTCCAGGCGCAGACTCAAATCTTGCAAAACGCGCTGACCATCAAAGGATTTGCTGACATGTCGTACCGCGACCGCGGGCGCCACGAAGTTTCCACCACCGATATTGCCCTTTCTACTATCTCCGAAACCTAAGTCCTTTCTCATACTACACGATTGCGGCTGTCGAACTTTTCCGGTAGGCATTCGTCCTGCGTCACTCGATGCCGCACCTACTTCTCTTCCGTTTTCCGGTCCTTGCTTTTGCGCAGCATTCTTAGCATGCAGCCATTTCTTCAGCTTGCTGCCCTCATAAGCTTTCCATGTGAGTGGCTCGACCAGCCGGCAGATCAGCTTTTCAAACCCGATACTGAGCGACGCGATGACCGCGATATAGGCAAAGAGGCGCGGCGTCTCCAGATAATATTTAGCCTGCAGCATCTGATAGCCTAAGGAATAGGCAGGGATTGCCAATACCTCTGCTGCCACGACAGCCTTCCACGAAAGTCCCGCGATCAGCTTTAGCGAAGTTTGCAGCGGCATCAGCAGTGACGGCAGATACACAAGCTGCAGGCGCTGCCTGCCGTTCAGCTCGTAAATCTCCGCGACCTCCAACAGCTCCGCAGAAACCGCGTCCAAACCGCCCAAAAGGTTCGTGTAGACCACCGGAAAGCACATCAAAAAACAGACCGGAAGCGCCACCCAGTCTGAACGGATCAGCAGGATGACATAAATAATGATTGCCATCACCGGTACGGCCTTAAAAAAGCTGACAGGTAACGCCAGTAGCTGCCGAATCCAGTCCCTCCGATACGCCACCCACGCGCAGATGCCCCCTGCCGCAAGCGAAAGGAGGAGTGCCAGCGCGCAGCGCAGCATAGTCCAAAACACGTTCAGATAAAAAGACCGTTCGCCAAACAGCGTGACCAGCGCCGCTAAGGTCTCCGCCGGTGACGGCAGCAGCAGGCTGTTTCCGATGAGCATCGCGCCTGTCTGCCAAAACGCGAGCCAAAACAGGCAGATGGCGACCCATCTGCCTGCTCTCTTCACGCGATTTTCGTTTTTCCTTTTTTGACACCTGTCGGTCGATTCTGTTTTTTTTCGGTCCATCGCATTCACCGCGTCTCTCTCACATGCGGCCTTCCGTCCAAAGCCAGCGGCATCGCGGCACAGCAGTCTTCGATGCCGTTGTACCGGCTGCCGGTCTCCTCATGCACGGAACGCACGTCTCGTTAGTAGTATAGATCATCACCCGGCAGCGCCCCGCCGACTGCGGCAGGATTCATCGCGAACAGGGTCTCATTGAAGGTCTTGAGCATCGTCGCCCCCGCGTCTTTTTGATCGCCGCTGTACAGCACGATATGACAGTTCGGAATCGCCGCCTCCGCGATCACTGCTTTGCCAATAAACCCTTTTTCGACAATAGCATCCGCCGCCTCCGCAGGAGAATTGTTTACAAAATCCACCGAAGTCTGATAGTCCGCGAGCAATACCGCAAGGTCATCGGCACGTTCTTCGACGAAGCTCTTTCTTGCGACCAGTACGCCCATCGGCAGTTCCTGACCGGTCGCCTCGTTCCAAAGCGCGTTGAGGTCAAACATCTGCGTGACGCCTTCCTTGCCGGAAGCCAGCGCAGTCGAAACAAACGGTTCCGGCATCATCGCAATTGTGCCTTCCTCAGACAGCAATTTCGTATTGACATCCGCGTGGCTCGCCAGCCATTCAACTTTTACGTCCTTTCCTATCTCAAGCCCCGCGTTTTCCAGTACCTTTTGCAGCACATATTCCGGCGTGCCGCCCTGTCCGCTGGCAACAATGGTCTTACCCGCGAGATCTTCGATCTCCGTCACGTTGGCGTTGTTCCCAAGGATATATAAGACGCCTAACGCGATCGGGCTGACTGCCACGATCTGTCCCTCGGTCTTGTTATACAATACAGCTGCCATATTGGACGGCAGCGCCGCCACATCCACCTCACCGTTGATCAGCTTCGGCGCGATATCTGTCGGTGCCTGATAAGTCGTGACCGCGTACTTGTCAGTCAGATCCATCAGCTTGACCATGCCCATGCCGGTCGGTCCGTTCAACGCGGCCACGTTGATAATCTTGCTGACAGTGCCCGCCTCTGCAGCTTCCTGCTCGTCTCCGCCCTGGTTGCCGCAGCCCGCAAGCAGCGACATTGTCAAAAGCAGCGCGAGCAAAAGCGAAAACAGCTTCTTTGCGTTCATTTTTTTTGCTTTCATGATTTTGTCCTTTCTTTTGTGTCAGAAAGCTAATTTGCTCCTTCCACCTTAGAATATACGGTTTTGGCACTGACCCCGCGCAGCGCGCCGAGCTTGCCCGAAAGCGCGCTGATGATATCCTGCGGCGCGTCAATCGCGATACTGATGATTGAAATCTTCTTCGGCGCGTAAGGAATCCCCATCCTGCCGATGATGTACTGCCGATAAACATGCAGCAAGGCGTTGATTTCAAGCGCGCTCTCCTGGTCCTGCACGATCATGCTGATCAGCGCGACTCTGGTTTCCATAACAGTCTCCTTTCCCCTCAGCGACTTCTTCGGGTGTCAGTCTCCTTTATCTCTATTAAGCGGCCGCGTCTTCTGTTTTTCAAGAAAATCCGGCCTGCCCAATATGCTCTTATGCCTGCGGTTTCGCGAAGGTTTCAGATTGCTTCTTGCCCTCTTCAACAGCTCCGCCTCTCTCAGAGGCCTCAGGCGTGATGGCTTTGTCCTCGCCGGCCTCTCTCACATGCTCGCTTGGCTTTGCGTTCGGATAAGCCTCCGGATTTTTGATCTGCGGCATGATGTGATTCGCGTCCGTCAGGAAAATATAAATCAGCATCAGCGCGATCGCGAACAATCCCAGTGTTTCCACCCATAAACCGCGGCTGAAAGTCACTGATGAAATGCCCATGATACCACTGACGCCGTAAAGCATCAAGGTCGCCCGCCGCTGTCCGTAGCCAAGTTTCATCAGCCGATGGTGCAGATGCCCCTTGTCCGCCTCCATAATCGGCCGCTTGTTGACCAAACGGCGGAATATCGCGAAGGCCGTATCGAAGATTGGCACACCCAGTACCAGTACCGGAATGATCACCGCCACGATGGTCGCGCTTTTGACCGGCCCCAAAATTGACATGGTGGAAAGCATAAATCCCAAGAACAACGATCCTCCGTCGCCCATGAAAATTTTCGCCGGATAGAAGTTATACGGCAGGAACCCGAGCGCACCGCCCGCCAAGGCGAGCATCGCGCCGGAAGCCAGATACATCCCGTGAATATAGGCGACATAAGCGATACACAGCGAAGCGATCGCTGAAGTGCCGGCCGCCAAACCGTCCAAACCGTCGATGAGATTGACCGTATTGGTGATGCCCACAATCCACAGAATTGTTACAAGGAAGCACAGCACCGCTCCCAGCTCACTCTTGCCGTCGCCAAAAAAATTGCTGATAAATTCAATGCGAATATCGTAAAGATACATGATGATCGCTATGACGGTCTGCCCTAAAAATTTCACCTTTGCAGGAAGATTTTTTAAATCATCGATCACACCCAAAAGATAAATCAGCACGCCGCCGATCATAATGCCGAGGATTCGATGATCGAGCTGCAGCAAAAAAATCGCCGTTGAAACCATCGTACCGATGAAGATGGCCATGCCGCCGAAACGCGGCATCGCCTTGACATGCATCCGCCTGTCATCCTTCGGCACATCCATAGCCCCGATCTTCGGCGCCAGCTTGATTGCCGCCGGCGTCATCACCAGCGACAGGACAAAAGCAACCAAAAAGGTCGCCCATAAAGTTGTATACATAAATACGTATCTCCCTTTACTCTTTCTCTGTTTTTTGATTCTTCCGGTTATTCCGGCTTTACAGGCTGCGCCTGCGGCTCCGGCTTCAGATCCTTTTTCGTACCGGAGTCTTCCTTTGGCAGTTTCTCGACCGTAAGCCCGGCCTCCTCCAAAATCTCAAGCGCCAGATCGTCCGGATAGCCATCTCTGACCACGATTCGTTTGATACCGGCGTTGACGATCATCTTCGCGCAGATACCGCATGGCTGATGCGTGATATAAATTGTACCGCCTTCGATCGCGTGTCCCATAGACGCGGCCTGAATAATCGCGTTCTGCTCCGCGTGCAGCGCCATGCAGAGTTCGTGTCGCTGTCCGGACGGCACCCCCAGCTTTTGGCGCAGACAGCCGCCGCGGTCCTCGCAGTGGCGGATCCCCTTCGGCGCGCCGTTGTAGCCGGTCGCGATCGCACGCTTATCCTTCACAATGACCGCTCCGACGCTGCGCCGCATGCAGGTAGAGCGTTTGGCGGTCAGTTCTGCCATTTCCATAAAATACTCATCCCAAGTCGGTCGTTTCATCTTTTCCATGTTTTCTCCGCCTCCCTTTCCCTCTGTTCCTCGTAATAGACCTCAACAAGATACAGTCCGGCGGCCGGCGCCGTATGCCCCGCTTTTTGCCGCTCACCGCTTTCGATGATCGCCGCGAGCTCCCGCGGTTCGCGTTTTCCCAAACCGACCTCCACCAGCGTTCCTACAATAATGCGCACCATATTGTACAAAAATCCGTCACCGCTGACCTCAATCGCGATATCCTCCCCGCGCGGTTCCACACATAACCGGTAGATGGTTCTGACCGTCGTTTCCTTTTCCTCGCCGCCTGCCGCCTGAAAGCACTTAAAATCATGTGTTCCGACGATATAGGCCGCCGCCTCGCGCATCGACTCGATGTCCAACGGCTGCGGAACTTGATAGCAATAGTTTCTGCGAAAAATATCCGGTTCCGGCAGATTGCGGATCAGATAACGGTATTTTTTGCCGCGGGAGCTGAACCTTGCATGGAAATCCGGCGGCATTTCGCGCAGAGAGGTGATGCGCACGTCCCCGATACCCTTGAGCGGCTGCCTGCCGCCTGCCAGGATGTTATTGGCTGCGAGCATGATCCGATCCGTCGGAATCCCGAATTCCCCGCGGAAAGACGCACACTGCCCCAGGGCGTGCACACCGGCATCCGTACGGCTGGTTCCGTTAAGTTTAATTTCTTTCCCACAGACGTGACTCAGTACCTCCTCCAAATGTCCCTGTACGGTTCTGACGTTTGGCTGTCTTTGCCATCCGCAAAAATCGGAGCCATCATATTCGATTGTCATGAAAATATTACGTTCCATTATTTTTGCTGCCCTTGCCCGACTTTTTCATCACCTGCACACTTGCCTGCTTACGATTCCTGCCGGTCTCTTTCCCTGCCGCTTCCTATCGCGGCAATACGATCTGCTTGTTTTCCTTTGATTCTCTGTAAAGCGTAAACTTATGCCCGATTGCCTGCACGAACTCCGCGCCGAGCTTGTCCGCCATCTCGTTGGCGACATCTTTGGCCGCCAGATCACAGCCTTCCTGCAATTTGACCTTGACGAGCTCACGGTTTTCGAGACAGTTATCGATTTCTTTTTCGACATTTTCAGTCACGCCGAATTTGCCGATATAGACCACCGGATCAAGATTGTGCGCTATGGAGCGCAAAAAACTTCTTTGTTTACTTGTAATCATACATCCTCCAAAATTACAGTTCAACGGGCTTCCCTTCGCAGCGCCGCGCGGCTTCATAACTGCCACGTTCGTCAAAAGCGAAAAATCGGAAACCACATATCGCTATTGTACAACAAATCATGCAAAAATACCAGATAAAACGCGGCCGCGGCCGCAATATACGGCACCATGGCCCGTTCATCCGTAAGTCTTGCTTTTTTGCGAAGCATCAGCCAAATGAAATGTCCTGCGCTCAAAAAAGTCGAAGCGATAAATATAAAAAGAATGCCGTCCACACCGGTCGCGAGTCCGAGCGCCCCGAACAGCTTCACATCTGCGCCGCCGATCGCGGGCTTTTTATACATCAGCTTGGCAAGCAGCGCCATTGACGCCAGGACGCCAAAACCCAAAAGCGCGCCCCAAACCGCGTCCAGCGGACCGCCGCGATGCCGCGTGATAAAGCCCAGACTTGTCACGCCGAGCAGCAGAACGAGCTGATCCGGCACAATCATGTATTTCAGATCCGCGATCGACATTTCCAGCAGCAGCCACATCGCCACCAGCGCCGGAAGCGCGTAGGCCGGATCCCGCAGACCCAGATAAATGCCGCAGCAGATAAAAAATCCGGTAAACACGTATTTCCATGGCGTGCTTCTGACTCTCTGCCGGGTCGGACGCAGAAGTTCCTCGGACGGCTCCGCATCATAGTCCGTCAGCCACTTGCCCGGTATCCGATTAAAAAAATACACCGCGCCGTTTCCGAGCACTATGCCGAGCCCGATTGCCGCGCCGCAGATGAGCAGCGCGCGGATAACCGCGCCGTAAGGTTCCAATATCTCTATCATCGATGTCTTATGATCTCCGTACTTTCTAAGTTCTAACTTATATATTACGCGCGCATATTCCCAATTCATTTATGACCATTTACGATCATTTTATCACATTTTGCGGTATATGCCAAAGACTTTCTTTCACAGGAGGCCTGGGTATATGCTGCAAGACCTTGTCTCCTTTCCCTTTGAACTTTGATTGCTTGTATTGCGGCACAGAAAATCCGGTGTTATAATCATTTTATGAAAAGAAAACGATAAGCATAGGGAGGAAAAAGGATATGCAAACATCTCACACCATTATGGAGATCATGGAGGCGCTGGTCTCCGCGCAAAGCGACACCGGTACGCCGATGGAGCAGGCTGCCGCCAAAAAAATCATCTCCTATTTCGCTGAGGATCCGTACTTCCGCGCGCATCCCGATTGCTTCGGCATGGAAGATACCGGAGATTTCATGGGACGTCCTGTTGTTTGGGCGCTGAAACGCGGCACAACGGATCGCACGCTGATTTTAACCGGCCATTACGATGCCGTTGAAATCGACTGCTACGGGGATCTGAAGCCTTTTGCCCTACAGCCTCAAAAACTCCGAGAGGAAATCCTGCGCCAAAAGCTCGGAACCCCTGCCATGCAGGAAGAACTGGCAAGCGGAGACTGGCTGCCCGGACGCGGCACCGCGGACATGAAGGGCGGACTCGCCGTCGGTATTTTTAAAACCCTGACATTACCGGAGGACGCGGAAACGGGACTGCTCTTTGTTGCTGTCTGTGATGAAGAAAACATTTCTGCCGGTATGCGTTCTGCCGTCGGCCTTCTTTTGCAGCTTCGCGAACGCTTTGCCTTGACCTATACCGCGGCACTGGTGCTGGAACCGCAGCTTCCGCTGGCCGGCAATGACTTTATGCTCTATAACGGCAGTATCGGTAAAATGCTCCCGATGATCGTGGCAAAGGGCAAGCTCGCGCACTGCGGCGAACCGCTCAAGGGCCTGAATGCCGCGCATCTGATCGCCGAAATCACCGCGCGCATCGATCTCAATCCCGAGTTTGTCACTGAGGACTTCGGCCTTGCCTCCGCGCCGCCGATCGTGCAGATTATGAAAGATCTCAAACAAACCTATGATGTATCACTGCCGGAGCTGGCTGTCATGTGCGTCAACCTGCTTTTCCTCGGAGAGAACGTGCTGGACGAAACCATCGCGAAGCTGCGTCGGGTCTGCGAAGAATCTGCCGCGGCCGTCATGCAAAAATATGAGCGCGCCTATCAGCACGCGGCGCGGCATGGGCTGATTACCGACGCGCAAAAGCTAAAAACTGTGCCGCGTGTCTTGCTTCTTCCAGAACTGGAAGCGCTTGCGACCGCGCATCGTGCCGACTTCGCGGCATGGAAGCAGGCACAGACGGATCAGCTCGCCGCTGAGATCCAAAGCGGTGCGCTTTCCTTGCAGGACGCGAGCGTGCTCTATATCCGCCGCTTGATTGAAATCTGCGGTGATGAGGACCCGATGATCGTGCTGGCCATCGCGCCGCCATACTACCCTGCTGTCTGCAACGCTTACCTCGCGGAAGACGGCAGACAGCTGACAGAGCAGGTCAGAGAGGTCGTGGAAGAGGATTACCAACTGCGTCTCTCCGTCGTCCCGTACTTTACGGGGATCGGCGATGCCAGCTATCTCTCGTGTACGGATCCCGCCGCCCAAAGAAAGCTCCTCAGCAATCTGACCCTGCCGGCTGCTATCTACGATATTCCCTTCGAAGCCGCCGCGCAGCTTGGGATGCCGACCTTCTTTTTGGGCCCGCGCTGTCGTGAAATCCATCAATGGAGCGAACGCGTGTATCTGCCGGATTTGGAACATACTGTACCGGACATCATCGACCGCATCCTCGGCCTTCCATCCGCGAAAAAACAAAAATAGAACATGCTCTTTCGTTTTTTCTCTTTATTTTTATTGGAGGGAACGGATAATTCTGTTATGATAGGACAAAAGCGCGCATCGTAAAATGCAGACTGCGCGCACAGGCCTGTCATGCACGCATACCGCTTCGCAGGGTGCTTTTGTCGTGATTTCGAAAATATCATCTGCTGATATTTCCTACATAAAAAATGGCAAGGAGGAACACCGCCATGCAAATCATAAAGTTTGACGCAGTCAGCTTCATGCTGAATCCCTTTGTTCTGATGTTTGTCACCATCGCGCTCGGTCTTTTGTTCGGGAAACTCAAATTCGGCAAGTTCAGCTTCGGAACGTCCGGCGCTCTCTTTGTCGGTCTCGCCGTCGGTTGGGGCGTTTACGGCTTCGCGCAAAAAATCTATGAGGCAGGCGATGAAACCGCTGCCGGCTTCAAGGCTGCCGCGCAGATCCTATCCGGTAACGGCGGCAAGGTCATCAACTCCTCCTTTTTTTCCGCCGCTCTTATCGTCTTTGTCGCTGCAGTCGGACTGCTAGCTGCCAGGGAGCTTGGCATTGTACTCAAAAAATACGGGCCAAAATTCGTGGTCCTCGGTCTTTTGATTACCCTTGTCGGCGCCGGTACCACCTATGCCTGCACCGCATTCTGCAAGGGCACGAACCAATACGCGGTAACCGGCGTCTATACCGGCGCGATGACCAGCTCTCCGGGTCTTGCCTCCGCGCTCGAAACTGCGGAGCTGCAAGCAACAGACCTCGCGGCGCGCTATGAACAGGCTTCCGAGACTGACCGGCAGGCGTTGATCCGCGTGCTTAGCCTGAACGAAAAGTACGCGAATCTGACCGAAGCAAGCACCGCCTCTCTGACGGAGGAAATGAAACAGGACTTTGTTAATCAGGCGACCACGCAGGTTGGCATCGGTTCTGCGGTCGGCTATCCATTCGGCGTGATCATCGTCATTTTGGCTGTCAATCTCCTCAATGTGATTTTTCGCTTTGATATCGAGGAGGAAAAGAAAAAGTATCGGCAGGAGATGGATGCAGCCAAAAGTGTGCAGGGCATCCGCCAAATACCGACCTCTGACTTCAGCATCATTTCCTTCACGATTGTCTGTGCGGTCGGTTATCTGATCGGTTCGATCAAGCTCTACATGGGACCGCTCGGCTATGTCAGTCTGGAGTCCACCGGCGGCGTTTTGATCGGCGCGCTGCTTTTGGGATATATCGGCAAAATCGGCCCGCTCTCCTTCCGCATGGACGCCAAGGTGCTTGGAGTTATTCGCGAACTTGGTCTTTCCTTTTTTCTGGCGATCGTCGGTCTGAACTACGGCTACGGCGCGGTGGACGCTCTGACAGGTTCCGGCATCACACTGGCGCTGGTGAGTCTCTTTGTCGGCACAGTATCGATTATGGCCGGATTTTTTGTCGGACGCTATTTGTTCAAGCTGAACTGGATTATGCTGTCCGGCGCGATCTGCGGCGGTATGACCTCCACACCGGGCCTCGGCGCGGCGACCGACGCGGTCGGCAGCGACGATCCCGGCGCAGGCTACGGCGCAACCTACCCATTCGCGCTGTTCGGGATGGTCGTCTTTACGATCATCCTCAATAAACTGCCGCTGCTGTAAGCATGCGGATATGGAGGTGCCCCTCCCTGACAAGAAGCTGATACATACGGCGAAGTACGAAATGGGCGCGATCCGCGCACGGCATAGCCCGCACATGACCAATGACACAGATTACATAGCATATTCAACAAATTTTGAAATCAGGTTACCGCAATCCCACTGGCTTTAGACAGCAGAAAGCTCATTGGCTTTAGACAATGGGTAGTTCACCTTACGATGACAAGACTCATGCATATCGGACTCCGTTCCTGTCGTACATGCCGGAGCAGCTGAAATACTTCAACTGCCCCGGCATTTTTTTGGGAATAAAAGCGCGTATAACAAAATACAGATTTCTATGCGCTCATGACGCGCATGGAGGAGCGCCGCTTCGCAAGGTGCTTTTGTCGATATTCCGAAAATACCACAATCGATATTTCCTACATAAAAAAATTTTTTCTTGTAACGAAACCCCTTTTCGTGTTACTTATTATATGACGGCAAACGAAAAAAGAGGAAAGGAGGCCTGCTTCATGGAGGAACTTTATCGGGAGCATTCGCGCATGATCTATGGATTCTTATTCGCGAAGTGCGCGGATGCGGATCTTGCCGAAGAACTAACGCAGGAAACATTCTACCAGGCGCTGCGCGGAGCGCATCGATTTCGCGGCGACAGCAGCGTCAGTACCTGGCTCTGCGGGATCGCGAATAATATCTGGCGTCGTCATCTGACAAAACAAAGCAAAAGCACAGGAAATCTTTCGCTGGACAATCAGGACAGCAAGGCGGCACTGCATGCAGGCAGACGCTCTCATGCGGCGGATCCGTCTGATACCTCGGAATACGCGGACGAGCTGCAGACTCCGTCCGCAGAGCAGGTCTGCATCGCGAAACTCGATACGCTGAGTCTGATGCAGGCGCTCCACAAGCTCGAAGATCCGATGCGTGAGGTTTTGTATCTGCGTCTAATGGGAGATCTTTCTTTTCGGGAGATTGGGCAGATCATGGAGCATACCGAGAACTGGGCACGTGTCACATTCTACCGCGGCAAAGAAAAATTACAAAAGGGGGTTTCTATAAAATGACAAAATTACCTTGTGATATCATCCAAGACTTACTGCCGTCCTACGCGGACGGTTTGACCAGTCCCGCGAGCAGTAAGGCGATCGAAGCGCATCTGGCCGAATGCCAGACCTGTGCCGCTGCCTATGCCGCCATGCAGACGGGGAGTATCGAAGATGCTAAAGGACCTGAAGGATCCGGAAGCGAAGATTTTCCGGAGATCGATTACCTGAAAAAGATCCGCAGCACAAATCGCAAACGCATCCTCGCTGCAGTGCTTCTGGTGCTGCTTCTGGCCGGTTTCGGCGTCTGGGCCAAGGTTTATCTGTACGGCAGTCCGATCGAGGATTTCCATGTGCTAGTAACCACCGATACGGACTCGCGCGTTGTGAAAACCGAAACCTTCACCGATCAAAACGGCGAAACCCGGACTTTTTCGCATGCCACCTCCGAAACGCTCGTATTCAACTGCTGGATTGAGGAAAGCAGTGGGCTGGCGTTCTCGCACTACAAACTGAAGGAAACCGACGGCGGACTTGATGTCATCGTCTTTGCTGTGCCGTCTTCTCGGTTCCGACAGCTGCGCACGTTACAGATAAAAGTCCCGGTTAGCTATGATGAAGACGGCAAAAATGTAAATCCAACTGCTGTCAACATAAAAGGCGACACCTACAACGGTTACGGTCTAATCACCAAAAAGGCCAAAGAGTTGTACGCGGCACGCAATCCGTATATCGGTGACATCAGCGCGGATCTGCGTTTGGCGAACCTGCTCGGTATCGGGGAAGCGATCGGCAGTTACACGAACAAGCTGAATACGCAGGAAAGCGAGGGGTTTGAATATCCGTACAGTTGGGAACTGATCTTTGACCGTCCCTGGACAGACGGTTACGACAAGATCTACAATCGGAAGATGAGATCCTATGCCTATGTTCTGCTCGCTCTGATCGATAACTGTGGTGAAATCAAGTGGACCTATCAGACGGAAGACGGCATCCGCTATACTAAGAGCATCAATCTTGCCGATTGGTGCGCCGAATATCCGAGCGATGATGTCAGTCCGGGCTTCCGCATCGAACTTAAGGATTATGCCGCCTACGACTATCGCATCCAAAATTTGCTGACCAAACTCGACATCGGCTAAAATCAATGAAGCACATAAATTTTGAAAGCATGCATCTGCTCCTGATGCATGCTTTCTTTCCTTTTGCTCGCTTCTAAGTTTTGCCGTAAGTTCTCTTGCAGAGATCCTTTTCCCTAAGCTTTTCAATTGCAGCAAGTGATAGGGCCATGTGCCTGCACTGCTGCTACAGCAGATAGTGGTATCCTTTGCCGTAAAAGTTCTTTTTGCTCAGCAGCAGGAACTTATTGGTGCCGGTGCCCTCGTTGTAGGTCACATCGGTATAGTACCACTTCCCGCCGATTTTGCTCCGGTTCCACATATGGGTCTCAAAGTCCGTTTTCCCCGGCCCCGAGGTCGCCATGCCGCCGATGGACTGCGTTTCGATGCCCGCCTGCAGTCCCATCATGCGGAACAACTGCGCGAAGCCCTGGCAGACGGCTTTCTTGTTGTCCAAAAGTCCGGTAAAGCTGTAGGATGCCTGTCGATACTGATAGTCATAGGCATAGTTTCGAATCATGTATTTGTTGATAGCCTTAACCTTTTCCTTCTTCGTCTCACAGCCTTTGACCGCCGTCTTTGTGATCGCGCAGATCTTCTTGTAATACTTGACCGCCTCCGCTGACGCGTTCGCTTTGACCTTTTGGTCGCGGATCAGACGCTCCACCTCAAATTCCACCGGATAACGGAACTGCACCTCAATATCGGCGATACCATTTTCGATTGCTGTGTTGGTCTGCGTGCTGACCGACGGGCTCCAAGCCAAACCGTATACATTCAGTACCTCATACAGATGCTCGGTCGCGCGGATCTTAAATTTCGGCAGGAGATCGTCCTGCACCTGCACATACAGGGAATACAGGGTATCCGCGTCGCTGACCGTCATACCCTCTTTATAAGTTACCGGCACCCATTTGAATTCAGTCTCATATACGCCATGACCGGCCGGACTGTCGTCCCAAATATTCGCAAACAGGCTCTCGTCGATCTCGCGGTCTCCGCGGAACGTATTGTAAATCGTCAAATCCGTATGGCTGCCCGTAAAACTGCCGCCTGTCACAGTCAGATTCAAATCGCCCTGTACTGCGAGCGCGTCGTAACCGTTGAAGGTGCCGCCGCTGATAATGATGTCCGTCCCGTATTTGCCGGAAAATCCCGCCACGCCGCAGGATTTTTCGCCCGCGAAACTGCCGCCGCTGATGATCAGTTTACCGCCGCTTGCGGTGCAGCCGTTGTGAGTTCCGCGCAGGCTGCCGCCCGCGATGCGGACTGAAGTTTTCGTATTCCCCGCAAGGGTCAGTCCGTCCTCTCCCTTCAGGCTGCCGCCGTTGATCTTGAGCTTGCCTTTCATCTGTTTCACGCCGCATTTCGCGCCGCGGAAGCTGCCGCCGTTGATGGTTGTCCTGCCGCCCGTATTATACATCGCGTAATACTTGCCGCGGAAGCTGCCGCCGTTGATGATCAAGGTGCCGGATTCACAACCGACTGCGTCCTGATTGTCTGTGTTGCGGATCTGTCCGCCGCCCTTGCTGTCTGAAATTGTCAGCTTGCCGCCCTTGACCGTAATCAGTCCTGTCGTGCGATCCTTGCCCTTCACGCTGTATCCGTTTAAATCCAGGCTCTTGGTCTTGCTCTTGACCACAATCGCTTTCGTCACCCCGCTGATGTCCGCGCTTAAGCGGTAGGCTCCGCTCTCAGATGATGTCAGCGCGCTGCGCAGCGCCGCCGCGCTCCGGATCGACTTGACGCTCGCCGCCTCCGCTGTCTGCGCGCGACCGAAGCCCTGCGGCATGAAGCTTATCAGTACCGCCGTCATCAAGACGAAACAAGCTGCCCGTTTCAGTATTCTCTGTTGCTTCCTCATTCTCACTGCCCTCCTCTGTATTTTCGCACCGCAGCTGCGCGCGTGCCGTATATACTTCGCCTATTTTGTTATAATTTTACAGCCCTCACTGTCCATGACGCGCTTGCTGCCTTACCACATTGTTTATATTTTATCATATTTTATTCGAAGCTTCCAGTGAACATCTCTGCTAAGATTTCCGCGACGGAAATTCACCGTCAAAGCCCGCAACAAATCAAAACTTACGCATAAAGCAGGATACGGCGCAGCCCTTTTTTAGCGCTGCGCCGTATCCCGGATAAAAATTTCGTTATATTTCCGTATCTAATCCTCATTTGGCAGCGCGGCACAGTTTACAAGTCATGCGGCCGCGCTATTTTTTCCAACTGCTCTTAAGACCGATGATCTCATTGAAGACCGGATTATCCTCGCTGTACAGTTTGGAATCCGCAACGAAATACCCATGGCGGAAGAACTGGAAGCGTTCACCGCTCTGCGCTTCGAGCACTTTCGGCTCCGCGTAGCAGGTGATCTCACGCATGGTGTCCTCGTTGGCGACCATCTTGCCGTCCTCACCCTCCGTCATCAGGTAATCGAACTGACGGATCTTGATCGGCACCGCGGTCTGCGCGTCCACAAAGTGGATCGTGCCCTTAACCTTGCGACCCTCAAACCCGCTGCCGGATTTTGTCTCCGGATCGTAGGTGCAATGCAACTCCTTGATCGAACCATCCGCATTCTTGATGACTTCCTGACAGGTCACAAAATACGCGCCCTTCAGACGCACCTCGTTGCCCGGAAAGAGTCTGAAATATTTCTTTACCGGCACTTCCATGAAGTCCTCGCCGTCCACCCAGATCTCTCTGGAAAAGGAGACCTGACGCATGCCCATTTCCGGTACTGCCGGATTGTTTTCGACTTCGCAGAGCTCACTCTGCCCCTCCGGATAGTTCGTAATGATGACCTTGATCGGATCAAAAACAACGTTTCTGGTTTCCACCTTTTCTTTGAGGTCGTCGCGCACGCAGTGTTCCAGCAGAGAAACATCGACCGTACTGTTCGCCTTGGAGACGCCGATCTCCTCACAGAATCTGCGGATCGCCTCCGGCGTGTAGCCTCTGCGGCGAATGCCCGCGATGGTCGGCATCCGCGGGTCGTCCCAGCCGTCTACTACGCCATCATCCACCAAACGTTTCAGATAGCGCTTGGACATGACGGTATTGGTCAGATTCAGGCGCGCAAACTCGATCTGCTGCGGCGGCTGCGGCCACCAGCCGACCTCGGCCAGTACCCAGTCGTACAGCGGTCTGTGATCCTCAAACTCCAAGGTGCAGATGGAATGCGTAATTCCCTCGATCGCGTCCTCGATCGGATGCGCGAAGTCATACATCGGATAGATGCACCATTTATCTCCGGTATTGTGATGCGTCGCGTGCGCGATGCGGTAAATGATCGGGTCTCTGAGGTTGATGTTCGGCGACGCCATGTCGATCTTGGCGCGAAGTACCTTTTCGCCGTCCGCGTATTTGCCGGCCCTCATTTCCTCAAACAACGCGAGATTTTCCTCCACGCCGCGATTCCGGTACGGACTCTCCTTGCCGGGTTCCGTTAAAGTTCCGCGATATTCCTTGATCTCTTCCGGCGTCAAGTCGCAGACATATGCCTTGCCTTTTTTGATGAGCTCGACTGCTGCCTCATACATTTTGTCGAAGTAGTCGGAAGCCCACAGGCGCTTGTCCCACGCAAAGCCCAGCCAGCGCACATCCTCCTCGATTGAGTTGATATATTCCATATCCTCCTTGACCGGATTCGTGTCGTCATAGCGCAGATTGCACTTGCCGCCGTACTTGGCCGCCGTCGAAAAGTTCAGGCAGATCGACTTCGCGTGCCCGATATGCAGATAGCCGTTCGGCTCCGGCGGGAACCGCGTGTAGATCGGCCTGTCGCCGTATTTATGATTTTCTAAATCTTTTTCGATAATGCTGTGAATAAAATTGGTTTCTGCCATTTGCTTGTCCCCTTATTTTTCTATATATGCTACTATCATAGCACGATTTGCAAGAATTATCCACCTTTTCTTTCCCTTCAAAGCAGGAAATTTGCGTATTTTTCTCGTTTTTGCGGCTTTACTTCCGCGGCAGTCCTTTCATACTCTTTCAGCTGCGAACCGGTTCAAAGCTCCCATCGCAGCGCACTTGGTAGACGATTCGCCTTTCGTTGTTTACAAGCGCTCCCACGCGGATGGTCTCCGGGATCGTTTGATAGTCCGTACAGATCACATATGCCGTTCCTTGTGCAATGCAGTAAAGCTTCCCGTCTTGTTGAAGTAAGACTGCGGGATCTTCTTCTGAGGTCTTCCCTGCCAGACGGAATACCGGCTCAAATACTTCTGAAGTATCAGCAGAACTGTAATTCTCGTAATTTTGCTCTGTAAAATATCGTTCTTCCACGCATTTTCCATCCTCAAACACAGGCTCCAGGAAAATGTTTTCCCCGTCGTTTTGATCCTTAAAATAGTGCAGGAACAATTTTTCATCCGCATCCCGGACGGGAGAGTCGATGGAGGCGATATACAGCACAGATCCTTCATCCCCTTTGCCGTCGCTGATCGTCCAATCCACAACCGGATATGTAATCGGTGCTTCTTGCTTCTTCGCGGTCGTAAAACAAACGAGAAGAATGGCAGCCACAGCACAGAAAACAACCAAAAGATTCTTTTTCATAAGATACCCCCCTGTTCTGATTTTTCGAAAATTATTTTTTGAAATACTTCGGCTTTTTGAATTTGCAGATCTTGTCTTTACAGTTTTCGCATTTCAGCGCATCGTTGGACCCCTCCCAGAACTGCTCCGGATGTTTGAGCAGCGTGATCTCCCAGCGCAGCATCAGCACAATGCTGGTAAAGAACAAGCTCCAGGTGAAGAAGTTGCGGATAAACAGCATCGGCGTGAACATCATAAAATAGCCCCAGTTGAAGATGCGGCAGTTGACACAGCAGCGGTTCTTGATAAAATAATTCTGGAAAGGACACCAGATGACCACGCAGATCAGGTCGCAGACATAATAAAACACCGACAGCAGAATCAGCTCTTTCGTCTCAATGATGTCCATGACATACAGCGCGCCAAAGACCGCGTTGACACTCAGCCAGGCCAGCAGCACCCAGATCGCCGCCAGATTATTTTTTTGAACATAGCGGTACAGTTCCAGCTCGCTGTAATGCTCCGCCCGCCGATAGTGGCTCGCGAAGCCTTTTTTGCTGCCCATCGTGATGCGCTTGTTCTGCGGGAACATCTGCGATACCATGCTCACCATCAGGATTGCCCAGACCACATAGACCCACAGGATATTATACTGACCGAGCATCTGCCGGATCTGCTCCGACGAAAGCCCGGAAAGCAGCCACTGCATCTCTACCTTTTTGGTCAGGATCAGGTCAAAATAGTCCGGTTCGAAAAGGTACGCCAGCAGAACCACCAAAAACACGCAGCAGCGAAAGATCAGCTTGCTGACATATTCCTGAAACATATCAATTTTAATTTTTTTCATGTCACGTCACTCCGGTCTCAAAAAATCAGCTTCCCTGCAGGATGGTCTTGCTTCACCTTCAGAAAAATGCTTCGCATCATGCACGAAAAGGGCTGTTTCGACAGCATTCCCCTCCTTTTGCTATGTTTATGGTAATCCATTTTTTTGGTGAAGTCAAGCAGACAATCGGCGCGCAGAGGACATTCTTCACTCGCTTTTTGCCGGCTCTTGTGCTATCATATAGGTATCGTCATTCTTGGCAGTTTATAGTTCATAATTTGCATCTTGCAGCTTACGGCGCTCAGGCACCACCTGCGCAGGGTAAAAACGACCTGCCGCAGCCTTTGCGGTGGGGAACATCCGTACCGCAAAAAGGCTTTTCACTGCGCCGCCCGGCGGCACATATCATAAAAGGAGACTCAAAAATGAAAGGAAAACATTTGTTTTTAATTCTTGCATTAACCATATCGACCATCGCTGTCATTGCCCTCTGCGGCTGCAGCAACGCGGTCGCGCCGGCTTCTGGTGCGGCCGACCCTGCGGCCAGCAGCGATAACAGCCCGCAAACTGCTGATGTCTCGACACAGCAGCCTGCAAACGCACAGACACAGCCTGCAGAACCGGCAGCTGCAGGCAGCGCAAGCGGCGAGATCGTGCAGACGGCAGCTAAAAAGAAAAAGACGACCGTCACAAATCCGGAAGCGCCTTGGGAGGACTTCAACATGCGCGGCATCCCCGAGGTTCTCGACAGGCTCAAAAAAGATGACGGCGACCTCTTTGTGCTGGTCAACAAGCTCCATGCCGTCAGCAAGAACTACAAGCCGACCGATATGGTCGTGATGGACAACAAGCTGACGACCTGGAAGAATTTAGAGATGAAATCTGACGCATACGACGCTTACCTGAAGCTGTACCGCGCTGCCAAGAAAAAAGGCTTTTCCCTCAAGGTCTGCTCTGCCTACCGCACCTACAGCACACAAAAGACTTTGTATGCCAACGCGGTCAAGACTAAGGGACGCAAGACAGCCAACATCCGTTCCGCGCGCGCCGGACGCAGCGAGCACCATACCGGCTACGCGATCGACATCACCTCCAAGTCCATGGGCTGGGGGCTGAAGCAGGACTTCGCGGATTATCCGGACGGCAAGTGGATCAACGACCACTGCCACGAATACGGCTTCATCATCCGTTACCCGAAAGGAAAAACCGATATTACAGGCTACGCTTACGAGCCTTGGCATCTGCGTTATGTCGGTGTTGAGGCAGCGACCGAAATCATGGAGCAGGGCATCACACTGGAGGAGTACCTCGGCAGATAGACACCGGCGCAGAGTTCAAAACACGTCAAACTTCCCACTTTGACCAAAGAGATCTTTTTGGAACACCAACGCAATCGAAGAGAGTTCGAAGAGTGTTCAGGACACGTCAAACTTCCCACTTTGACCAAAAGTTCGCAAAAAGATGTCATATTGGCACGAATTTTCCTGCACGCACAGGCAAGTCCGGCACCCATTTTCATCTTTTTTCCGGATATTTGTCTAATATCACAAAGATTGTTTCAATATTTTAGTTTATAAAACAGTTTCCATATCATGACCACCGGCTCAGCCGGTGGTTTGTTTGGCCCCTATAAGGGGCCTTTACCTGCGGTGCGTCTGAAGACGCGCTGAAAGTTCCTCCAACCGCACGTTTCTTTCTGCTTGAACCTTAAGGTTCTCTATTTCTTCTTATCCCATTTTTCTCCAGTGAATGGATCTATGTATTCTTTCATGCTGATCTGATCATTAACAAGATCCTCTTGCAACTGGTTTTTCACATATTCGGCTATCTTTTTCTCATTTTTTCCGACGGTATCTACATAATAGCCGCGACACCAAAAGTGCCTGTTTCCATATTTGTACTTTAGATTTGCATGTCTGTCGAAAATCATCAAAGAACTTTTTCCCTTGAGATATCCAGCGATATAGGAAACACTGTACTTTGGTGGTATTTTTATTAACATGTGAATGTGATCCGGACAACACTCTGCCTCAA
>OIWM01001737.1_pt1 | contig 20179 bp, 15 predicted proteins | sample 1587451 | NCBI WGS metagenome assembly OIWM01 (sample SAMEA3888907, study PRJEB22519) | human gut metagenome | biome: human gut; feature: human-associated habitat; material: faeces | place: Denmark | collected 2011
CTTGCAAAATCCCTAAAAGATATTTGCCCGTCCAAATCAACGGAGCTCCTGTTTATTGCTTTGTTCCTCAGAAGCCTTAAAATCGGCGGAAGATGTGCTTCAATCGTTCCTGTCGGTGTAGTAAACAATACTAATGAAAAGGCATACACGATTATTCGTAAGGAATTAGTTGAAAACCAAAGATTGAGAGCAATTATTTATATGCCGAGTGGCGTATTCAAGCCTTATTCCGGGGTGCAAACCGCTATAATTATCTTTGATAAAACAGAAAACGGCGGTACCGATAAGGTATGGCTTTACAATATGGAAGCCGACGGATTTTCTCTTGACGACAAGAGAAACGAGGTAAAGTCAAACGACATTCCTGATATAATCGAAAGATTTCAAAATTTAGACAAAGAGGAAAGCCGTACCCCATACGAAAAATCTTTTTTCATAACAAAGCAGGATATCGTTGACAACAACTATGTGCTCAGCCTTAACAAATATCAGAAAAAAGAAATTGTAAAGAAAGAATATCGCCCTACTGCTGAAATTATAAAATCTATTTATGATTTGGAAGAACAGTTCAAGGAACTTATGGGTGAGATTAGCAAAGGTATGGAATAATGAAAGTCAAATTGAGCGAAGTTTCTTGGGGGTTTACAAAAAATATAGCTCAAAAAGATTTGGACAACAATAATGGTTGTTATCCTATTTATGGAGCTTCAGGTTATATAAAAAATATAAATTTTTATATTTCTGATAAACCATACATCGGTATTGTAAAAGATGGTTCAGGTGTTGGTCGAGTGAATATATATCCTGCATACTCATCTTTGCTTGGTACAATGCAATATGTTGTCCCTAACGATAATATGGATATAGCTTATTTGATGTATGCTCTAAGGTATATGAAATTAGGTTCTTTATATTCGGGAGCTGCTATACCTCATATTTATTATAAGAATTATCAGAGAAACGAATTAAATTATCGTGAAAAGAATGAGCAAAAATCAATATCAACACAGTTGACGCAAATTGAAAATGCGATTTTAGTATGTAATGCCAAAATAATTGCATTAGATGAGTTGGTAAAATCACGATTTATCGAGATGTTTGTTGAAAAAGGATTCAAAGAAATTACTTTTTCAGACTACGCAGAAATCATAGATGGTGATAGAGGGAAAAATTATCCTAAAGCAGAGGAATTTTCAGACGAAGGATACTGCTTATTTTTAAGTGCCAAGAATGTTACTAAAGATGGTTTTCTTTTCGAACAAATGCAATTCATTTCTGAAGAAAAAGACAATTTATTGCGTAAAGGAAAATTGTGTCGAGGAGATATTGTAATTACAACAAGAGGAACCATTGGGAATATTGCTTTCTATGATGATATTCCCTACGACAATGTGAGAATAAATTCTGGTATGGTAATTATTAGGCAAAAAGAGGTTTCCTTTAATCAAATTTTCTTCTTAAATGCATTTAAAAACAAAATAGATGAAATAAAAGAAACCAATGTTACCGGTGCTGCGCAGCCACAGCTTCCTATACATATAATGTCTAAAATTAAACTATTAAATCCACCAATCGAACTTCAAAACGACTTTGCCGACTTCGTAAAACTAATCGACAAATCGAAATTTATCGTGCAGAAACAGATTGATGATTTACAGGAATTGCTCGACAGTAAAATGGATGAATACTTTGGTTAACAGCCAAAAGAAAGGAGTAACCTATGAATTTTGATTACTTAAAAAATATAGAAGAACTCCAAAACCTGTATATAGCGGTTTCATCGGACAATCAAACAGATTCCGCTTATTTGCGTTGTATCAAGTACGGCAGATGTTTGGAAAGCCTTGTCCGTTATACTTATGCAAAGCATTTTCCGAAATATAAAGCAGCTTCAAGCGAACTTATCAAATTGTTAAAGGATAAAACTTTTAAACAGTTTTTGGGTAAAACGGAGTACTATAATAAACTGCATTTTACATATCTTGCCGGAAATAATGCTGCTTTTGACCACGACATCGATAAAGAAACCGCCGACCTTGCTTTAGAAAACTTAAAAGAAGTAACATTTCAAATTTTCTCCAAACTAAATAACTTTGACGAAACGCAGAAAAGAACATTTGAATATGTATCAAAGGTTGAATACTCTATTACAGAAGCAAAAACAAGAGAACTTTACATCGATACCAACTTGAAAAGTGCCGGGTATTCCGTTCTGAAAGAAAAGGGAAAAATTGTGCCAAATAAGGTTGGTATTGAGATAGAGGTGCACGATTTACCGAATCAAAAAGTCGGGTATGTTGACTATGTTATATACAACAAAGTAGGATTGCCTGTTGCCGTAATTGAAGCAAAGAGAACAAGCATATCCGAAGAAGCCGGCGCACAACAAGCGAAAGATTATGCAGACGCACTGGTGAAAAACTTAAATTTGAAATACAGACCGGTTATTTATTACACCAATGGATATATCATAAAAATTCAAGACCGTTTGGGTTATCCGGCAAGAGAGGTGGGTAATTTTGCATCTCTTGATGATTTGGAGTTGCTTATAAAGCGCCAACTTCCAGGTGTTGAAGATAAACGAAAGCCTATCAAAAATAAGGAAGTTGACACTTCGATTATTGACAGAAGCAAGCTTGTTGAAGCAGTTAAAGAAATGATTGATTCGATGAACACCGATGGCGCTATGCGAAGAAAGGGCTTGCTTGTTCTTCCTTGCGGTGTTGGCAAAACGAGAACCGCTGTTGCACTCAGCAAAATTTTAATAAACAACGACTGGGCGCAGAATGTACTCTTTCTTGCGGACAGAAACAATCTCGTTTCCAACGCACTGAAACCGTTCAGCAAATATATAGAGGGTGGCGTCAGCGATATTTCCGCCGAAAATCCGGACAGAGATACCGGTGCTCGAATTTGCCTGTGCACCTATAACTCTATGCTTAATTTTTTGAACAAGCCGAAAAAGGAATTTTCAGTAGGACATTTTGATTTGATATTCGTTGACGAAGCACACCGCTCTCTTTTCAATGTGTACCGTGCTATTTTTGAGTACTTTGATTCGTTTATAATCGGCTTGACTGCTACTCCAAGCAAGGCCATTGATAGGTCAACTTATGAAATATTGGATTTGAACACCGACGAGCCAACATTTGAAGTGAAGTTTGAAGAAGCGGTAAATCTCAATTATTTGGTAAGTTATCGTGCTTTTGACAAAACTTCGGCGGTTATGAAAAACGGTTTGAAATACAATGACCTGAGTGAAGCAGAAAAAGAACAGTACGAGGAAATGTTTGCTGATGAAAACGGAAATATTCCTGAAGAAGTTGCAGGAAAAGCGTTTTACAGAGATATTTTTAACAACGATACCATAGATAAGATGTTTGCTGACCTTTTTGCGAACGGGTTGCGAGTAGAAAACGGTAACAAAATCGGTAAAACGCTGATTTTTGCGGTTGACCATAATCACGCCGTGAAAATCGCAGAGCGTTTTAAGAAAAAATATCCGCATTTAGGTGATGAATTCTGTCAGGTAATTGACAATCAAATAAAAAAGAATAAAACCCGCCAAGACAACTTTGCAAAGAAAGACTCAAATCCTCAAATTGTTGTATCTGTGGATATGATGGATACGGGCGTGGATATTCCGGAAATTGTAAACCTTGTATTTTTCAAGCGTGTTCTTTCGAGAATTAAATTTGACCAAATGTGGGGTCGAGGAACAAGAACCTGCAAGGATTTACATGTAATTACCCCACCGAGAGATTATTTCGAGGGAAGAACCTTAGACGATGAGCGCAAAGATTATGTGGACAAGCAAGGTTTCTTTGTTTTTGATTATTGCAATAACTTTGAATATTTTGACTTGCATCCGGACGGGAAAGACCCTTCAACACCGCTCAATCTAAACCAAAAAATATATGCTTTGCGACTGGATATTCTTGCAAAGTTGCAAAGCATTGAGTATCAGGAGCAACCGGAATACAAAGCATATCATCAACAACTAAAAAACAATCTTGTTGAGAAAATTAAAAAACTTGATACAAATCGTATAGATGTTAAACCGAAACTGTTTTATGTAGATAAATACAGTAAACTTCCTGCTTTTGACTATTTGTCAGACAAAAATGTGTATGAAATTAAGACGCAGCTTTTGAAACTTATAGACCAAGATACTACCGATGATAATTACTCCAAATCTTTTGATTACAGAGTAAGCATAGTTCAGCTTTCGTTATTGGACGATTCGGTTGATTCTTCAAAGCAACAAGGACAACTTCTTAAAACGGCATTAGCATTATTGAAAAAAGCAAGTATTCAAGATATTTTTGATAAAAGGGAAATTCTTAAACGCCTTGCCGATGAGGACTATTACACAGACTTAGATTTCTTTGAACTTGAAAAAGTAAAAAAGGAAGTCGGACCGCTTATTAAATATTTGCGTGGGGAGCCTGATGGCGACAAGATTTCAGATTTTAATGACAAGATTGAAACCAAAGCGCGTGATGTAAAGTATGATTTTGATAATTTCAAAACATACAGAGAAAAAATCGTTACATATTTGCAAAAACATTTCGGTGAATTGGAATCTGTAAAGAAAATCATAAATTTGGATGAGCTGAACAGCAAAGACCTTAATGAGCTTCAATCAGTATTGGATTCATTAAAAACACCGGAAACAAGCGCCGAAGAAGAATTTGCAAGCACACAGGAGTTAATTATCTTTATAAGAAAAATTGTCGGGCTTGATAAAAAAGCCATTGATGAAAAATGTGCAAAATTCTTAAACATCAATGACTTTAACAAGGAGCAAAGGCAGTTAATTAACTTAATCATAGATTTTGCAATACGCAACGGAAATGTTACAAAAGATGATTTAGTTAATACAGAGCCATTTTCTGAAATTGAAATTCCTGAGTTGTTTGATAATGAGCTCGCTCCTATTCTTCAACTTGTGGCAATGTTCACAAATTCGCTCAATGTTGCTGCTTAATCTCAAGTGAATATTTTTTTGAAATTACCTCCTGTGAAATATAGGAGGTAATTTTTATGAGCACTAAAATTATTACAGAAATTGTCGAGAGTTTAAAAGAGAATTTTGACGAAAACGCATTGCAGATTATTGAAAGAACTCTTTACAAGGCATTAAAAGACAAGGAAATTATTGATGTGGTAAAAACACAACCCCAGTCCAACGAAGAAGCATTGGTGTCGTTCTTGGCGGCAAAGAAAATCGAAGGTTGTTCAAGTCGTTCCATTGCGTTTTATCAAACAACATTACAGAAAATGTTTGCTCATATAACTAAAATCTATTACTCCGTTACGACCGAGGATATTCGATTGTATTTATCAAATTATCAGGATACTAACAAAGTTTCAAAATCCACTATTGATAATATGCGAAGAATAATTTCATCGTTTTTTTCTTGGCTTGAAAGTGAGGATTATATTGTAAAAAGCCCCGCCCGAAGGATACATAAAGTTAAAACACCGAAACTTGTGAAAGAAGTATTTTCGGATGAAAGTATTGAGCTTATGAGACAAAACTGTAAAAATCCAAGAGACCTTGCCATAATTGACCTACTTTATTCAACCGGTATTCGTGTAGGAGAACTTGTAAGGCTCGATATTTCCGATGTTGATTTTTCTAATAAGGAATGTATTGTTTTTGGTAAAGGCGATAAACAGAGAAAAGTTTATTTTGATGCTAAAACAAAAATACATCTGCAACAATATATTGAAACGCGAAAAGATAACAATCCTGCGTTGTTTGTAAGTCTGTTATATCCATACAACAGATTAAAAGTCAGCGGTGTTGAAATTGCTTTGCGTAAAATCGGAGAACATTTGGAAATTGGTAATGTTCATCCACACAAATTCCGCCGTACCCTTGCAACAAAAGCAATAGATAAAGGTATGCCCATAGAACAGGTTCAGCACCTATTAGGACACGCAAAGATCGATACTACCCTTGAATACGCTATGGTGGATGATGAAAATGTGAAGATTTCACATAAAAAATATTTAGGGTAAACTAACCAACAAATTTCGATTTGTCGATTAGTTTAACAAAGTCATAATATTGCTTTTGTACATCGAGGGGAGGCTTAATAATTTGTAAATTTGAGACTATCGGGACATTAAGATTACGCATTGTTTGACCAATAGCCATACCCTCTATATACTCCTTGTAGGACGGGAAGGATATAATATTTTGGATAAACTCTGATGTTACATCCTCATTTGCACGAATAATTAGGCTGCCTGTTCCGCATAGCAGACTATCCGTTTTGACAACCGCACATCTTCCCATTTCACCACGCCTGCCTAAAACAACATCGCCAACTTTTAAGTGGTAAGAATTTAATTCTGCATATTTAACATCAGAGATTGACAACTTACTGTCAGTAGAGATGCTACCATCAATGATGTGCGATGGATTAACTAATGGATGTCCGTTTTCGATATAATCCTCTTTGTGCAAAAGAGAACCAAAAGGACCTATTTTTATTTCTGCAACATCTGATAAAGCCACCTTTTTCCATCCTAAAGGATTTTCTACGGGGTCGCCAAACATCTCGATAAATCGTGATTTTACCAATTCATTAAGAGCAAACAACTCAGCCTTTTTGTATTGAATTGATGTTTTTATTTCAATTATAAGTTTAGCAATATTTTTCTGCTTTTCAATAGAAGGGCAAGGTATCTCAATACCTTCGAGTGTAGTTTTATTTATTGCTTTAAATGTACTTCCTGTCCCTTGCTCCTGTAAGAATTCAACAGTCGCACTCAAATAATGATAAAGATAATTTATATCTACTATATCGGATTTATTTAATCTAATTGCTGCAAGACCTCGTCCTATGCAACAATCTTCATTAGCAATATTCATATCGCCGATAGGGGCACGGACTGATATAAGAATATCTCCTTTTCTTGCAATTTTTTTAGGAGCAGTACACCAAACGGTAGGTGTTGGATGTTCTTCACCAAAATCCGCATTGCCCTGATAAAAAGGTATGCCATTTTTATCTTTATTGTAAGATTTTGAATCAGGGGATTGTCCCATAATTAGAGTGCATATTTCACAAATATTTTTTCTGTTCATCACGCCACCTCCTGAAAGATAAATCGTGATTATTCTTTCGGAATAGGTCTTAGGGTGTCACCCTAACGAGGTATTTGGGAGTGGGCTGCCCAAATACACTGCCGCTGAAAGCACGAGCGACAGCACCGTTTTGGACAACCTGTCCATAAATGGTCTGCTCGCTCAGTATGTGCAGAAAGCGGGCAGATTACCGTTTGGTTATCCAAATGGTCTGCTCGCTTAGTTTGCATACGCCTTTTTATCCCATTTTTTTAACATTCAAAATTAATTATCAAACAAAAATTTAAGCACGGACAACTGATTATTCTGCAATCCGTGCTTAATTTTTATGCGTATCCGATGTAGAGTTCATACTGTGTATCGGATACTTTTTCTGCCCATATCCACACCGATGTAAATCCATCAACATTCTTGTATCTGTTCAATCTGCTTTCAATATCAGCGCCGATATTTTTGTTGTTTGTATTAGCGGATATTGGATTGTCCCAACATTCGGTAGCAGTTTCATCGAAGGTTAAACCTATACTTTGAGCATAATTTTGTGCATAAGAAATCCAATACGATATATCAAATTCTTCATTTTCTTCAACTGTTGTGATGACTTCCGAAACAGTATTTGTTGTTATTTCGGGCTCAGATGCTTCGCTTTTAGGCATTTCTTTTTGTGTGTGAATATCTTGCTTTGGCTCGTTAATTGCTGTTGTGGTTTGAGAAAAAATCGTCTCTTTTGATACCTTTTCTGTACCGGTTTCAGCGATAGTCGACCGTGTTGTTTCTTCCGCAAATGTACTTTTCTCAACTGTTCGACCCTCTGCTTTCTCGGACAATTTTTCCACTTGAGTTGTATCAATTACAGCGTTAGTCGATGAACTTTCAACCGCCTTTTTGTCCGTCTCATTATGGGCAGTGCAACCTGCCATAGCGAAAATGAGTGTTAATACCACTGTGAATATTACGACTTTTCTCATACAAAAATCACCTCGCTATTCACAATTTCCATTGCTCTGTTGCGGATGTTATTCATCTTCTGCACCCATAGCATAGGATTATCCGCTTTCAGTTTTTCTGTAACATTTTCCTTTTCGGCAAGAGATTTGACGAGCTGTGAGAACATTGCTCCTGCCTGTTCCTCTATATCCGCAAGATAAGGGTACAGCCTTTCCGATGTTAGGAGATTGTAATATTTTATGCGATGATGTTGTTTAAGATACTGTCTGTGTCGGTTTGCCCACACGCCGATATGTAATTCATTCTGCTCTTTGACAGTAATGCAAGGCAGATGATAATTGCCATGTATTACATAACTTACATTTTGATTTTCGTATTCTTTGCTCATAATGAAACCTCCTTGTATTTGGTAAAACAATTTTACAAGGAGGTCTTTGTTTTGTCGAATGTGCGGATTTTTAAGCATAGAAAAAGACACCAACCTTTCGATTGATGTCTTTCCGCTATGCAATTAAGGTATCATTTTAAAGTGTCGTAGTGCTTCCTCAATCAACTTTACTTTTTCCGGCGGGCATTGAGGTTGCTTTAGGTTATCTTTCTTAGAATTGTTGTAGCAGTCTCTTTCAATAATACCATGCTTTTGCTTTACCTGAGCAATGTAAAGCGAAGATACTTTTACACAATGTTTATCGAATATGTAATCTTTTATTTCATCATAAGTTGCCTTTGCTTCGGATGATGTTAAATCCAGCTCGTCCATATCAACGGTAATGTCGATATATGTATCCGGCTTTTTTCTAACCAACTGAACAACCGTCTCGACGTGAACGGTACCCGGGAACATATCTACCGGTTGTATCTTAACTAGTTTATAGTTATCTTCTAAATACTTGCAATCTCTAGCTAATGTTGCAGGATCACATGATACATATACAATTCGATCTGGATTCATTTGTACTACTGCGTTTAAAGTTTCTTTTGAGCATCCTTTTCTTGGTGGATCTACAATAACTACATCTGGTTTAATATGATTCTTTAATAATTTCTGTGCTCCACTTCCAGCATCTCCAACAAAGAAATCTTCATTACTGATACCATTTATTTGCGCGTTAATCTTTGCATCTTTAATAGCATCTTCAACAATTTCAATACCATATACTTTTTTAGCATGTTTTGCACAAATTAAACCAATTGTACCTGTACCGCAATATAAATCAATGAGTGTTTCTTTACCGGTTAAACCTGCATAATCTAAAGCAGTTTGATATAGAATTTCAGTTGCGTAAGGATTAATTTGATAGAAACTTCTTGCACTGATTCTAAATTTACAACCAAGTAATGTTTCTTCAATATATTTTCTACCAAACAATAAATATTCTTTACCATCTAAAATCACATTGTCTTCTCTTCTATTTTCAATAGCGACAATACTTTGTATTTCTGGATATGTCTTAGTTAATTTATCTACCAGTAAATCACATTTATTAAATGGATAATGTTTAACAATTAAACACACCATCACTTCATTTGTTTTGTGAGCATGCTTAATTAGTACGTGTCTAATTTCTTTTGCACACTTAAAATCACTAAACCACTCTTTCAAAGATTTAGTAATTGCATTAGATAATTCTGACTGCATCAGACATTTATCATAGTTGATGATTTTATTTGTATGGTTTTGATAAAAACCCATATCTACTACATTACCATTTAGTTGCACTGGAACCTGTACTTTATTACGATAACCATCTCTTATTTCAGCTTCTAGAATAGAAGAAATCTCTACTTCTTTCTGAGCATTCATTCTGAAGCAGCCTTTAACCTTATCAATTTTAAATTGTTCCTGTTCTTTGTTATCCATATGTAACAACTGGCAACCACCACATAAACGATTAACCGTACATTTTGGCTCTACTCTATGTTTTGATGGTTTAAGAAGTCGAACAATACGTGCATATCCATAGTTCTTTTTTAAAGCTGTAATACCCAGTTCTGCTTCTTCACCAACAATTAAACCAGGCACAAAGAAGACCATATCATCTAAATGGACTACACCTGCACCTTCATATGTATAGTCGCTACATGTAGCGATAAAAGTTTCATTTTTTTTCATATCATCACCATTTTTTAAAGGCATGTCGTTTGACATGCCTATATTTTAAGCTATTTATTCACTTTGAGCAGATGAAGTTGGCGTTGGTTCCATTTCTTCACCACCTACTTGTATTTCTGTTTCAGCAGTTGGTGTTGGCGTAGGATTCTTTCGTGCTTCTACATCATCTCTTAACTGTTGAGCAAGTTCCGCATTGATTGGTTCACTTACTACCTGATCAATTGGTTCATCCATTGAAGATGTCTTTGTTTCGATAACATAATTGAATGAATCATCGTTACTTTCTTTAGGCATTTTGTTATAAACATGTACTTCTAAGTCATACATCTTCATACCATCATGTTGAGAGAAATAAACATTTGCGTCTAGTGTACTTGTTATTGCACGATATACTTCATTAGCAATCGTTTTACAAGACTCTACACTTGCATCATCATCTATGTCTGCATATACACGTAATGTTGCTGTTGCAAGCTCTACACTTGCACTTTGTACACCACTAATATTACTTGTAGCGGATTTAATTTCTTCTAATTCGCTCTTTGTAATAGCAGGATCTAAATCATTTTTATAACGATTCCCTAAAATAGGTGTACCTGTATCTAAAGCAGCAGAAATAATCATCCATGCAAATACAGCAATTGGAATAACCACAAGAACTAAGCAAATCCAAAATATAACTTTGATTTTGCCATTCTGTTTATGTGTTTTAACTTTTTTTGTATTTTTCTTTTGTGTCATATACTATATTTTACTTTTTTTTCTGTATTTTTCCACTAAATACGTTTTTTCAGTTCTTCTTGAAGAATTTGATTAACTAAACCTGGGTTAGCTTGTCCTTTAGATTTCTTCATTACTTGTCCTACCAAGAAACCAACAGTTCTACCTTTACCAGCTTTAAAGTCTTCAATTGCCTGTGTATTTTCATCTAATACATCTTTAATCATGTTTGCTAATTCATCAGTATTAGTAACTTGTTGTAAACCTTTTTCTTTTGCGCTTTCTGCAGGATCTTTACCTGTCATAATATCATCAATTAACTCTTTTGCTTGTTTTGAAGATATTTCGTTTGTATCAATCATTTCGACAAGTTTTGCTAAAGCTTCTGGTCTTAATTCTGTATTTACAATTGTTTGTTCATGCTTGTTTAACCAGCCTTGAACTTCACCTAATAACCAGTTACAAACACCCTTTGCATTCTTTGAATACTTCATTGTTTCTTCAAAGAAATCACCAAGTTCTTTATTAGCGATAAGAACATTAATATCATGTTCATTTAAGCCAAAGTCATTTGTATATCTTGCTTTTCTTTCTTCTGGAAGTTCTGGCATAGAATCTTGAATACTCTTTATCCAGTTAGCATCTAAACGAATAGGGAAAATGTTTGGTTCTGGGAAGAACTTATAGTCAACATTTCCTTCTTTTCTTCTCATCATTACTGTAGTATTTGTTTTTTCATCAAAACGTCTTGTTTCCTGAAGAACTTTTTCACCTTTTTCTAACAATTCTTTTTGACGTTCAACTTCATAATCTACAGCTTTACCAATATGAGAAATAGAGTTCAAGTTCTTAATTTCATTCTTAACACCTAATGTATTAGAACCTTTTGGTGCAATAGAAACGTTAACGTCACATCTCATTGATCCTTCTTCCATCTTACAGTCAGATACCCCAATGTAATATAGAGTTTGGCGCAAAGCTTCTACATATTTTTCAGCTTCTTCACCATTATGCATATCTGGTTCAGATACAATTTCAATAAGTGGTGTACCTGCACGGTTATAGTCTAATAATGAGAACTTAGTTAAATGGAACTGTTTAGCTGTATCTTCTTCCATATGTATACGGTTGATACGAATCTTCTTTTGACCTTCTTCTGTATCAATCATAATATAACCATTTCTACCAATTGGATGGAATTGTTGTGTAATCTGGAATCCTTTTGGCAAGTCAGAATAGTAGTAATTCTTACGGTCAAATTTAACTAATGGATCAATTGTTAAATGTAATGCAGTACATGCTTCAATTGCTTTTGCAACTGCTTCTTTATTTACACAAGGAAGTGTACCTGGATGACCTAAATCAATTTCATTTGTACATACGTTTGGTTTTCTACCAAAAGACGTAGGTGCTCCTGAAAACATTTTTGTTTTTGTCTTTAGCTGGCAGTGGATTTCTATACCAATAGTTACATCGTATTCCATTTCTTATTCCTCCACCTTTAAATCTTTATATCCTGTTATTTCTTCAATTGCTTTACCAATGTCAAACATTGTTTCTTCATCAAAAGCACGTGTTGTTAGGTTCACCCCAATTGGACATCCTTCTATAAATCCCATTGGTACAGTCATTGATGGATAACCACTGAAGTTAGCCATAGCCATGTAATTTTCTGATATCAGGTAATCTTCACTTAACTGATCTTCGTTATAATCACCTTCAATATGTGGTGCAATTGAACCACTTGCTGGAGCGATAATACAATCATAATCCTTTAAGCATTCTCTCATCGCATCAACAATTAGACGACGAACTTTTTGTGCTTTTCTAAATAGACGTTCTTGATTTTCTTCAAATAATCCATAAGAACCGATTACAAATCTTCTACGGATTAATGGTCCAAATCCTTCCGTTCTTGTATTCGTCATAATTTCAGCCATATCAGCGCCTTCTTTTCTAACCCCAAAACGAATACCATCAAGGTTAGAATGGTTACTTGTCGCTTCACAGTTTGCGATTAAGTAGTATGTTGGTAGAATTGCACGCATCAAAGCTTCATCAAATGTATATTCTTCTACTATAGCTCCACGTTTTCTTAATTCTTCCATTAAGTTATTAAATAATTTAACTGTTTCTTTATTTTTAATTGAATCAACAACATTAGAAAGAATAGCAATCTTCTTACCATGCATATCACTATTTAATAAAGCACTGTACTTAGGTACTTCTCTATTGGAGCTAGTCATATCTCTATCATCACGACCTGCAAGTACTTCTAAAGAAATACACGCATCTTCAATAGAACGCGTAAAATAGCCAACATGATCTAAACTTGAAGCATATGGAATAACACCATAACGACTGATACGACCATAAGTTGGTTTAACCCCTACTACACCACAATATGAAGCTGGTTTTCTTACAGAGTCACCAGTATCAGAACCAATTGCCATAGGTACTACACCACTAGCAACTAATGCTGCACTACCACCAGAAGAGCCACCTGTGATTCTTGTTACATCATATGGATTATGAGCAGGACCAATATTTGCTGTTAAGTTTGTACCACCCATTGCAAGTTCATCCATACTGCTTTTTGCAATACATACTGCTCCAGCATTTTTAAGCTTAGTAACGATTTCTGCATCATATACAGGAACATAGTTTTTAAGAATATTACTTGCGGCTGTTGTAAGAATGCCTTTTGTACAAACATTATCTTTAAGAGCGATTGGAACGCCTCTCATTAAACCTGTTTCAGGTAAGTTATCTAATTGTTCTTGAGGATCAACAAAAGTAATTACATCATTTAATTCTGGTTGTAATTTCTTGGCCTTTTCTAATGCTTCATAGCATCTTTCCTTAATATTACTTGTATCTTGAACCATTTCTTGAATCATTTTTACTTCACCACCTTAGGTAAGACAAAATGTCCTTCTATCTTTTTATTTACATTTGCTAATGCATCATCTTGAGAAATAACATGTGTTACTTCATCTTCTCTAATAAATGATGTTTCATCCTCAAAAGGATAAATCATTTCTTCTACACCATCTGTATTGACTGCATCAAGCAGTTTCATTTGTTTTGTTAATACATCAAATTCACTAACAATGTTCTCAGCTTCCTCATCTGAAAGATCAAACATTAATTGATGCGCTAATTGTTTAAAATATGTAGCATCCTTTTTTTCTTCCATAATATAAACCTCTTTTTACCCGTATCATTTTATTAAGAAAAAGGCCTGAATTCAACTATACAAGCCTTTTATTTCATTATTTTCCGAATTTCTGTATAAAATCTTCTTCAGACAAGATAGGAATATTCAATTCTTTCGCTTTTTGATTTTTACTTGAAGTACTGTTTACATCATTATTGATTAAATAATTTGTTGATTTTGATACAGAACCCGTCACTTTACCACCTTGTGATTCAATATATGCTTTTAGTTCATTTCTATTTTTAAATTCATGAACATCACCTGTCACAACAAAAGTTAAATCTTTACAGTTTTCTCCACTTACGGTTAAGTTTTCTTCTTCTACTGTAATTAACTCTAATAATTCATGTACTACTGAAATATTTTTAGAATCATGGAAATAAGTAACTAATGCTGAACTCTTCTCTCTTCCAATACCATCAATATGAGCAAAACAGTTTTCATCATCTGTATTTTCTGCTTTTTCTATTAAATCTTTAAATGTATAAGCTGATAAAAACTTCTTAGCCGCATCTAATCCAATTAAAGGAATACATAATGCATAAATGATTTTGGTTGCTTTACGACTTCTTGCCTTTTGTAAAGAAGCACTTAGATTTTGCATACTTTTTTCACCAAAACCTTCTAAAGCAACAATCTCATCAGCGTGATTTTCCAAGCGATAAATATCTGCAAAGTTTTTAATCCAGCCTTCATTAATAAAGATAGCAAGTGTTGCTTCACTTATACCGTCGATATCCATACCTGTTTTTGATACAAATCTTGCAAACTTTCTTAGCTCTTTTGCAGGACATTCACTGTTAGTACAACGTAATGTTTTTGTGCCGCTTTCTTCACTTTCATAAATTAAAGTTGGTGCTTTACATACAGGGCACTTACAAGGGACTTCCAAATTGCCTTCAATCTTAACAACGCGAATAACTTTAGGAATAATTTTATTTGCTTTGATGACTTCAATTTCTGTTCCTTTTGAACCAATACCAAGTCTTTCACATTCACTGATATTACATAGACTTGCGCGTTTAACTGTTGTTCCTTCTAACGCTACTGGTTCAAATACTGCTACAGGTGTAATTGTTGAAGCTGCACAAGACCATTCAATATAAGATAACTTTGTTGTTACACTTTCATCTTTCCACTTAAATGCGTAACCTGCACGAGTCGCATGATGCCCTGTCACAGAGCCACCTTTTGCATAGTCTAAATCATCATAGGCAATAACTAAGCCATCTACTGGATATGGATTTTTAAATTCCGTAACAATCTTCGTCCATTTGGCAATTTCTTCATCTACATTTTCGAGTGTTGGTTTTTCAATACATTCATGATCTACTGTTTTAAAACCTAAACTGTCTAAAAAGTCCATCGTTTCACCAAAATAATGAAACTCTTTATCACTATGTACTAAAGTAAATGGTATCCAGTTGATATTTCTTCTTTTTACTTCTTCTACATCTTTTAATGATAAGGAACCAGAAGCTAAATTTCTTGGATTAGCATAATCTTCATCAGATTCCATACGGAACTTTTCAAAATCTTCATAAGAAATAACAGCTTCTCCACGTATAACAAGATGTCCCTTTTCTTTAATCTTTGGCAAAATACCATGAATCGCTTTTGCTAAATGGGTGATATTTGTACCAATATGGCCATCACCTCGTGTTACTACTTTTGTTAGTTTTCCATTATCATACGTAACAACTAATGTTAAGCCATCAAGTTTCCAGGATAACCAGATTTTTTTATTGTCCGCCCATTTCACTAAATCTTCTGGAAGCTTTGTTTTCGCTAATGATAAAGCAGGAAATTCATGAGCTTCTTTTTCGCCCGTTATCGTATCAGCGCTAACATTATGTGTTGGTGAATTATCTAAAACAACACCTGTTTCTTCTTCTAATTTCTTTAATTCATCAAACATTGCATCCCATTCATAGTCAGTCATCTTTTCTTTTTGACCGTTATAATAGGCATCTGCTGCATCATTCAATTGTTGAATTAAAGATTCCATTTTTTTAAGATTTTCTTCCATAACTCCTCGCTTAGCTTAATTTCTTTTTCAAAGATGGATGTCCTGCCGCAATTTTCTTAACTCCATAAGGATAAGGGAAAGCAATTTCTACAATGCCGCCTTTACAGCTAATTACTACACCTTCTCCAAATTTAACATGGGTTAAATGGTCACCTGTTTTATATCCTGATGAACTTACTTCTCGTTTAATTGACTCTACTTCACCTTTTTCACTAAAAGAATATAATTCACGTTTTTCGTCTCTTTCATAGAATGTATTTTCTCTTCTTTGACCATATAGTGTTTGACGATTTCTAAAGGCATCATGTTCTTCGTTTCCTACACCTGTATTTTCAATATATTCATCATCAATTTCTTTGATAAAACGACTTGTCTGACGTGCCCTTTGCAAGATAAAGCTAAAGCCGCCGGCTTCTGTTAGATATAGCTTATTTTTAGCTCTTGTAAAAGCAACATAAGCTAATCTTCTTTCTTCCTCTACTCCTTGACTTCCTTCATTCATTGCTCTTTCATTAGGAAAGATTCCATCATTCATATCAGTTACAAATACCGTGTCAAACTCTAATCCTTTAGCCGCATGAACTGTCATTAACTGGATATAGTCACCGCTCATTGTTTCTTCTCTATCACCATATAAAGAAACCTGCTGTAAATATTCATCTAATGAACTATCTGGATAGTTCTCTGTAAATTCCTTGATATCATCAATTAATTCCTTCAAGTTTTCTAAACGATCTGTTTCATGATCTTCTTCCAGCATTGCTTTATAACCTGATTCATCTAAGATTGTTTCAAATAAAGCAAAAGTTTCTATTTTCTTATTTTCAGCCATCTTTTTCCAACGGGTCACTTTATTTACAAAGTCATTTAATGTGACTTTTGCTTTACCACTGAAAATATTTTCCGTCTCTAATACTTCGAGCATTGTTTTATTTTCATTTCTAGCAGTATCGGCAATAAGTTCCATTGTTTTATTACCAATACCACGCTTTGGTTTATTGATTATTCTTTGTAAAGCTAAATCATCCCCAATAACAACAAGTCTTAAATAACATAAAGCATCTTTTACTTCTTGACGATCATAGAATCTTAAGCCACCGTAGATAATATATGGAATCCTCTCATCTAATAATGCTTTTTCTATAGAACGAGATAGATAGTTAGAACGATATAAAACAGCAATATCTTTATAGGCTTTACCTTCACGATGCAGTTCACTAATTTTATTTGCTACATATGCTGCTTCATATTCATCATTAGCGCTGGCATAATGCGTAATCTTTTCATTACTTGTTCGACTTGTAAATAATTCTTTATCTAAACGATTCTTATTGTTACGAATAACCGAGTTAGCTCCATTTAAAATACAGCTTGTTGAACGATAGTTTTCATTCAACATAATCGTCTTAACGCCCTTAAAATCTTTTTCAAAGTTCATGATGATATTCACATCAGCCCCACGCCACGAGTAAATTGTCTGGTCAGGATCACCAACAACATATAAATGATTAAAAGGTCCTGTTAACTGTTTAATTAACTTGTACTGTATTTTATCAATATCCTGGAATTCATCTACATGGATATAGGAAAAACGATTCTGCCACTTTGTTAATACTTCACTGTATGTCCTAAACATTTTTACAACCCATAAAATTAAATCATCAAAGTCTAAAGCATACATATCATTTTGTCTTTTTACGTAATACTTATATACTTCTGCTTTTGTTTTATCGCCACTAAAATCTCCCGCAAGTTCAAAAGCTCTATCAACTGATATTTCAGCACTTTTGTTATTAGAAATATAATCAAGCATTGACCCAAAAGGATAAGTATTCGCATCAATTTGTATCTGTTTATACGCTTCTTTCAAGATGGTTTTCTGATCATCAGCATCTAATACCGTAAAGTTTTTAGGCCATCCCATACATGTAATATCTTCTCTTAAAATTCTTACACATAATGAGTGAATGGTGCTGATCCACGGTTGTGTAACCTCATTTTGAAGCATTTGACGAATTCTTTCTTTCATCTCATTTGCGGCTTTATTTGTAAAAGTAATCGCTAATATTTTATTAGGATATACATTTTCTTCTTCTATTAAATGTACGATACGCATTGTTAAAACACGTGTCTTACCACTACCTGCTCCTGCTACTATACGTAAATACTTACTATCATCCAGAACTGCTTCCTTCTGGTTTGCATTTAAATCACTAATTTGAACCATAAAGACTCCTTATTCATATCGTCCTATTATCATAACATAAGAAAGAATTACTCTTCCTGAAACATCTTAAACACATTTTCTGAAAATAGGTGTCATCACGATAAATAAGCGATTTTCTCATGTTATAATATCGATATGTTACTAAAAGCAGATAAATGGAAAGATTATGCCTGCCTGGATGCAGGAAATGGTGAAAAACTTGAGAGATGGAAAGACATCGTTTTAAGACGTCCTGATCCTCAAGCTATTTGGCCTTTTGATTCAAAAGATTTTGAGTGGAGAAATGTTGACGCTGTATATCACCGTTCTAAAAGTGGTGGTGGAAGCTGGGAATACAAACATGCATTACCTGAGTCATGGACAATTAGTTACGGTGATTTAACTTTCAAAGTATCACCTACTGGTTTTAAACATACAGGTTTATTCCCTGAACAGGCTGTCAACTGGGATTGGATGAGTGAATTAATTTCTTCGCACAAAGATGAAGAATTAAGAATACTAAACTTATTTGCATATACTGGTGGAGCAACAATGGCTTGCAGTAAAGCTGGTGCAAAAGAAGTTGTTCATGTGGATGCTTCAAAAGGAATGGTGAATTGGGCAAAGGAAAATATGGAGCTATGCCACTTGGAAGATCATACAATTCGTTTCATCGTAGATGATGTTTATAAATTTGTGCAAAGAGAAAAAAGAAGAGGTAGAACATACCACGGCATTTTAATGGATCCACCTTCATACGGTAGAGGTCCTAATGGTGAAATGTGGAAATTCGAAAAAGAAATTACCAACTTAATTAAAGAATGCTTAGACATTCTTGATCCAAATGCTTTATTCTTCTTAATTAATTCCTATACAACTGGTTTCTCTCATGTTGTATTAAATAACTTGATGAAGACACTTATCTTACCTGTTCATCCTGAAGGAAAGATCGATACAGGTGAAGTTACTATCCCATTAGAAAAGAGAGATATGGTACTTCCTTGTGGCATTTATGGACGGTGGGAGCGTAATGATTAATATCTTATATGAAGATAATCATGTACTTTGCGTAGTAAAACCCGCCAATTTACCAGTGCAGGCTGATAACACAAAAGATGAAGATTTGTTAACTTTAGTTAAACAATATCTGAAAGAAAAATATAACAAACCCGGTAATGTTTACTTAGGGTTGGTACATCGTTTAGATAGACCCGTTGGTGGTGCTATGATACTTGCTAAAACAAGTAAAGCTGCCAGCCGCCTAAGCGAGAGTATTCGTGTAAGAGCTATTGATAAAGTTTATTATGCAATACTTGATGGAGTACCTAAAAAACAAAGTGATACATTAGTAGACTATTTAACTAAAGATACAAAAACAAATATGGTTTCTGTAACTAATGCGAAAGTTGGTAAGAAATCTATTTTGCATTATCAGGTACTTGCCACCAAAAATGGACATACCCTTGTAGAAATACATCTTGAAACAGGTCGTCCTCATCAAATACGTGTGCAATTTGCAAGCCGTAATCTACCACTTGTTGGTGATCAACGTTACAACAAAAATGCAAAAAAAGTGCAAATTGCTTTATGGGCTGTTAGCTTAACTTTTCCTCATCCTACAACAAAGGATAAGATTACTATACATTCAGATCCGCCTGAAATATGGCCTTGGACAGAATTCGAGGTGAATTATGGCAGAAGTAAAACGTCGTAAAAAAAGAAAACTTAAACGTTACCGCATTGTATGGCCTTGGGCGAATAACACAAACAATGCCAAAAAGCCAAAGAAAAGAAGAAGAAAAAATGAAGAACGGATTGTTAATTTTCAGCGCCCCATC
>OIWM01001738.1_pt1 | contig 20178 bp, 16 predicted proteins | sample 1587451 | NCBI WGS metagenome assembly OIWM01 (sample SAMEA3888907, study PRJEB22519) | human gut metagenome | biome: human gut; feature: human-associated habitat; material: faeces | place: Denmark | collected 2011
ACAGAATACAATGAGAAAGCATATGGCAAGACAAGATATGATGAAGGAGTTCAAGTTGGAATTGAACAAGGACTAAACAAAGGTATATTACAGCAAAAAGAAATAACAGTACTGGAGTTAGCAAAAGATAATATACCAGTTGAACGTATTGCAAAATATGCTAACACTACTATAGAAGAAGTTGAGAAAATAATTGAAAAAAATAATTGATTTTGGCTATTTCTATACAAATTTTATTATATGTATGATTTAGGAGTAAACCGCAGTAAATTGCGACTTGTTACATATTTATCATTTGACTATAAGGGGCTAAAATTCTATAATTTAATAGCAACAAAAGGAGGTCTTTTAAGACAATATGACAGATGTAAGAGTTGCTATTAATGGTTTTGGTCGTATCGGCCGTCTTGCTTTCAGACAAATGTTTGATGCTGAAGGATATGAAGTAGTTGCTATCAACGATTTAACATCACCTAAGATGTTAGCTACTTTATTAAAGTATGACTCTGCTCAAGGTGGTTTCTGCGGTATTTTCGGCGAAAACAAACACACAGTTTCTTATAAAGAAGCAGTTTATGAAGAAGATGGAAAGACAGTTAAAGTTCCAGGTTCTATCACTGTTGATGGAAAAGAAATTACAATCTATGCTAAACCAAACGCTGCTGAATTACCATGGGGCGAATTAGATGTAGATGTAGTACTTGAATGTACAGGTTTCTACACATCAAAAGCTAAGGCTGAAGCTCATATCAAAGCTGGTGCTAAAAAGGTTGTTATCTCTGCTCCTGCAGGAAACGATCTTCCAACAATCGTTTACAATGTTAACCACACAATTTTAAAACCTGAAGATACAGTTATTTCTGCAGCTTCTTGTACAACAAACTGCTTAGCTCCAATGGCTAAAGCATTAAATGATTATGCTCCAATCGCTTCTGGTATCATGACAACTGTTCATGCTTACACAGGTGACCAAATGATTCTTGATGGTCCACAAAGAAAAGGCGACGTTCAAAGAGCTAGAGCTGGTGCTTGCAACATCGTTCCTAACTCAACAGGTGCTGCTAAAGCTATCGGCTTAGTAATTCCTGAATTAAACGGCAAACTAATCGGTGCTGCTCAACGTGTACCTACTCCTACAGGTTCTACAACAATTCTTCACGCAGTTGTTAAGGGCAAGGATGTTACAGTTGATGCAATCAACGCTGCTATGAAAGCTGCTGCTAACGAATCATTCGGATATACAGAAGAAAAGCTAGTTTCTAGCGATATCATCGGTATGAGATTCGGTTCATTATTCGATGCTAACCAAACAATGGTTGCTAAGATTGATGATGAAACTTACCAAGTACAAGTTGTTTCTTGGTATGACAACGAAAACTCTTATACATCTCAAATGGTTCGTACAATCAAATACTTCGCTAACGTTAAGTAATTGATTTACAATTAATCATTATGTAAATGAAGACCTGTCATAGAAATGTGACAGGTTTTTATATTTGTCTATATATTAAATATTGACTAATACTCACAAAAATATCACAATATAGTCAACAAATACTATGGAGACTATTATGGATAAGGCAGAATATCGTTATATGACTAAAATTGTTCGAGAAATGAACAAATATAAAGAATTACGTGAAAAGGAAAATAAGTTGAATCCAAGTGAAGAAGTCTTGTTACATCTCATTAGACACCATGAAGGTATATCGCAAAAAGAATTAGTTGTGTTAAGAAATGTAGATAAAGCTGCTGTTGCAAGAGAGCTATCAAAACTAGAACTAAAAGGATATATCGAAAGAAAACCAGGTGAAGATTTACGTACTCGTCTTATATATTCAACCGAAAAAACAAAGAACCTGAAACAAGAATTAGTTAGCTATGAAGAAGAATTCTTTGAGTGGTTGTTCAGTTCTATTGAGAGTAAAGAAAAAGAGAAATTCTTTGAGACACTAACAGTATTATATTTACGTTCTAAGCAAGAAAGTAGAAATGGTTTTACGCAACTTTTAGAGATGAATGAAAATGAAAAATAAAAATATATGGAATTACATCTTAAAAGAAAAGAAGTATCTTTTTCTAATAACGATAACAGGACTTATATATAATGTTGGGTTACTTGCAGGACCGTATTTTGAAGGGCAGTTAGCAGGTTGTTTAGTTGATATTAGTAAAAATTTAAAAACTGCTAATAGTATGATTCAATTATCTGTTATTTATATATGTGTTATTTTGTTTGTTCAATTTGCAAGGTTTTTAAAGCGTTATTTTGTACGCGAATTTGGTAATGATATCAATCGTAATTTAAAGATGGATGTATATAAACATTTTGTCTATGACACTTCTAACAATGAGAATGCAGGATCAATTATGACAAAAGCGATAAGCGATGCGGATGCTTGCAGTGAAGGTATACGTAAATTTACAACGGAGATTTTTGATACAGGTATAGCACTAATCAGCTATATTATGATGCTTGTTTTATATGATGCTAAATTAACGTGTTTTGTGATTATTTTTCCAGTCATTTCATATCTAATCGCAAATAAATTAGGACCAGTTGTTGCAAAAAACGCTTTTAATGCAAAGAAAAGTGCAGAGCGATTAAATGCGAGTACTCTTGATCGTTTACATCTAGCGATAACTTATCGTATTTATGGAGAAGAAAGCAATATGCATGAAGTATATGAAAAAGATTTACAGGATTATGAAGATAAAACAGTATGTTCTAATATACTTGAAACGGCAATTAAACCCCTATATGAAATAATTTCTATGACAGGAATTGTATTTATCATCTATTTTGGTTCTAAAAGAGTAATGAATAATTTATGGGATGTTGCAATATTTACAACATATATTTCCTGCTTTACAAAAATGGCAGTTAAATCCAGTAAAGCTGCTAAATTATTTAATACTGTACAGAAAGCGAAAGTATCATGGGATAGAATTTATCCGATTATTGAAAATGATCATGAAGTAAAAAATAGAAAACCAATAGATGTTAATACAATAGAAGTATCTAATTTATCTTATGCATATGATGACAGAATTATTTTTTCGAATGTTTCTTTTCAGGCGAAAAAAGGAGATATCATTGGTATTACTGGAGAAATAGCGAGTGGTAAATCAACATTAGGGAAAGTGTTCTTAGAAAATAGTCACTATCAAGGAAAGATACTTGTTAACAAGAAGCAATTAAAAGATATCGAAAAAGACTATGCAGTAACTAGCTACATGGGTCATAATTTAGAACTATTTGATGATACAATCGAAAACAATATCAAGTTTGGTAAAGAAGGAAATATATTACCAGTACTCGACATAGCAAGTATGAAAGAAGAAGTTGAGACCTTCCCTGATGGCATTTATACAAGGCTAGGAGAAGGTGGTATAAAGCTTTCTGGTGGTCAACAATCACGTATTGCTTTAGTAAGAACCCTGTATCATGCAAGAGGAATCATTGTACTAGATGATCCTTTTTCCGCATGTGATAAAAACACAGAAAAAGAGATATATGAAAATATCAGAAGAGAATATAAAGATTCAATTATCTTTTTGATATCTCATCGATTGTCTCTCTTTGATCAAATGAACCAGATATTATTTATTGATAATCAAAGTGTTGAAGCAGGTACACATCAAGAGTTGTTAAAGAATAATGAAAAATATAAGCATTTATATTTCTTGCAAACAAAGGAGTTTTTATGAAAAATAATTACTTTGTTCAAATCATTCAAAATAGTATTAAGAAGAATAAATCTTTATTTGTGATTCTCTTGTGCAGTATTGTTATAACCCTGGTTTTAACGTTATTACCACCACTTATTTTAGAAAAAGGTATCAATGAACTTGTGCAAAATAAAGAAATATCATTCTACTTAGCACTAATGTACTTTATGATACTTGTATTTGTTGGAATAAGTGAATCAATTCGAGAATCTTCCATAACAATATTTGGCGAAAAAGTATTACATGAATTAAGAAGCGAAATGAGCAAAAAGATTAGTCGTATAGAATCTTCATATCTAATTAATCATGATGCAGGAGAGATCGCGATGATATTTGTGACAGATGTAGATACGATAGAAACATTATTTAATGAAGGTGTTATTTCAATGGTAATTGATATGTGCAGTGTCATCAGTATCATTATTGTTGTTTTTATGAAAAGTGTTGGACTTGGGATTTTGTTATGCTTAGCTTCACCATTACTTATGATTTTTACAAGAATTACACAAAAAAGAATGTTGAAATCACAAATAGAAAATAGAGAAGCAATTGCTAAAGCTGGGGAAATCATTCCAGAAACACTTAAGAATAAGCGAGTCATTCATAACATAGATGGCGAAATATTTATGGAAAATAAATATGATGCAAATATTAGTAAAAGTTATAAAGCAATTCAAAAATCAAACTTTTATGATTCTATATATTCTCCTGTGGTACTTGTATTTAATGCAATTATTATAGCGATTGTGATGATTTTATCTACGACAAATAATCCTTTTAGTTACTTATTCAACATGTCTGTCGGTACAGCGACAGCACTAATATCTTATGTAAATAAAGTATTTAAACCATTAGAAAGTATTGGTATGGAAATACAAAATGTGCAGACTGCAGTTGCTGGTATTACAAGAATCAATGCGTTATTTCATGAAAGGGAAATGACTCAAAATCATACAGTTAATCATTTTGATAAAAATAAACTTGCAGTTTCAGTAAATAATATCACTTTTGGTTATGATAAAAACCAAGCAATTCTAAAAGATTATTCTTTAGAAGTTAAACATAATGAGACAGTCACAATTACGGGCAGGACTGGTGCTGGGAAAAGTACATTATTTAAACTGATATTAGGCTTATATCCATGTGATAAAGGTGAAGTCAGCATTTTTGGTGTACCTGCGACAAACATAAATGAAACAGAAAAAAGAGAAATATATGGTTGTGTAGAACAGGAATTTAAACCGACAACAGGAACGTTGAAAGATCAAATTACACTTAAAAATCAGAGTATTACAAATCTTGAAGTAGAAAAAGCATTAGAAACAGTTGGTTTAAAAGACAAAATTCAAGACTATAATAAACCATTTATGGAAAGTGAATTTTCTCAAGGTCAGTTGCAATTATTGTCTATCGCTAGAGCAATAGTGAAAAATCCTGAAATATTATTATTGGATGAAATGACAGCTAATTTAGATGCCTTAACAGAAAAGTCAATTATGGAAGCGATATATAAAGCACAGGTAAATAGAACGGTATTATCTATTTCACATCGTACATATACTTTAAGTGACTCTAGAGAAGTGAAAATTTCTTAATTTTAGAGAGTATAGTTATATTTTTTCATATTTTAGTGATTTGTTGATAAAATAAGATAGGTAAAGAAAGGAAGGCTTTTCTTGTTTAACGATACAATTGTTGCCATCGCAACGAGCACACCAGGTGCAGTATCTATTATTCGTATTAGTGGTAATGATACTTTTGATGTGCTTAGTAAAATATTTGATAAAGATTTATCTCTTGCTAAGGAATATACAATCCATTATGGAACAATTTTTGACGAAGAAGGACCAGTGGATGAAGTACTTGTTAGTGTTTTTAGAGCGCCTAGATCATATACGGGTGAAGATGTTGTAGAAATAAATTGTCATGGCGGTACATATGTCACCCGGAAAATATTGAATTTATGTTTAGGTAATGGAGCTAGACTTGCTAGACGTGGTGAGTTTACGGAACGTGCATTCTTAAATGGAAAGATGGACTTATCAGAAGCTGAAAGTGTAAATGACCTGATTAACGCAACAGATAAAATCAATGCGCATAGTGCCATTCATTCTCTTAGAGGCAGTGTTCAGAAAATTATTGATCCATTAGTAGAAGATATTACGCAAATTATCTCTAATATTGAAGTGAATATTGATTATCCAGAATATGATGATGTTCATGTTTTGACTGAGGAAGAAATTTTACCAAAAGCGAAAAAATGGATAAAAGATATAGATGTAATTATTAAAAAAGCAGAAGAAGCTACATTTATCAGAAGTGGTATTGATACTGTTATTGTGGGTAAACCTAATGTTGGCAAGTCTTCTTTATTAAATGCTTTACTTGAAGAAGATAAAGCCATTGTCACTAATATTGCAGGTACTACAAGAGACTTGGTAGAGGGTAGTGTTAAAGTAGGAAATGTTACTTTGAATTTGATTGATACTGCGGGTATTCATGAATCTGAAGATACTATTGAAAAAATAGGTATTGAAAAATCACGAGAAGCCTTGGAAAAAGCAGAACTTGTACTACTTGTTTTAGACAGTACACAAGACTTATCAAAAGAAGATAAAGAGTTATTAGAACTTACAAAAGATAGAGATAGAATTATTATCTATAACAAAAACGATGAGAAACAGATTGATGATGTTGTTTCTATCAGTGCCAAAAATCGTGAGATTGATGCTTTGATTCAAACAATTGAAAAGAAATATGAAAAAGAAATTCATTCTGCAGAGAGTGATACATTAAATAATGAGCGTCAAATTGGACTTGCGAGAAGTGCAAGAAGAGCTATGCAGCATGCTATTGATGCTTTAGAAATGGGTTGTGAATTAGATTTGGTAACGATTGATTTACAAGAAGCTTATTATGCACTAAAAGAAATAACAGGAAAAACATGCAGAGAAGATTTACTGGATGAAATATTCAGTCGCTTTTGTTTAGGAAAATAAGATGATACAAAATTATATTGATACACATGCACATATCTACTCTTTGGAATTTCATGATGATTTTGATGCGGTAATAGCTAGAGCTCATGATGCTGGCGTATATCGCATGATGATTGTTACAACAGATGAAGAGGAAGCTTTACAGGCAATTGAATTTACAAAAAAAGATCCTGTTCATTATCAAGTTGCTTATGGAATTCATCCAGAATATGTCAAAGATGCTACTAGTGAAAAGCTAAGAAAACTTGAAGAAATTATATCTAAAAAAGAAATCACTGCTGTTGGTGAAATCGGTATGGATTTATATTACGAAAGTGACACAAGAGAAGCACAGAAAGAGCTATTTATCTATCAAATAGAACTAGCTAAGAAATATAACAAACCGATTTTAGTGCATAGTCGTGATGCAATGCAGGATACCTATGATATTATGAAAGAACATCATGTAAGAGGCTTACTTCATTGCTTTTCAGGCAGTGCTGAAATGGCAGTAGAGTTTACAAAACTCGGATATTATATTGCTTTAGGTGGTGCTGCAACTTTTAAAAATGCAAGACATGCACTTGAAGTATGTAAAGCGATAGATATGAAATATTTATTGAGTGAAACAGATTGTCCATATATGGCACCAGTACCAGTTCGTGGTACAAGAAATGAACCATGTAATATTCCATATATTGTTGATGTTTTAGCTAAGACAAGAGATATCAGTGTAGAAGAAATGGCAAATATCATTGATGAAAACTATAAAAGATTTTTAAAGGAAATAAATGAAAGTAATTAAAGAAGTAATTGTTGTTGAGGGTAAACATGATTCTGCTACATTAAAGCAGTATTTTAAGTGTGATACAGTTATTACAAATGGTTTATCTTTAGATGAAGAAACATTAGCTTATATTAAGGAATTAAATGAAACACGTGGAGTAATTTTATTTTTAGATCCAGATTCACCAGGTAATCGTATTAGGCATCGCATCAATGAAGCTGTACCTGGATGTTTTGTGGATAAAGTAAATGCGAGAACAGATAAAAAAGTTGGCGTAGAACATGCAAACAAGAAAGTGTTAGAAGAAGCACTCAATAACTTAATCAGCTATACAGAAGAAAAGAGTTCATTAACAGGGACAGATTTATATGAAATTGGTTTGACTGGAAAAGAAAACAGTTCATATTATCGTTCTAAAATCGGAAAAAAATTTCACTTAGGTGATGGAAATACAAAGACAATGTTAGAAAGAATAAATTATTTAGGAATAACAAAGCAGGAGCTAATTGATGCAATCAAAGAATAAGACAATTGCTACTACAGCACGAACAAGAGAAATATTAAATACTTATAATCTAAGAGCGAAGAAGAACTTTGGTCAGAATTTTCTCGTGGACGCAAGTGTAACAGGACGTATGGCTTCAACGCTTCGAGATGATGGTGTAGTAATAGAAGTAGGTCCTGGTATTGGTTCACTTACAGAAGAATTAGCGAAAAGAGCGAAACATGTTCGTTCTTATGAAATTGATGAAAGACTTATTCCTGTATTAGAAGATACATTAAAAGATTATGATAATGTGGAAATTGTCTTACAAGATATCTTGGAAACAGATATAAATAAAGAATTACAATCACTGGTAGATAAATACAAGCATATAGAATTTGCTGCTAATCTACCATATTACATTACAACACCAGTTTTATTTAAGTTATTTGAATCCAGTATTCCATTTGAAAAGATTGTTGTCATGATTCAAAAAGAAGTAGCAGATCGTTTCAGTGCGAAACCAGGCACAAAAGAATATGGTGCCTTAAGTGTAGAAAGTCAGTATTTATATGATGTAAAGAAATTATTTAATGTACCACGAACATCATTTAATCCTGCACCAAATGTCGATAGTGCTGTTATCAGTTTTACAAAACATGAGAAAAATAAAACTGTTGATAATGAAAAATTATTTTTTGAACTAGTTAAGGCATGTTTTAAACAGAGAAGAAAAACACTTTATAACAATTTGAAAGAATATTTTGATTCTAAAGAGAAAGCCGAATCATTATTACTAAAAGCGAATATTCCGCTTGAAACAAGAGCTGAAATGCTTGATTTAAATCAATATATAGAGCTTTATAAAGCATTAAAGGAGATAATTACAAATGAAAGATAGAGCTTATGCTAAAATCAATCTTTGTCTTGATGTAGCAGGGGTAAGAGAAGATGGATATCATGATTTACATATGATTATGGTACCAATTGATTTCTATGATGTATTGGAAATGAATATTGCGGATGAAACAACCATCAGCTTGAATCGCAATTTCTTACCGGTGAATGATAAGAATACAGTAATAAAAACTATTCATGTCATGAAAGAAACATATAATTTAACAGAAAACTTTGCCTGTAATTTAGTAAAGCATATTCCTACTCAAGCTGGACTTGCAGGAGGAAGTGCAGATGCGGCTGCAGCAATTAGAATGATTGTAAAATTATGCCATTTGGATTTATCAAGAGAAGAACTAATTGAAGTTGGTAAAAAAGTTGGTGCAGATGTACCATTCTGTATTTTCAATGAACCAGCATATGTAAATGGAATTGGTGAAGAACTTGAACCATTCAAGATTAATACTGATTTTAATATTTTATTAGTTAAACCTAGACGTGGCGTTTCTACTTCAGCAGCATTTAGTCGTTTGGATTTAGAAAAAGCCGTTCATCCGGATTGTTTAAAAATGCGTAAAGCCTTAGAAACAGATGATTACTTAACTGTAGTAGAAAATCTTGGAAATAGCTTAGAAAAAATTAGTTGTAAACTTGTACCAGAAATTAGAGAAATCAAGAAAGACTTAAGTTATTTTGGCTTTGATGGTGTTTTAATGAGTGGCAGTGGTTCTACTGTTTTTGGTATTACAAGAAAGAAAGATTTAGTATCTAGAATTGGAAATGTCATGAAATCAAAAGGATATTTTATCCGTGCTGTACATATTCTAGGAACTCTTGATGAGTAAAAAACGAAGAAAAAGAAATCATTTCAAACAAATTTTTAAATATCTTCTGTGTCTTTTTAGGTTTTAGTTATTTATTTTTTATCACTAACAAAACAAAGGATATAGATAAAGATAAATGTATTATGAAATTTAATGAACAATACGACAAAGAAAAAGCCTTAATCGAATGAATTAAGGCTAATAAAATTAAAGTATTAAACAGTGGAATTAAAATAGCTTAACAACTTAATAATAAGGGAGATTGACTATACTTTCTTACAAAAGTAGTAATTTACCGTTAATGTGGTTGTAAGACTGCTTGGTAATCAGAACACAAATACCTGCTGTTTATGAAGCAATTAGGAATAATTTCAATTAATTAAGACTATTTTGTTTGTTAGCAATTTTTAAGAAAATAAATCCTAAAGCGAAGAATATTGCTAAACACGCTACAGCAACGTTAATTGTTCCACCCAGTAACTTAACAGCTGCGATAACTAGTGATCCTAAGAAGGAAGCACCTTTAGAGAAAATATCATAGATACCAAAGTATTCGCCAGAGTGTTCAGCTGGAATAATTTTTGTATAGTAGGATCTAGACATAGATTGAATAGAACCTTGGAATATACCTACACCAAAAGCTAGAATAGCGAAGTGCATTAATGTTTTTAAGCATAAAGCATAAAGACTTATACCAAAGTAACCAACAATACAAATCAGTAAAATTTGCACGGTATCATATTTCTTGGATAATTTAGCAAAGAATAAAGAACCAAAAAAGGCAACGACTTGTGTTCCAAGTAAGAATACAACTTGTCCTACAGTATTTAGATTTAAGTCTGTTCCGATATTGATACAGTTATCAATGATTGTACCTACACCATCAATATAGAAGAAGAAAGCAATTAAGAAATATAATACTTTCTTGTCTTTTAAAGCAATTGTTTTTAATGTATGACCAATTTCTTTAAAAGAATTTCTAATCGCATGTTCCTTCTTTTCTGTATAGAATAGTTGTTCATAATTTTTAAGAAGTGGTAATGTAACAATTGCCCACCAGAGAGCAGTAACGATACAACCTATTTGTTTTGATAAAGAAGCGGAAATAATACCCACCATATCAGGGCCTAACACATAAGCGATTAAAGCAACTAGAAATGGTATACAAGAACCAATATATCCCCAGGCATAACCATAAGAAGATACTTCATCCATTCTTTCTTCACTCGTTATATCATTTAACATTGAGTCATATATTGCGTTTGCAGCATTATAGCAAATACGTGTAACGATATATAAAAGTAAGAATAATAACCAGCTTGTTGTAAAGCCATTGATGATACAGCAAATAACCCCAACACTGACTACAGTAGTGAAGAAGATTTTCTTCATTCCTTTATTATCAGCGATATTACCAAGTACTGGTCCTAAGAAGGCAATAACAATGGTGACCGCAGAAATAGATAAAGCATAGTAAGCTGTAGCTTCATCAGATGTTAATTTGCCAGGACCTTCACCAATGGATAGAGCTTTAAACCAGATTGGAATTAAAGAACAGGCAAGCATAATGAATGCAGAGTTACCTACATCATACAAAACCCACGCAAATTCTTTTTCGCTTAGTTTGTGAAACACTTTACTTGAATTTAATTTCTTGAATATATTATGCATAAAAATTTTCCCTCATATTTATTTTACTTGTTTTCAAGATATTTATTAAGCCTGTAAAGCATTTCTTTGAATAAATTAGGTTTGTTTTCATGGTTTTTACGGTTTTCTTACGATTTATCTTATTCCCTTTTGCTTTATATTATCAAAGAACTGTAAATTCGAAATATAGTAGTTGTTAAATATAAGTGAAGGGAAGAAGGACAATTTAAAAATTTAAGGGGGTCATTACTCGGGAGTTTGACAGTTTTTAAAAATAGTTAATTTTAAAACAGCGCATAAACACGCTGTTTTTTAACATAAAATCCTGTCAATAATTGTGTATTTTTCTATCGTAATCCTTCGTAATTTATGCTATAATGTTTTAGGGTGCTTTTAATGAGAATTTCTGTTACTAAACCACACACGGATAATGCGACTGTTTACGTTATTAAAGATGTTTATCTTAAAGATGTTAGAGGTAAAAAATGTCCTTCTTCTAATTCGAAAGATAGAACCACTAAAACTGTTAAATGCTTGGGTAAAGTTAATGATATTATCCGCATTAATAATCTCGATTCTTATGATTCTGCTATTCTTTGGGCTAAAGAAGTTGCTAAATCTATGACTGAAGAATCTAACAATATGAATCAGAAGGTCTCAATTGATTTTGACCCTACTCTTCGTATTGAAAAAAATGTTGATTGTCTCTTTAACTCGGGTTATCTATTTTTACAGTCCATTTGTTCTTCTTTACGTTTTGACAATATATGCAGAAACATTAAAAGTCGTCATCAGTATAAATTCAATCTTGAAGCCATTTTGACCGATCTTATTTATGCACGTATTCTTGAGCCTTCCAGTAAAAGATCTTCTTATAAATTTTGTTCTACTTTACTCGAGCCTCCTAAATATGAAGAACACGATGTTTACCGTGCTTTGTCTGTACTTTCTGAGGAAATGGATTATATTCAATCTTCCATATATAAGACTAGTAATTTTGTTGTTTCTAGAAATAATCACATTCTTTACTATGACTGTACTAACTATTTTTTTGAAATTGAAACAGCTGATAATCTTAGACAATATGGAAAATCCAAAGAACATAGACCCAATCCAATTGTACAAATGGGATTATTTATGGATGGAGATGGTATTCCTCTTGCTTTTTCTATTTTTAACGGTGCTTCTAACGAACAGCCTTCTTTAAAACCTTTAGAAGAAAAGATTATTAAAAATTATAATTTTGATAAATTTGTCGTTTGCACAGATAGTGGTCTTGGGAGCGATGACAACAGACAATTCAATGATATTGAGGGCAGAGCTTTTATCACAACTCAATCTTTAAAAAAGCTCAAGAAAAATGAACGTGAACTAGCTATGAGTCCAAACAACTGGAAAAGATTATCCGATAATAAATTCATAAAAAACATGGAAGAAATATTCAATAATCCCGATAAATACATAGATGAGATATTTTATAAAGAGCAGCCTTATGAATCTAAAAAAGTTCCAAATCAAATCATGATTGTCACGTATTCTCCTAAATATGCTTTATATCAAAAATCGATACGTGAAGATCAATTATCTCGCGCAAAAAAGATGATTGAATCTGGAAAAAAGAAAACAGAACGGAGTAATCCAAATGATCCTTCGAGATTTATAAGAAAAACGAATTGTACAAAAGACGGCGAAATGGCTAAAGAAACGATAGTTGAAATAAATGAAGAGAAAGTACTTGAAGAAGCTTTGTACGATGGATTTTATGCTGTTTGTACAGATTTGTTGGATGAATCTGTATCAAGTATTTTAAATGTAAGTGAAAACCGATGGGAAATTGAAGAATCGTTTCGAATTATGAAAACAGATTTCAAATCAAGACATGTTCATTTATCAAGAGAAGATAGGATAAAAGCACATTTCTTAACATGTTATCTTGCTTTACTTGTATATAGACTACTCGAAAAGAAATTAAAGAACAAATATACAACTTTTGAAATTTTACAAACATTACGCTCCATGAAACTTATGTCTATAGAAGGTATTGGATATAAGCCAGCCTATAAAAGAACAGATATTACAGATGATTTGCACAATACCTTTGGTTTTTATACAGATTATGAAATTTTAAAAAAGAACACTTTAAAATCGATTATTCATCAAACAAAAAACAAATAAATTACGTATATTCGATACATAAAATAAAAGTGTCAATTACCCTTTTGTTATGCGGTTATAGACACTTTTTTCTTATATTAAACTGTTAAACTCGAGATTTTAACCGTTTCTTGTCATTGATGTCAATAAAGCCTAAAACATTTCAGTAACAATAATGAGAAAATTTTAATAATAATATGAAAACGTTTACATTTTATTTATTTGTTTTCCATCTTAATTTATCATTAAATTTACTGAAAAAAATCGAAATTACAAGAGTGCTTAACATGCATGCAAAGAAGACGATTGTTCCTGATAAATACATCGTTATGCCATATTTTATTACATAAAATAACTCTCCAATTAATGTACATATTGTTAGAATCAACACTAAATAGACTAGTCCTTTAAACTTTAATACCGTACTGTTAAAGTCATAATCGCGAATTGGATATCTTCCAAAAACAAGCGAACCCACTTTATAAGTTAATACTCCTGCCGCAAAGAAACCAAACACATATGGAAGAGTAACAAATACTGCATTCATTACTCCAACCGCTCTAACGCTTCCCGCTATTATATACATTAACAAGATTCCTAATATTGAAGATAGATATATTTTTTTCACTTTATCATATGAAAGTTCAGTTTCATCTAATGAATGCAAAATACCTTCATATTGATATTTCCCATCTTCATTCATTTTAAAGTCATTTAAATATTCTCTTCTTTTAGGTGTTTTTCTTTGTTCCACTATTTTACTCCTGCTAAATCATAATTTGATAAGAAAGCATCTACTTTTTCACATACTTCTTTTAATGTATTTTCTTCAAATGGACTGTTTAAGTCAGCTTTCTTTAATAAGTTTGTAAATGTATCACTGCCACCTTGTTTTGTATAGGCCATGTAATGATTCCATGCATTTTCTGGATTTTCTTGAATCATTGCCCAGAATTCTAAAGATACAGTTTGTGCTAAACAGTAATCAATATAGTAGAAAGGTGAAGAATAGATATGATGCTTTAATTGCCAATGTTCTCCCTCTGCATAGAATGGAATTTCACCATCCAGCTTTTCCCAAGGCATATAAATACCCATCAAACGTTTCCATTCAGCGTGTCTTTCTGCTGGTGTCATATCAGGCTTTTCATAAACAGAGTGTTGGAAGTGATCTACTAAAGTTCCATAAGGAATAAATTGCATTGCTCCTGCTAAATGACTGTATCTAAATTTACGGGCATCATCCCCAAAGAAGTCTTCAGCATTTTTCTCAGCAAAGAATTCCATGGACATAGAATGTACTTCACAAGCTTCCATAGTAGGCCAAATTGTACTTACTGGAACTCTATGTGCATTTAAATATGCTTCAAAAGCATGTCCTGCTTCATGACTAACAACCTCTACGTCACCTTGTGTACCATTGAAGTTTGCAAAAATAAATGGAACAAAGTAATCACAAATATCTGTGCAATATCCGCCACCTCTTTTACCAGGTTTTGATAATACATCTAACAAGTTTCCTTCACGCATTGTATGGAAGAATTCGCTTGTTTCAGGTGATAATTCATCATAGAATTTTTGACCAGCTTTTAAGATATCTTCTGGTGTACCAACAGGAGTTGGATTACCTGAACGGAATGATAATTCATTATCGGCAAAACTCATAGGATAAGTCTTTCCTAAACGTTCTGCTTGTTTCTTGTAAATCTTTTCAGCTACTGGAACAACATACTTTTGTACTGCTGTACGGAATTTTTCAATATCATGCTTATCATAGCAGTTTCTTCCCATACGATAATAGCCTAGTGTTGTATAACCCTCATAACCTAATTTTTTACCCATACCATCACGTAAATGAACTAGTTCATCATAGATAGTATCTAACTTCTCCTGGTTTTCTTTATACCAAGTACCATCTGCAATCCAGGCTTGTAATCTTCTTTCATCATCTGGATCACCTTTATATAAAGTCATTTGAGGAAGTGTATATTCTTTTCCTTCAAAAGATACTTTGGCATTAGCTAACAAGTTTTCATATTCTTGTGTTAATTCATTTTCTTTTACTAAATCTGGAATTAATTCAGGAGAAAAAGATTTTAATTCTATTTCTGCATTGATAAACATGATAGAACCATATTCTTTTTCAAATTCATCTCTAAATTTTGAATTTAATAAACAATTTGTAAATTGTTGCTGATAAGCTTGTAATTCTGGTGATGATTCATTCCAAAACTTGTCTTCCCCACTATAAAATTCATCTTTTGTATTGATATTATAGCGAATACTGGAAAGAGTCATTAATGTTTGAATATGTCTTTGTTTTGTGTCGAATTCAATAAACGCTTTATTTGCTTCTTCATAGCTTTCTGCATTCTTAAAAGTTTCTGTAATTTCTTGTAATTCCTGCTTTACCTTATTTAGATTAGGTCTTTCATAAGGCATTTCTTCAAATTTAATCATAGTAACCTCCATACGTATCTTTTATTATACTTGCAAACAATAAAATGGTATAATCCAAAAGTATGGAGAAATACCCAAGTGGTTGAAGGGACTGGTTTCGAAAACCAGCAGACGTGAAAGCGTGCGAGGGTTCGAATCCCTCTTTCTCCGCCAGATGATACAAAAAGAAAAGTTCTTAGAGAAAATCTTTAAGAGCTTTTTTTACAAGATATAAATCAGTATTATCACTTTTTATCCAAGAAGATATTAATGAACCATGTATCAAACTAAATATACTTTGTGCTTTCATTTGTGCTTCTTTTATTGAATAACCATGTTCTATAAATAAATCAGAATACATTTGTTGCCATGATGTATATATTTCTTTACATTTTTCATGAATTTCTTCATCCAGGTAAACAGATTCAATTCCAATCATTGAAAGGGTCAAAGATACAAAATGATTCGAATCATTCAGATGTTCTGCAAGTCCATCTGCCATAGCTTCAAAACATTCTAAAACTGTTTCTTTATTAAAATAGTTTTTACGAATACCGTTAATCATACGCTCATAGCAATAATCTAAAACTTGTTTTAATAAATCTATTTTACCTTTAGGAAAATAATAATAAAAACTCCCTTTAGGTACATTGCATTGATCTAGTAACTCTTTAAGACCCACTCCGTAATAACCTCTTTTAGTAAATAATATTGCTGCTGTTTGTATAATTTCTTCTTTTTTTGTCATATACAAATGATACTCGTTTTATCCTTTATTTAAAACATGATTATTATATTTACAACATTTAGTTACATAAAACTCAAGATAATATTGCATACCTTGAGTTTTCTAATTTATAAATAATTGTTAACTATTTGCTTGCGCTTAAACCAGCATTGTGACCACTTGTAATAGCCCATGAGAATAGTGAACCTGGATAATAAATATCACCCTCTAAGCCACCAACAACTTCACCAGCCGCATATAATCCTTGAATAGGCTCTTGATTTTTATTCAATACATTCATATCAGAATTAATATGTAAGCCACCTAATGTTGCATAATATCTGTTATACATTTGAATAGCATAATATGGACCTTCATCACTTAATGCAAACTTACTTGTTCTACCAAATTCATCTTCTTTGCCAACATTAGCATTAAATGCATTTGTAGTATCTTGTAATGTAGCTGCATCAATATCAAGTTTATTTGCTAAATCTTCTAATGTATCTGCTTTTACAAATACAGGATTACTTGATCCATCATTTTGAAGCCACTCATTTACATCTTCTTCACTGTAAATCTTTGAACCTTCCATACCTTTGTTAAATGCTGCAAAGCTGCTAGCATCACAAATTAGATATTGTCTTTCATTTTCGGCTTGAGCATTTTTTAAATCATATGAACTGCCTTGTTCATTTGCAAATCTCTTTGCATCTTGATTAACAAGGAATGCACCACTTGTATTATATGCACTGCCTACACCAGGGTTTGTATATTGTCCAAGTCCACTTGGCATAATAATTGAGTTAGGCTGAACATTTACTAAATCCATGTTAATAGTATCCGCATCAACTGCTTCAGCCATTTTAAGACCGTCACCATCAGCTCCAGAGTGACCTGCATACACAAATGATTTATAAGAATCAAGTACAAGTTCATCGTTATGCCCAAATCCACCACATGCTAAAATTACACTGTTTGCGTGAATTGTATAATTCTTATCCTCACCAGCAGCTTTAACACCTGTAACTTTACCATCTTCTACAATTAATTCTGTTGCTTTTGTATTTGTGTATATTTTACCTGAAGCATCTGTTAGTCTTTTACTTAATGTAGTAATTACTGCACTTCCTCTACCAACAGCACTGAATGTTCTTGTTGGTTTATCAGATTTAGCATATTCAACATTTCCACCATCTTCACTTGATACCCAATCTACAGCTGCTCCAACAGTATTAACGAAAATATCTAATGTTCCTTCGTCATTTTTATTATGACCATTTTTCAACATATCTTCTTTTAAACTTTCAGGTGAATCTTCAAAGCCTGAATCTTTTTCCATCTGACTTCCTGTAGCTACTGTTCCAGCACCTGCCATAGCACTGGCACCACCTACAAAACCAGTCTTTTCTAGTAATGTAACAGTTTTTCCATTTTGCACGGCTGTTAAAGCTGCGCTAAGACCAGCAGCACCACCGCCAACTACAACAACGTCAACTGTTTCTTCAACTTCTTCTTTTTCAGTTGCAACAGATGCTTCTTTATCTTTAAATGTTTCTAAATCTGCACCTGCTTCTGTTAATGCATTTTGTAGAGCTTCTCTAAATCCATTACTTGTCAAAGTAGCTCCAGATTGAATATCTGGAACACAAGTCTGGTTGTTGACAGAATCTTCAATCAATTTTGGTAATGCTTGTTTTCCGATAGATTCTGTTTCATCATCTTCTAAAACTTCAATTGATTTAATACTGGTACTATCTACTGTAACACTTAATTTAATGTCACCGTGAAATCCTGTACCAACCCCTTCATAAGTTCCTTCTTTCATTCCTGTTGCTGTTGTTGAAGATAGTGTTGTATCAGTAGAAGAACAACCCATAATCAATAGCAAAGGAAGAATTACTGCTAATAATTTTTTCATCTTTCCTCCATCAGTCGTTTGTAGACGACTGTCTATAACATTGTAGACGGTCGTCTACTCATTGTCAACTATTTCACATTTAATTAGCTTTTGTATCTCGCTTCTTCCATCAGATTGTCAAAAAAAGTTCTTCACATCATAATGAAGAACTTTTTTTGTTAGTAATTATATTCTTTTCTTTCAATCAGAATAAATGTTAAGGAAACAATTAATGCCCCTGCTTCTGCAAATACATTTGATAACCAGATACCATCAGTCTGTAATAGTAATGGAAGAACTAAAATTGCTATCATTTGGAATACCAAGGTTCTAGTAAAAGAAATAATCGCTGATATTACACCATTATTCAAAGCGGTAAAAAAGGATGATGCAAATATATTTAAACCAGTAAACAAGAATGAAAATGAGAACAGTTTAAATGCATAAGTTGTTAAATTAAATAAAACTTGATCATAACCTACAAAGATATGTCCTAATACTGGAGCAAGCACTATAGCTGAGATTGTTAAGATAATCCCTAAAGAAATCATGATTGTTATACTTTTATGAAACATATTTTTTAATTCATGTTCATTTTCAGCTCCATAGTGATAGCTGATAACAGGAGCGCTGCCGATTGCATAACCAATATAAATTGCAATGAAAATAAATTGTACATACATAAGTACACCATATGCTGCTACACCATCTTCTCCAATATATTTCATCAGTTGGAAATTATATATAGAACTGATAATTGAGCTGGAAATATTAGTCATAAGTTCTGATGAACCATTGCCTGCTGCTTTTAAAATAGGTTTCATTTCTATTTTTGCAGGTACAAGTCTTAATGTTGAATCGTTTTCTTTCATGAAATAAAGTAGTGGTAATCCTCCACCAATACACTGACTGATTCCTGAAGCAACCGCAGCACCAGCTACTCCCCATCTAAATGTGCCTACAAATACAGCATCTAATATCATATTGGCTACGCCAGAAATAACCGTAATTTTAAAACCCATTTTTGGTTTTTCAGCCGCAATCATAAAACTCTGGAATATGTTTTGTAACATGTATGCTGTATTAAAGGCAATGATAATTTGTCCGTAAATAATGCAATCTTCCAGCATTTCACTCGTTGCCCCTAAAAATAAAGCAACTTGTTTCATAAAAATAACACCAAAGATAGAAATGATAATACCACCAATAACAACTGCTTTAATTAACATAGTAAAGCACTCATTCGCTCTTTGTTTTTTACCTTGACCAAGCAGTTTAGAAACTAAAGCTGTTCCCCCAGTTCCTAGCATAAAACCAAGTCCTGCAGTAATCATAATAAATGGCATAACTAAGTTAATTGCCGCAAAAGCCGTTTTACCCGCAAAATTAGAAATAAAAAAACCATCCACAACACCATAAATTGATGTGAATACCATCATTCCAATAGAAGGTAAAACAAAATAAAATAATTTTTTATATGTAAAATGATTACTTAATTGAATTGTCATTCTTCTACCCCCTTGACTTGTTTCAGTTCTAATTTTAATTTCTTTGTTAACTCATCCATAAATTCTAAATATATATTTATTTTTTCTTCATCGTAATT
>OIWM01001743.1_pt1 | contig 20155 bp, 8 predicted proteins | sample 1587451 | NCBI WGS metagenome assembly OIWM01 (sample SAMEA3888907, study PRJEB22519) | human gut metagenome | biome: human gut; feature: human-associated habitat; material: faeces | place: Denmark | collected 2011
GGTCAAGTGTATAAAGACGTTCTTTTTCGCGCAATTTCCGGTCACGGTAATCACTCGGCGAAATGCCGTAAAAATCGCGAAACGCTTTGCTGAACGAATAGATGCCAGAATACCCGAGTGTGCGGGCGATTTCCGTAAGCGACAGCTTTTGCTCGTATATCAAGGCTTTGGCCGCCTCAAGACGCTTTTGGGTATAATAGGCGGTAATGGTTTGGCCGGTGGTTTTCTTAAAGCAAGCCGAGAGATAGCTGTAATTGTAGCTTACGGCTTCGGCCACCTCCGTAAGTGTATGGAGCGTAAACAAATGCGTATTGATGTAATGCTCCACGTGGCGGCACAGGTCTTTGGCGGTGGGATTGGCGGAGAGTGCCTGCGGTTTCTTATCCGCCATGCCGCGGAGCATCCGCAAAACAAGCGTCTCTAACAGGTGTTCTAACATTTCGGAAGTATACAGATCCTCCGTCTGCAATTCCTCGGTGATTTTTGCAATCAGCAGCGGCACAAACGCATCGCGGAAGGTGCGTTTATCCGGTGCGATATTATCGAGCCACAAATGGTTGAGCCGTTCAAAGTAACCTCCGCCATTGACCGAAAACGTGACAAACCGCTGGTGCAGCACCGTTCCAGGCTTGACCTCCAGCCGATGGTATTCATACGGAAACGACACGAAAATATCGCCCGTATGCACCTCATGCGGCGTGTCGTTGCAATAGGAAACGCCCTCGCCGTCCAAAATGCAGGTAAGCTCATACTGATTCCCGTGAAAATGCTGCGGCAGAAACAGCGTCTTGTCATCCACCGCGCCTTGCCCGGAATGTCCCATGGCATAGCTGCCAAGATACCTTAAACAGTCGATCTGAATTTTCGGAAACGCTTTCATCCGCCGCACCCTTTCACGCGTATTTTTCTTTATCGTATCACAAATCGCCGTCCGTGTCAAGAAACAAAACAACGGTTTTTCCGCTTTTTCGCCGAAAACGGGAAAATATCCAAAATATTATTAAACAACTCCAAAAACAAAGCATTTACAAAAATGCCGCCGTCCGCTATAATGGTATTGTTAAAATTACCCAAACTGCAAGACTGAAAGGAGTATACAAATGCGAAAAATCACAACATGCTTACTCAGTGCCGCGTTGTTTTTCGCCGGTTCGCTTGTCTGCCGCGCTGTGCCGATTACGGATCTATCCGAAATTTCGGATCTTGGCGGCAGCTATGAACTGACCGCCGACGCGGTCTTACCCGACGATTTCACGCCGATCGGCTCTGCCGACGCGCCGTTTACCGGAACCTTTGACGGCGGCGGCCACGCGGTAAGCATGAGCGGCAAGGCCGGTCTGTTCGGTGCCGCCGAAAATGCCGAAATCCGGAATGTCTCCGTCATCGGCACGGCAAGCGGCAAAAGCACGGTCGGCGGCATTGTATCCGCCGCCAAAGGCACGGTCATCGAAAACTGCTCGTTTGACGGCTATCTGACGCCGGATGTCAGCGGCTTTACCGCCTATGCCGGCGGCATTGCCGGTACGACCGACAAAAAAACCGTCCTCCGGAACTGCGTTGTCAACGTCAAAGTGACGCTTGCCGACACGGCCTATCGGACGAATATCGGCGGCATCGTGGGCTTAAACCGCGGTTTGATTAGCGGCTGTCATGCAGACGGCAGACTTTCGGCCGAAGCCTCTCTCTACCGCCTCACGATCGGCGGTATTGCCGGAGAGAACCGCGGCGACGTTACCGGCTGTTTCAATACCGCTTCCATTTCCGGCACGGCGGCCGCCGAGGGCATTTCGGTATTTGCCGGCGGCATTGCAGGCTACAACCAAGGTTCGCTTTTCCGGGTGGAAAACAGCGGCAAAATCGCGGCTTCCGGAAAGAGCATTTATCCGGGCTATGCCGGCGGTATTGCCGGTGCGAACGTCAACGGAACGATAACGCTTGCCAAGAACGGCGGAAGTATTACGTCCAAAGCCGCGTTTATCGGCGGCGGCACGGGACTCAATCTCGGCTACAAGGCTGAAACAAGCCTTGACAACGCATTAAACACCGGTGCGCTTACCGGTGCCAACAGCGTTGTCGGCGGCATTGCGGCAAACAACACGAAAACCGCACACGAAGAAAGCGACGCCGGAATCTCTTCTTCCTTAAATATCAGCGAAGCCGCCGGAATCGGCAAAAACACGGCAAGCCTTTCCGGCATATACAGCACCGGCAAGGATGACGGTCTTTCCACCTCGGTTTCGGAAGCGGCCTTGCGCAAGGACGGCGTTCCGGCACTCGAAGGTGTGGCAGAGGAATGGGTGGCCAACACCGACATTTCGGCGCTGCCCGACCTGCTTATCGTGCGTGACGAAAACACGCCCGAACTGATCGCGTCCACCGGCGCAGGCAGCAAGCGCGCCTACTGCCTCTACACGCCGGCAAGCGGCACGGACGCACGTGCATTCTATGCGGTCTACTACGACGGCACGCGCTATCTTTCTTCGTCCGCCGTCACCGCCGAGCCGCAAAACGGCTTTACACGGCTTACCGCCTCGAACATTCCCGAAAACGCAACCAAAATCCGCTTTATCGCGTTTGAAAGCGCGCTTTCGGACAGCATTCGCCCGGCATCGGTTGCGGCAGCGGAAATTTCGCTTGTCGAACAAGAGGAAGAAAACAGTCTCAAAGGCAAAAACATCGTTTGTATCGGCGACAGCCTGACGGAGGGCGATTACGGCTCGAATCCGGTCGGCACCATGAACGTTCACGCCGAAAACTATCCGTATTTCCTTGCGGAAATCACGGGTGCAAACGTCAAAAATGCCGGTCGCTGCGGCTATTCGGCAGAGCTATACTACAACAATCAGCTTTCCAAAGTCGCGCTTTCCGAAGAGACCGACATCGTTCTCATCATGCTCGGCACGAACAATGGGTTAACAGACACCATCGACGCCGACACTTCGGCTTCCCACTACGCCTCCTACGCCAAGACCCAGACCGGCTACTATGCGCGTATCGTCGAGACCTGTATGGAACGAACAAACGGCCGGGCGCAGATCATTCTGATGACGCCGCCAGTCACTACCCAACGAAACCGCTCGTCTTTGGAAACAACCGTAAGCGTGATCAAAAAGTTCGGCGAAAAATACGGACTTCCGGTCATCGATAACTATTATGCCTGCGGCATTACCTATGAAAACATCGGTAGCTATATGCCGATCGACGAGCTTCACTGCGGCTACACCGGCTACAAGCTGTTGGCAAATTATATTGCAAGCCGCGCATCCGACATTTACAAAGATTTCAAGCCCGAAAGCTATGCGCTTAGCTACAAAACCGTTTCCGAACCGGTCGGCTATATGGGTCGTTGGTTCGACAAAGATGTAAATGGCGTAACCTGCAAGGCGACCTTCTCGCAGGGCGCGGAATTCTACTTCAAGGTTTCCGGAACAAGCAAGGTCTGGTTAAAGCTCCATTCGACCGCCTCTCCCGCTCCGGTCATTGCCGTGTCGATTGACGGCGGTGTGCCGAAACGCATGACGACAGTCAAAGAGGGACGCTTGCTCATCGCGGAAAACCTTTCCGAAAGCGAACACACCTTCCGCATCATCGTGGACGGCTTCAACGAATACCAAGAAAAATGGACGAGTGCCATGGGCTTTGTTTTGGAATGCCCCGAGGTGGAGGACGGCGGCACAATCACGGGACTTCTCCCGACCAATCCCGTCATTCTCTACTATGGCGACAGCATTACCGAGGGCATCAATGTGCTCGGCACCGGCTCGACGCCGGACAGCAACTCCGCCTCGAACGAATATCCGTTTATCGCGTCTCACCTGTTGAACGCCGTTTCCTACACAAACGGCTTCGGTGCCAGCGGCGTGACGCGCGGCGGCAGCGGCGGCGTTCCGAAATGCCTCGATGTCATCGATTCGCTTTATAACGGTATGCCGCTTTCCGAAACGCCGGCTCCGGCAGCGATTGTCATCAATCACGGACACAACGACCCGACAAGCGACAGTGCCGCCTTTACCGAAGCGTACACGGCAGTCTTGAAGCGGCTTCGGGCAAAATATCCGAACACGCCGATCTTCGCGGTATCGCCCTTTGCCGGTATGCACAACGCCGACATCAAAGCAGTTGTGGAAGCCTTGGGCGACAACAACGTCTTTTTCGTTGACAAGCCTTCGTTCTCTTATACCACAAGCGACGGCGCACATCCCGACAAAAACGGTGCAAAAACTCTCGGAACATATCTTGCAAAAGAGATTGCCGCCAAGACCGACCTTGCAAAAAGCGCCGCGAACAGCGTCGTTAACACCGGTGGCAGGGAAAACGAGGAAATCAATATGGCAAAAATTTCAAGTCACGAAAAAATCGCGCTCTGGGAAAGCGGAACGATTCCGTACGATAAAGGGGCGGACACTTTACAGGCAACCATACGCGCGTATCTCGCCGACGGCGCAGACAGTGCAGTCGTCATCTTTCCGGGCGGCGGCTACTTTCAGCTGTCCGATGACAGCGAAGGCACAGCCATTGCCAAGGCGTACAACAAAAAGGGCGTTTCGGCCTTTGTAGTCAACTACCGCTACAAGCCCTATGACGGAAACGCCATTTTGGCTGACGGCATTCGCAGCGTGCAATTTGTACGCCGCTATGCAAAGGATTTTGGAATTGATCCGGAAAAGATCGCCGTTTGCGGCTTCTCGGCCGGCGGACATCTTGCCATGCTCGTCTGTGAGAAAGCAAACACCTTTGTTTCACCCGTTTCCGACAGTATTTCTGCGTATAACGCCCATCCGAACGCCTGCATTCTCGGCTATCCGGTCGTAACGCTCGGCGACGGCACCTATCCCACCATGCCGGAAATCTTCTTGGGCGACAAAAAAGACGACGAAACGGAAATCGCCAAATATTCCTATACGTACAATTTAGACGATATGCCGTCCACTTTCGCCTTTTACGGCGAAAAGGACACGGCTGTGAATTTTTCCAAAAATGCCGAAGCGATTACCGCCGCCTTAAAAGCCGCCGGGAAAACGGCTGAATGCCATGCGTTTTCCGATGCCGGCCACGGTGTCGGACTCGGTGAGGGCTATGCGGACTATTCGCGTTGGCTTGACCTTTCGGTGTCCTTTTTGCAGAACGCATTTAACGCTTAACCGATAAAGGAGGTTTGCAATTCATGAAAAAACGACACATCACACTGCTTTTGGCGTTTGTACTCTGTTTTTCGCTTTTCGCTGTCGGCGTAAGCGCCGTATCCTACAACGGCACGGCGACACCGCTTATGGAAACGACGACCGGCGAATACGGAAAGCTCATCTGGAAGCAGGATTTTGAAGGTGCTGCAAGCATCGGCGATTATCGCTACGACATCGGCTACGTTTCGCCGTATGCCGCAGACGGTGCGACGCTTTCCAACACGTCTCTTGTTTGGACGGGCGACGGCGACGGCACGAACCCGACATTTACCATTGTCGATAACCCGGTCGGCGACGGCAAGGTGCTTTCCATGCTCGGAAAAACCACCTACCCGATCTACCGTCTGAATTTCGGCAGAGAAAAAGACATCATTTCCAAGCCCGGCAAATACACGCTTGTGGTTCATGCCTACGACGGCGGAAAAGGCTATGCTGCTAACTGCCGCTTCCTTATCAACCGCTGCTATGACGGTGCACCGGAGGCCGGTGCCATCCGCTTCGGTTCGGATTCTTTCAAGAAAAACGCCTACACGTTCACCATCTGCACCAAAGAAGAATTCCAAGCTACCAGTCTTACGGAAACGAGCTACACCAATTCCAATGTTTTCGCGCTCCAATACGTGTATTTATTCATGTTTGGCGGCAACGGCAAGACCTGCTACTTCGACAACATTGAGCTATGGTATGACGAATATGCCGACATCACCTTCCACACGGAAGCCAAAAACGACGGCATGGCAAAAGACCTCGAAACGCTTTTCCCGAACACGCACAAGAGCTATCTTCCGGGCACGGCGCTTCCCAAGCTTTCGGTTCCCGGCAGCGGCTATCGGTTTGTCGGCTGGTCGAAGGCAAAGGACGACGCGTCGCAGATCGTGACAACCGCCGAAGCCGGTCTTTACGACCTGTATGCCATCTATGAGGATGCAAACGGCGACGACCTTGCAGGGCTTGAAACCTACATGACGCCGTATGAGATGATCCTTCTCACGTCGCGTCTGCACGCCGTCTTATCCGGCAATACAGCCGAGCTTCCCGAAAACGCCGCTTTTGCAGATTATCTTGCCTATGCCGAAAAGTATGCGCTTCTTCCCTCCTCCGGCTTTGGCGATTACACGAGAGCCATCACGCGCGGCGAAGCAGCCGAAATGTTCTATAACGCGCTCCCGGCAGACGGACTTACAGCCATCAACACCATCAAAAGCATTCCGGATATTGAAGACTATCAAGGCTTTTATGAAGCCGTCTACGCGCTTTACCGCAGCGGTATTTTGGGCGGTGTGAACAACCGTGGCTTCTTCCGCCCGTATGAAACGCTTCTCCGGGTCGATTACGAAACGCTCGTTTCGCGCGTGGCTGACCCCGAAGAGCGCGTCCGTCAGACGCTTGAAGAAGCAATCCTCGACAAGGCAGGTACGATCCAATTGGAAAAAAACACCCAAAAGACATTTGACGCGGCGTTTATTTCCGCGCCCGAAAGCTATCTTGCGACCTTAGAGGAAATGCCCTCGTACACTCTGCCGCTCGGCGATTGGATCGGTCCGACCGAATACACGCGCTACTACTTACAGCGCAAAATAAACATCTCCAAAACGGTTTCCAAAGCCGAAATCGAATTTCAGAGCAGCCTGCCGATCGACTTATTCATCGGCAACACGCAGATTCCGACCGAAAAGGTGAACGGCTGGCACTTGACCGGCGTCAAGGATGTGACAAGCGCCCTTGCAAGCGGCACGAATTTCATCAATGTCCGCGGCTATCTGTCGGATAACACCATGCATTTCCTTGCCGGTGTGCGCGGCTGTCTTTCGGTCACCTACACCGACGGCACGACCGAAAACTTTGATACAAGCAACGGCTTTACCAACAGCGGCATGTGCGGTTTCTGGGCGAACAGCGAACAAGAAGGCTGGCAGACAACCACACTGTCCGGTACTCGAAAAATCCATAAAACCAAGCTGCATCCGCGGCTTCGCACGCGTGCAATGTATATGCGCAGCGGCTTCCTCGCCGAAAAGGAAATCGAAAAAGCAACGCTGTATGCCACCGCACAAGGCTTATATGTTCCCTACCTCAACGGCGAACGCGTGACCGACGCACGTTTTCTTCCCGGCTCAATGCAATATCTTACGGAATATCAGGTCTTTGATGTAACCGAATTCGTTCACACCGGCAAAAATATTATCGGCGCAGAGCTTGCAAGCGGCTTCAACAACAGCGAATCCTGGGGTGCTTTCTACAACAACATTCCCTCTCTTATGATGCAGCTTGAGATCGAATACACCGACGGCACAAGCCTTGTCATCGGCACGAACAAGAACTGGCAGGTCACCGCTTCGCCGCGCGTTGAAAACGATATCCAGTTCGGCGAACGCTACGACGCACGTTTGGAAACCGCAGATTGGTGCTCCGACTTAAACGCCGGAAGCTGGGCAAGTGCCGAAGAACACTCTGTCACCGGTAAAACGCGCTCCCAAGAGCATTACGAACCGGTTCGCATCAACAACGAAATGACCGCAAAAACGATCTTTACGCTTGCCGACGGCTCAATCTGCTACGATTTCGGTCTGAACTCCACCGGCCGCGTAAAGCTGATTCTTAGGAACACCAAGCCCGGTGAACAGATCCTCATCCGCTATTGCGAATCCTTAAACGGTTCGGAAACGCTCGGCTACACGGCCAACGTTTCGGAATACGGCGACGTTTACTTCTACAAGGACACCTATGCCGACGGCAGAGCGTGCTACGGTGCGCGCAACCTCGACACCTACATCTGCAAGGGCGCGGAGGAAGAAGTTTATATTCCGGAATTCACCTTTACCGGCTTCCGCTATATCTATGTTTCCGGCTATTCCGGAACGTATGATATCTCGACCGTCAAGAAGGTTGAAATGTACAACGACCTCGATGTGACCGGCGATTTCGAGACCTCGCATACCGGTCTTGCCAAAGTCTGGGACGCCGTCAAGCGTTCCTACCGCTCCAACATCGTGACAGGTCCTATGGACTGCCCGACGCGCGAGAAAAACTTCTGGAACGGCGATATGCAGGTATTTATCAACACAGCCTGCTGGTATATGGACAACAACCGCTTCTTGGAGCGCTGGACGGAATCCGGCCGCAAAATGGGCGGCGACTACACCTACGGCTGGGGCGATGAGGACTATATCGTTCCTCTCACGCTGTACAAATTCTACGGAAACACCGATGTCATCGCCTCCAAATACGCAAAAATCAAAACGCTTATCAATTACCGCAGAAACCAGGTTGCCTCCGGCGACGTTCTGCCGTCCAAGGGAACCTATACCTATGGCGACCACCAAGCGCCGAGCAGGGTCAGCGACGAATTCTTCTGCAATGTCTACTACACACTCATGTACAAGCGTGCAGCCGAAATGGCGGAGATCTTAGGCAAGACCGACGAAGCGGCAGGCTATCTTGCCGAATATGAAAAGGCACGCGTCGCTTTCAACAACAAGTATTATCTTGCCGGTGAAAACGACTACTCCTCCAAAAATCAGAGCGGTATTGTGTATGCGCTTGCCTTTGAGTTTGCCGAGCCGGAAAACCGCAAAGCACTTGCGGCAAAACTCCATGAATATGTTGCGGCAAGCGGCTACCACTTCACCACCAGCTTCATGTCCACCGAATACATTTTAAGCGTTCTGTGCGATTACGGCTACGAGGACGATGCCTACCGCCTTGTCACGCAGACCACATATCCGTCGCTGATCAACATGGTGGAAACCAGCGGCGGCGGTACAGTGACCGAAAGCTGGGGCGGCACGGTCGGCGTCGGAAACAGCATCAACCACTACTCCATCGGCAACGCGGCGCGTTGGTTCTTCGAATACTTAGGCGGTATCAAGGTGGCAAAGCCCGGCTTCGATGAAATCACCGTCAAACCGTATTTCTTCAAGGATTTGAAGGACATCGATGTCACCTACAAGAGTGCACACGGTCTTATCGAATCCGCTTGGAGCTATCAGAAGAACGACAAGACCTTTATCTGGAACGTCACCATTCCGAACGGCATTACGGCAACACTTGCGCTGCCGGAAAGCATGAAGCGCGAAAGCGGCGACAACCTCGGCACGGTCGGCGGCGGCTCATATACCATCGTGGTTGCCGAAAACAAAGCACCTGACACACGTCCGGTTCTCATCTACGCCGACGGCGAAAGCGGCAAAGGCGCGCTTGTCGGACACGGCAACTTCGGCATTATTGCAGACCCGAACGATCCGGATAATCTGTGTTACAGCAACATCCCGAAAAATGACGACAAAACTTGGCTGTATGTCGATCACGCCACCACCTACAAGCCCGGCTATACGTATTCCGTTGAATGCGACGTCATGATCGCGTCAAGCGGTACGACAAATGTCATCGGGCAAAACTTCAAAGCCGAGATTCTCTGCAACGTACCGTATGCCGACAGCACCGGCGCAAAGAAGGATCATGTGGTCGCACGTACCGGTAAGATTTCGGCAAACGGGCAATGGACGCATTGGGCCTTTGAATTCACCATTCCCGAGGATTCGCTCGTGCGAACCTATGACCAGTTCCGGTTCTACACCGACCCGGTTGGCGAAAAGGGCGTCGGCTATCTGTTCGATAACCTTATCGTTCGCGAAAATCCCCTGCCCGATACCCGAAAGATCGTGTTCCAAGCCGACGCGGACAACACGACATTTGATTTCTACGGTTGGAAATCGGTCACAAGCGTGGATACTGATCCGACCGACGAGGACAACAAGTGCTACAAGGTTCTTCCCGAAAACGACACGGAAAGCATTTATACCAGCAGCACCTGCCGCATAACCGTCAAGCCCGGCTACACCTATTCGGTCGATTGCGACGTAATGCTCGCCTCTTCGGGTACGTCCGAGGCTATCGACTCTGGCTTTATGGGAGTCGTGCAGTTCAATATGCAATATAAGGATGCAGGCGGCACGAACCGCGACCACGTTGTCGGTTCAAGCGGAAAAATCGCCGCAAACGGCGAATGGAAGCACGTTTCATTCGACTTCACCGTCGCAGCAGATGCCACAGAAAGCGCGACCGACCAGTTCATACTCTACTCAAACCCGGTCGGCGGCAAGGGTGTCGGCTTCCGCTTCGACAACCTGATTGTGCGTGAAAACGAACCGACCGATTCCGATTCAGCCATCAATTCCGATTTGATTGCTTAACGTTTCCGTCCCCATAGAAAAACAAACGGCTCTTTTCCGAAACCCGGATAAGAGCCGTCTTATTTTGTTTGGAACAACCGATTCACATTTCACCGCATCAGCTTGTTTAAGACCTCTGCCGCTGTATCCGGCGATTCTTCGAGCGTTAGGAACAAATCCTTGCCGTCCGGCACAACACACGTCTTTCCTTTTTCATCGAAGGTAACCGTTACCGGGTCGGAATAGTCAAATAGCTCATTTTCATCCTGATAAATCGCCGTATAGACCGTTGCCGGATCCCAGGACGGACGAAGATAGGCGTTTCCGCATTCACGGCCGGTATACAAGCCATAGGCATCGTGCAAAAGCGGATTTTCGGTGCATTCGCGCAAATGTGCTCCTGTAAATATTTTCTCACCGACCTCAAAGCCGCAATACACCACCGGCACCGGGCAGAGAGAAACGAATGAACGTGCGGCAGGAATATCGCATACAACGTTGAATTCCGCATAATCCGGTCTTGTAAAATGGCCGGCCATGCTATAGACATTCGCAACGCTTTGTGCCACAAGCGTTTTCCCGTCAAGCGGACTGATTTCGTCCGGTGCAGAGGCAAGAAGCGCGGCGATATTCACATACGAGCCGATGGTCACCAACGTCACGCCGCGGTTGTTCGAAAGGATTTCCCGCATAAGCTTCACGCTGTCCGGATGTGCTTTTTTCGGCAAATCTTCCGCAAGCGGTTTGATAAAGGTGTTAAACCGTTCATCGTTCAGAAAACCGTTCTTTGAACACCTTCCGAGCGGTATATCCACCTCGTAATGCACAAGCATTTTTTCGATAAAGCGCAGACCATAAGGGTTGTCAATCGCGTGCGTAACGCCTAAAAGCGCCGCTTCGCCGCGTTTATGTGCACCGCAAACAAGGGCAAGCGCTCCGACATCGTCGCAGTCGCAGCCCATATCGGTATCAAGGATGATTTTTTCCATGGCAGTTTTCTCCTTTTGGTTTCTTATGCCTATTTTAGCATACTTCATAAACTTTTGCAAGGCTCGAATTTGCGCCAAACACAGACCGATTTGCATAACCGTCAAAACAGCTTTAAGCTCCCGGCAACAGCAAACGCGCCGCATTTCTTCGGAAATGCGGCGCGTGCCTTGACAGCGATTGATTTACCAAAGGCGGATGCGGTCTTCTTCATCCACCCACATACCGTCCTTTTCGGTAATGCCGAAGGCTTCGAAGAATGACGGACAGTTTACCACGGCGCGGTTGACGCGTGCCTTATCGGGTGCGTGCGTATCATTCGCTCCGGCGTAGACTGCGTAGTCGCGTGTCGAGGTCGAAGCCCAGATGCGGGCGAAATCGCGGTAAAACTTCTGCATATCGACATTTTTGTTCTGCAAGGCTAAAGACGTGATGCACTGCAAGGCAAGCTGATCGGCATAGTTTTCACTCAACGTCAGGCTGCCGTCTGCGGCAATGCCCGGTGCGGCTTCAAACCCATCGTAGAACTTCACAAGCTCGTCACAATGTTCTTCAAACCATGCCGTTTCCTCTTCGGTCATCCAGGTGTGAAAGGCTCCGTTTTCGTCAAACCGAACGCCGGTCGGGTCGAAAGCGTGCGCGATTTCATGGGCAATGATAAAGCCGATACCGGCAAGATTTTCTTCATACGACGCCGTTTCGTCGTAAAACGGCTTCTGCATGAGCGCAAACGGAATTTCGATTCGGTTATTCTGCGCAAGATAGCCGGCGTTTGCCGAGAAGAAATCCAACGCAAAGCTTTTGTCTTCCTCCTTCCGATAGCTGTTATTCTGCGCATTCATGGCGGCGTTGGCATAGACCTCCGAAATCCGTTGAACCGTGAAAAAGCCGTTTTTCTCGCTGACGCTGAAGTGTCTGCTATAGCTCCACGGGTCTCTTCTCTTCTCCGGAAAACCGATGCGAAGCTCTAACAGAGTTAGCTTATTGCGGATACGCACCTTGGTTTTATCGCTTAACCAATCGATCGCGTCCACCTGCTTGCGATACTCTTCGAGGATATCCGTCACAAGCTTCGTGACGTTTTGCTTGATTTCATCCGGTTCGGACGAAAGCCCATACCGGGATCTCAACCACTGATCGCCCAAATCAAGCGGCATCCACTGCTTGACAAGCTCTAACGCAAGTTCGTCCTCCGTCAGCTTGGGCGTACCGGTATAAGCGGCGGCAAGCGTCAGCGTCGCATCCTGCAAATCGGTCGTTAAATAGGCGGAAAACGAACGAAGCAAGGAAATCTGCATCACCATCCGCAAAAGCTCGGTGTGCTCTTTGGTCATATACGACCCAAGCGTTTTGGCAAGTTCTACATCCGGCACCAAATATTTGCTTTTTTTGCGAAGCATACTGCCTGCAAGGAAATCCCCCAGCGTAAGCTCCGGGAACAAATCGGCCAATTCTTCTTTTTTAAGAACATTGTAGGTGGCATCTATGTCCGCCGCCTGTATATCTGTCATCCTGTGAGAAGCGATGTCCTTTTCGAACGCATAAAAGGCTTCGAGTTCGGCTTCGTCAAACGGGTTCCCGGCTATAGCCGAAACCGTGCGGAGATAGGTAAAATAGGCTTCTTTTTGCTCGTCTGTGCCGTTTTCATAGAAATCCGCCGGCAAAAGCGGTTCATAGGTCACAAGCGTCGTTAAATAGGCGTTATCGCTGTCCTTGAAATCGACATTGACCGTAAAGCCGAGAAGCAGCGGCACATACAGCTTGCTTTGGATCGTATTATGCGCCTGCATGAGCCTCTCAAAATTTTTGGCGTTCCGAATGGCGGCAAGAGAATCCTCAATCGGCTTCAGGCCCTGTTTATCGCGAAACTTCTTGTTTAACAGCGAAAGGAAGAATTTTCCGCTGTTGCTGCTTGTACCGGCTTCTTTCACGGCACCAAGCAATTCGGCATCGGTTTTGCTCTGCAAGGCCGTAAAAGTGCTTTCCGTTTCCCGCGATGCCGGAATCTCCATGGTTTCCAAGGCTTCTTTGTTGACCGCGGCGTAAAAATCGTCCTTTTCGTTGGTGCCGTAAAGCGCGAAAACACGGTCGATGAACAATTGCATCTGCTCTTGGGTCACCGGCTCATCCGGCGAAAAGGTGCCGGGTGCGGTGCCGGCGGCAATACCGGCATCAAACACGCCGCTCAATTCGTCTTTTGCCCAATCCGGAATATCGTGAAAATCACCGCTTGCAAGCGCCATGCGCGCATTGTGGCCGACCGGCTTGGGAAGCGTTCCGAAGGCGCGCTTCAGCATCACAAGTGCTTCAGCACGCGTCACGCCGCGTTCTTCGTGCAATTGCCCGTCCTCATAGCCTTTGATGATATCGGTCTTTTGGACATTCGGGTTATAGTCGTCCGCCGCCTGGAGGAGCATTTGCGCCACCTCGCCGCGCGTTGCGCCGACCTCTGCCGCCCATACGGGAAAAGCACTTTGGGAAAGCAATGTGACCGCCACTAAAACGGCCGCTGTCAGTTGTCTGAATCTCATGTTCTTTTTCCTTTCGTCGTGTGTACTGTATCCTGTTTTGTTTCTAAAACGCGTAAAGAGCCAAAATGCGGCGTGTTTGGCGATTTTTTTGCAAGCATCGTTTTTCGTCATTATTTTAATGTGCAAGAAATATTTCTATTGCAATTTAACGCATTATTTTTGCTATGATATCGTTTTGGTACATAAACGCGCCGTTCTGTCGGTGAAACGAGGAAATTTCATGAAAAAACGACTCTTTGCGCAAAAATCTCTTGCTGAGCTTACCCTATTCTTCCGCAAAAACACCGTCATGGTCATAGCGTTTCTTGCGGCACTTGTCACCATGGTTCTCGTGCCGCCGGACAAGGCGTATGCATCCTACTTTGACTACAAGACACTTGCCTGTCTGTTCTGTGTGCTTGCGACGGTGTGTGCGCTCAAAAACATTCGCTTTTTCTATCTGCTGGCGCGAAAAATCGTCACGTTCTTCAAGGATGCACGCATGGGCGTGCTGGCGCTTGTGTATATCACCTTTATCGGCTCGATGCTTATTGCCAACGACATGGCGCTTCTCACATTCCTGCCGCTCGGCTACTATACGCTTGACACCTGCGGCAAGAAAAAATACATGGCTTTCACCTTCATCATGCAAAACATTGCCGCCAATCTCGGCGGAATGCTCACGCCGTTCGGCAATCCGCAGAACCTGTATTTATACACGAAATTTAATATTCCGAACCTTGAATTTATGCGTATCATGGCACCGCCGTTTGTGGTTTCGGTCGCGCTCATCACGCTGTGCTGCCTTGTTTTTGTCAAGCCGGAACCTTTGAAAACAGACGAAGAAATCATTACGTTAAGTGTACCGCGCACAGTGCTGTATCTTGCGCTGTTTGCGCTGTCGATCGCCATCGTGTTCCGCGGTGTTCCCTATGTTGTCGGACTGATCCTCATTCCGGCCGTGCTGTTCTTTGCCGACCGCAAGGCTCTTCGAATGGTGGACTATCCGCTGCTTCTCACCTTTGTATTTTTCTTTATTTTCGCCGGAAACATGGCGCGCTTAGAGCCGGTGCGCACGTTCTTTTCGTGGTTTTTAAGCAAAAATACGCTCATTTTCAGCGCACTTTCCTGCCAGTGTATCAGCAATGTGCCGTCGGCGATTCTGCTTTCGCAGTTTACGGACAATTATCCGGATCTGCTTGTCGGCGTCAACATCGGCGGTGTGGGAACGTTGATTGCGTCGCTTGCAAGCTTAATCACCTTTCGGGAATATGTGGCGCACAATCCGCACAAAGCCGGCAAATACATTGCCGAATTCTCGGCGTTCAACTTTGCGTTTCTGTTTGTGCTAATCGGCTTTATGCTGTTTTTGAAAATCGGATAAGCTCTTAAACGTTGAGCTTCCCACAGCACGCTTTTTGAGCTTCTTTATATATAAACCGTCTCAAATCACAAATCGTTACCGTTTTTTGCAAAGTTTTTTATTTTTACCGTTAAAATAATCCGCAGCCGCACAAAAAGAAGAACCGGCTTGGGTTTATTCGCACGGAACGCCTCTTACACCGGTTCTTCACGGAATTCTTTTTCTCTTTGACACGAGGATCTTGCCTATCCTCGTGTTATCTTTTTTGCCCCACGTTTTTTTCGTTTTTTGAAGGAACGCCTGTACCGGTTCGGAAAGCGGTTAAGCCGTTCGGATAAATAGCGCCTTCAACCTTTTTCCGAAATAGTCGTGCCGATTTTTCCTTTGGTGATAAAGTAGGAAACCAAATTATACCGCACGCTGCCGTTGAGGATAGCCACCTCGGAAACGCCGTTCCGAACGGAGTTTATGCAGTTCTTTAGTTTCGGCATCATGCCGCCGTCGATAAAGCCGTTTTCGATGAGGTCTGTCGCTTTATCTGCCGAAAGGGTGTTGACAAGCGTATCGGTATTGTTGACGTCGAGCAAGATTCCATCCACATCGGTCAAAAACACGAGCGTATCCGCGTGCAGTGCTTCGGCGACGGCAAACGCCGCGTCGTCGGCATTGACATTGAGCGTCTCGCCCTTATCCGATGAGGAAACAGGCGAAACCACCGGCAGAAAGCCGTTTTCCATAAGCAGCTCTAACACCTTCGGTTCTACCTTAGTTATATTGCCGACATAGCCGATATCGCCCTCGGGAATGGTTTTGCGCACGGCCGTGATGAGGCCGCCGTCCTTGCCGGAAAGGCCGCAGGCGTTCAGATTTTCATCTTTGAGTCCCTGCACGATGGCCTTATTGACTCTGCCGGACAAAACCTCCTCGACAATGCCGATGGCGTCTTTGCCGGTCACCCGATAGCCGCCCTTGAATTCCGGCACAATGCCGTTTTTCTTAAGGGCCGCCGAAATGGCCTTGCCGCCGCCATGCACAAGCACGACCTTTGCGCCCACCATTTTGAGCATTTCAATATCTTCATACAGATTTTTGAGTGCGCTTTCGCTTTCCATGATACTGCCGCCGAGCTTGATGAGAATCGTTTTGCCGAACAGCTTGCGGAAAGCCGGAAGCACGCTTTGAAAACCGCTGATTTTTTCCGACGCGTCGATTTTATGCTCCACATCGAATTCTTTTAGGTACTTTTTGGCATACGCAACGTCGGTCTCACAGGGAACGTACTTTGTGCCGCGCTTTTGCCGGGTTTCGTTGCCCTTGCCGGTGATCAACACCACAGTTTCGCGGCCGGAGGACAAGATCGCCTTGCGGATGGCTTCGCCTCTGTCCGGTTCGATCTCATAGGCAGAGCCTTGCGCCGCCACGTGTTCGGCAATCTGTTCGCAGATCTGCATAAGCGGCTCTTCGCCCGGATCTTCTTCGGTGATATAAACAAAATCGGAATATTTTCCGGCAAGCTCGCCGAGGTCTTTTCTCCGCTGGAACGCCTTGCCGCCCGGACAGCCGAACACCGTGACAATGCGTCTGCCGGGAAATTCCTTGGTCACCGAATCGTACAAGCACTCAAAGCTGAGCTTGTTATGCGCATAATCGACGATAGCCACCACGCTGTTGTCCGCATTGGCATAGCTTTCCATGCGTCCGGAGGAACGCGCTTTCATAAGTCCCACATACACAAAGTGCTTCGGAACGCCAAGCAGCAGACACACGCTGGTGGCGGCCAGTGCGTTCTGCACGTTGAAAAGGCCGGGAATGGTAAGCGTGATTTCTTCGGTATAGTCCGGCGTGCGGACGGTAAAAACGGTATCGTTGCCGGATTTATGGATGTTATAGGCAAAAACATCGGCTTTTTCGTCGGTCGTCGAGAAGGTTATCACCTTTTCGCAGACGCTTGCCGCCGCAAGCACCTCGTCGCGGCGCAGTGTGTCAAGGCTCACGCAGGCACGCTTGCAATGCGAAAACAGCTTCATTTTCGAAGCGAAATAATCGTCAAAATCCGGATGCTCCACCGCGCTGATATGATCCTCGCCGATGTTTAAGTACACGCCGATGTCAAAGCCGACGCCGTACACGCGGTCATATTTGAGCGCTTGGGAGGAAACTTCCATGACAAGATACGGGATTTTCGCGTTTACGGCGTTGGAAAAGTGCTTGTACAGCTCGCCGACCTCGGGCGTGGTGAGGTGCGATTCGAATTTTTCCGTGCCGTCATAGGTGTCGATGGAGGAAATATAGGCGCATGACGGCCGATTTTCGCTTTTCAGATATTCGTCGAGGATGTATTTGATGAAATACGTCGTGGTGGATTTTCCTTTGGTGCCGGTGATACCGATAAGATCGAGGTTTTTCCACACGCCGTCGTAAAAATAATCGAAGACGACCGCCATGGCGCGGCGGATATCGCTTACCACAATGCAATCGGCGTCTGCGGCATATTCGGTTTCCGAAAGGTAGCAGAACGCGCCGCGCGACAGAGCCTCGTTTAAGTATTCTTCCTTAAAATGTGCGCCTTTGCAGATAAAAAGCGTGTTTTTTCCGACCTCTTTGGAATTGTAGGTGACAGTTTCCACGGCGGCGGACGGATCCGCAAGCTTCAGCTTTTCGATAAGGCTGTTTTCGCTTAGCAGCGTTATATAGTCGTTTAACGTATGTTTCATGATTCAAAACTCCGGTTATTATTTTTGAAAATCAAATGCCGTTTTCAGCTTGCCGCCGCACAGCCGCACGCTTTCTTCGCAAAGCACATCGAGCGCATCGAGGTAAAAGCGGTCGAGCGCATGGTAGTTTTTGAAGCAAGACAGCTCGGTGCACGCAAGGATGGCCGCTTCACAGCCGTTTTTCTTTAAGTAGGTATCGATCTCGCCGAAATCGTCGATCGAGCCCTTTTCACCGGCTTTGATTTGGTCATAGATGATTTTCATGACAATTTTTTGCGTTTCGGCATCGGGATACACGCATTCAAGCCCGCGTTTTTCGCACTCGTTTTTATAGATTCCGGCAAAAAGTGTGCCGTCGGTGGCAAGAAGTCCCACTTTTTTGATCGAGGTATCCCTCTCATGCACCCGTTTGACCGCTTCACGCACCATGTGGATAATGGGAATATTCACCTGCTTTTGCAATTCCTCGTAAAAATAGTGTGAGGTATTGCAGGGAATGGCGATATAATCCGCGCCGCAGGTTTCAAGCAGCTTTGCATCCTGTGCCAGCAGCGAAAAAACCGTTTCGGTGTGTCCCGAACGAATGGCTTCGGTGCGGTCGGGCATGGCGGCATGACTTAGGATGATCATATCGATATGCTCTTGGTCACAGTGCGCGTCGGTCATGGAGATGATCTTCTGATACAGCAGTTCGGTTGCCTGCGGTCCCATGCCGCCGATAACGCCTAATTTCTTCACGCGATCCACTCCCTATTTTCCCAAATACTTCTTGAATTTCACAAAATGGCCGAGCTGTGAGCGGATCAGACGGAAAATGCGCTCCGGATCGTTATCGCCCTTCATCCACAAGGGATTGACGTATTTTTTCTCGCGGATCAGCTTTTTCATGCGTTCTTTGTAGGCAGGCGCATAGGTATACGCCACCTTTTTCGGAACAACCATCCACAGATATTCGTTCTCGGCAATATCTTCGGGCAGCTCGTGTCCGTACACGGCATCCTCCACCAACAGCTTTGCCACGTTATGTCCCGAGCCGGTCACATAAAAATTGCTGCGTCCTTGGCGGGTATTGATTTCAAAGGCCTTGTATTTGCCGTCGCGCTTATCAAACTTGATATCGAAATTGGAAAAGCCGGTGAAATGGATGCTTTCAAGCAGGTTCTTGAATTTCTCCATCAGCTCTTTTTCGTATTCCGTGATAATGACCGCATGGTTGCCGATGCCATACGGCGTATGTTCCTCCAAAAGCACGTGGCCGAGGCACATCATCTTGACCTTGCCGTTGCGGTCGGAATAGCTTGTTAACACGCGCATATAGGTGTCATCGCCCGGCAGGAAATCCTGAATGATCATATGATCCGCATACCCGGCTTGATAGACCTTTTTCACGGTTTCGGCAAGCTCCTCAAAGCTGTCAAGCTTAAAGACCTTCTTCTGTCCGTCAAATTTGTGCTTATAGTATTCCACCTGATTGGCCGGTTTCAGAATGTAAGGCGCGTCAAACGGCACGGCAAGCGTTTGATAGTTTTCCGCCGTGCAGACATAGGTTTTCGGATAATCGATGCCGTGCGCTTCGCAAAGCTCATAAAACTTTTCCTTGTCCATGAGGTCGGAAAGGAAGTTGTAATCGGCATACGGCGCGATGACGTTTGCGGCAAGCTTATCCTTATTTACGGCAAGACACTTGACATAGTTGTCGCCGCAGCCGATGGCAAGCACCTTTTTGTCGGCGTGCTCGGCAGCGTATTTGTTGAGCACCTCCAAAAGGATTTCCGGCGTATCCAAATTTTTTATCTCCGTAAAATCAACGAGCTTACTCTTGTAGCACGTCCCCATCAGCGCCTTGCCGAACACGCGCGCTTTGACCTGATACGCCTCATAAAACGCCCGTGCAACACTGTATACGTTAATATCGTTTCCGAACAAAACCGGAAGAAAATCCTTTGTTATAAACTCCATGACGGAAAACCGCCTTTCTTCTTGATCAATCATTTTCGGATCCGCCTATGCAAAACCGCATACGAATCCAAGATAAGAATATTATAGTCTTTTTACCGAAAAAATGCAAGCGTATGCGCAATTGGTAACACATAATTAACAAAAGGCACTGCGAAGAAGCCTGTTCTTCGCAGTGCCCGGTAATAGGCTTTTCTATCATTCCGACGGTTTCTTGTAGCAGCCACCTTTACAACCCTTCCGGCGCACTTCGTGCGCCACCTTCCCTTGC
>OIWM01001749.1_pt1 | contig 20112 bp, 17 predicted proteins | sample 1587451 | NCBI WGS metagenome assembly OIWM01 (sample SAMEA3888907, study PRJEB22519) | human gut metagenome | biome: human gut; feature: human-associated habitat; material: faeces | place: Denmark | collected 2011
CGATCTAGGTCTATCCAAAATCGAGCCGGGCTATTTGGTTTTTGGATAGACCTCTCCCTTGGTGAAACAGGGACTTGCAAGTGACCGCGGTTTTCCGGGCTCGCAGAACCATGCTTACATAAGATTTACATATTCTGCAACGATGTATCTACTCTGCCTATATAACAATTTACGGCAAAGGGCAACTCTGCCGTTCCGCTTGGGAAATATTTGCGGAATATCTCTCTGCATCTGCTTACGTACTTTTCAAAGGTTACGTCATTCGGCAGCGGCGCGGTAGCGGAGGAAAGCAAATCGTTTATATACCTTTCTTCATCGAACCGCTCGGTATATTCAAAGTTAAGGTGTTCTTGAAAGCCCTCTTCGAAGAATTCTTTGGCTCCATTCAACTCCTCCTCCGTGATATGTCTGTCTTGATCGAGTTGCTTATCGCCCTCTGTGTTGTTAGCAATCCTCAAAATGGCAACACACTTGTCACTTTTTAATATGCGTTGACATTCTGCACGGAATTGATCTTTATCGAACCAGTGAAATGCCGTACCTACAACGACCGCATCGCAGGAAAGTGCGGGGATGTCGGTTTTCTCCGCGGTGGCTTGCAACAATCTGACATCCTGATACCGAGACAGATTCTTTTTCAACTCCGCAAACATATCATCGTTTGGCTCTACCGCGTAGACGGTACAACCGGCATCAAGAAACGGTTTCGTTAAGATACCCGTACCGGCTCCGATATCGGCAACGATACTGCCGGAGGGGATCTCCATCTTTTTAATGATATAGTCAATACATTCTTGTGGATAGGCGGGTCTGCTGTTGTAAAACTGAGCCTTGCCAGTAAAAACAGTTGTGTTGTCCATAACTCCGATTCCCTTTCCGAATTTCGTTTTGCAGATGTCTTACGCTCTCTTACATAATCGTTGCTTTTGCAACAGTATATCATATCTTCCAGAAAAAATCAATTTGCAGGAAAATGGGGACCCTCGTCCGTACCCCCTGCCAAAATAAAAAATCCCGGGAACCTTCTTCCCAGGATTTTTGGCTGGGACGGCTGGATTCGAACCAGCGAATGCCGGAGTCAAAGTCCGGTGCCTTACCGCTTGGCGACGCCCCAATATAACGAACATATATATTATATCGTATTTCTTCTTTGCTGTCAAGAGTTTTCTTGCAAAATCCACACGAATGTGTGAAATTCTTTGAAAAAGCCGCTCCGATGGCTTCGAAGCGGCTGTTGGTTGTTTAGTTCTTGTCCCGTATGTTCTGCAAAAGCTTGACTGTTTCGGAAAGTCCCAAAAGGATTGTACCGCCAATAGCTGCCATGACCCACACAGTAATTGCAAACGACAGCAGTCCATTTGACTGAAAATTCATACCACAAAATAAGCCGAGTACATAAGCGCAGACACCCATACCCCGCGAAATTTTTGCAATCGAATTCGGCTTCGGTAGAAAAATCGGTGGCTTTACTGCATATTTTTTGACTTGCTCATATTCTTCATCGGTTATTTCGATAGGAATCGCCTTGTATGGGCGATTCGGTATAATCGTTGTATCTAAACGAGGATACTCACCGTTAGGGAGTTCCTGTGATTTAGGCGCATATTCTTTCTCATATAATCCGGCAGCAATTAATATCTCTTTTCTTTCTTTTTCTCGTTTTTCTTCTAAGTATTTTGCAACTTTTTCGTTCATAAGTCATCCTCCATATCGCCGTGCAGGCTTTTTATAGTCTATATTGTATCATATATAGCCCGCTTTGTCAAGAGAAAAAGGCTATAATTAGCCTATATTGATTGCGAGGTAGAAGCTATGAACACATATACAGCCGTAAAAAACCGTTTGTTGGAGCTATGCGAAGAAAAGCACATGACCATTCACAAGCTTGCCGCCGAATCGGGTGTTGCGCCGTCCACCGTCAAGAACATTCTGTACGGCAAGAGCCAAAATCCGGGCGTTGTGACGCTGAAGCTTTTATGCGACGGGTTCGGCATCTCCCTTGCCGCTTTTTTTGATACCGATGTTTTCCGCTCGTTGGAACAGGAGATGAAATAGAATACTTACGCCTTTACCGGCGTGAAACGACAGATTACCGCCGGATATGCAGAATATCGGCAATGTTCTGTAACAATCGTCTGTTTCTATATATAACAACCCTTCCGGCGCACTTCGTGCGCCACCTTCCCTTGCACAGGGACGGCAACTGCTGCCGCGGCCACTATCAGCGTACATAGCTTTGCCTGAAACCCATCTCCCTAATTTTCAATTGTCAATTTTCAACTCTCATAAACGCGCGGTACACGTGCCGAAACCGCACACAGAATCTCATACGGAATGGTGTCCGCCCAGGCGGCAAGCTTTTCCGCCGGAAGCCGTTCGTTCCCGTCCTTGCCGAACAAAACCACATCGTCGCCGACCGCCGCCTCCGGAATATCCGTCACATCCACCATGGCCATATCCATGCAGATACGTCCCACAAGCGGTGCTTTCTTTCCGTGGCACAGCACATAGCCCTTGCCCGAAAGACAGCGTTTGTAGCCGTCGGCATAGCCGGCACCGATGACAGCGATCCGCCGGTCGGTATCGGCCGTGTAGGTACAGCCATAGCTGACGCTTTCGCCTTTTTTTAAGGTGTGTACGTTGATAACGCGCGTTTTGAAGGTCATGGCAGGAACGCACGCGCTGTCCAAATCACCGCAGCCGTATAACGTCACTCCCATGCGCACGGCATCTAAATGCATCTGCGGAAAACGCACAATACCGGCACTGTTGCAAATGTGGCGATAGGTCGGTTTAAGCCCGAGCGCACGCAGCTTTTCGACCGTTTCGGTAAAGCGTGCATACTGCGTTTCGGTAAAGGCCGAACCCTCCGGCTCGTCCGCGACGGCAAAGTGAGAAAAAATGCCCTCACACACAAGGTTCGGATGCTTTTCGATCAGTTCGACCGCTTTGTGCAGTTCCTCATCGAGCGGCGCGCCGTCGCCTTTGGCGAAAAAGCCGGTGCGGTTCATGCCGGTATCGAGCTTGATATGGATTTTCACGGGTCTGCCGTCTGCCGCCCGCAAAATCGTTTTCAAATGCGCCACCGTGTCCACGGCAAGCGAAATATCGTTTTCCACCGCCTCCGGCAAAAACTCGTCAAGCACATAGCCGAGCACCAAAATCGTCCCGGTTATGCCGCCGGTACGAAGCTCAAGCGCTTCGTCGATATTCGAAACGGTGAAAAAATCACAGCCGACGGCATTTAACCGTTTCGCCACGGCAAGCGCACCGTGGCCGTAAGCATCGGCTTTGACCACCGCCGCCACTTTGGCCGGTGCGCACGCTTTCGCGGTATGCATATAATTCCCGGCGATGGCATTCAGATCGATCACGGCTCTTGTTTTTTTCACATCGGTATGATTCAGCATGAAGTTCCTCTTTTCACGATTGGTAAAGGAACGGTTACGTCGTTCCTTTGAATTTCGTTATTTTCACCTCGGCCGCGCTTCCGTCGGTCTTGGCACAAATGTCGAGCGGCGTGCCGGTTTTGCAGTCGTACACCAGTAACACCTGCACATCCGCATTTGTATACGAGACCTTATACGGCTTCACCTCGGCAAGGCCTTCGACGGCATACACGTCCTCGCACGGTTCAAAGGCTTTGGCAGGCATTTTTTCCACGCACGACACCGCGCGGTCGGCAAACAGCGACAGCATAAGATCAAGCTTATCGAGCGTGTTTTTCGGGAGTGCCGCCTTAATGCCCGAATACGAAAGACTGATAAGCTCCGCACGGTCGTCGGCACTCATTTCGGCACTGATCCCGGCAAACGGATCCGGCGATAGAATATCGATACGCACGGTTTCGCCGCGCGTCAGACGCGCCGTGCCGCAGATCGATGCGCCGTCCTTATCAAACGCAAATTCGATTTCGGCGGTATAGGGCGAAAACAGGGTTTGACACAGCGTTTTTTTGCCGGCGGCATCCGAGCAGGACGACAACAGCGGCACAAGCAACAGTAAGACGCACACCGCGCACAAGCGGCGCACAAACGGTTTTCTGCGCGTTTCGGACAAGGTTCTTGACAAGGCTATCCCTCCAAAAAATTGTTAGGGAAGCAGTTTGGCAACCTCCAAAGCGAGTTCTGACGGCAAAAGACCGTATTCGGAGACGGTTTTCTTTAAGATATCTGCCGCTTTTCCGTGCAGGTACACGCCGCACACCGCCGCGTCAAACGCCGAAACACATGGATTTGCCGCAAGGCCGGCGATAAGACCGGCAAGCACATCGCCGCTGCCGCCTTTGGCAAGACCCGGATTGCCGGTTGTGTTGACGGCATAGCGTCCGTCCGGCGAAGCGATGATCGTTCCGGCGCCCTTCAAAACCACGATACACCGGTACTTTTCGGCGAACTCCACGGCGCACGCGATTCGGTTATCGTTGATATAGTTCACATCGTAGCCGGTAAGGCGTGCAAATTCACCGGGATGCGGCGTTAAAATCGGTACTTGTTTTGCTTCCCGTAACAACTCTATGAAGGGACACAGCTGATTTATGCCGTCTGCGTCCAAAACAAGCTGGGCGGAGGCCGTTTTTAGTACGGTTTTGAGAAAATCCGCCTTGACGGTGCTTTTGTTCCAGCCGCAGCCGATGAGCACTGTGGTATATTTGGCGAGCGAATCGGCAAGCGAAGCCACTTTTTCTTTATCCTTCCAGTCGATGGGCGCATAGATGGGTTCGGGATAAGCCGCGCGGACGCAATCGATGACCTCTTTGCAAGAGGCAAGCGTCACAAGCCCGGCACCCGTCCGCAAAGCCGCGCCGACCGAAAGCACCGCCGCGCCGGTCATGGTTTCACTGCCGCAAATGCAGCATACCTTACCGAACGTGCCTTTGTTAGACATAGGCGGCCGCACGGGCAGTACGTTTCTCACATACTCATCCTCCGGCACAAAGCCACTGTTTTCGGCGGCAAACGAGTCGAGAAGCGCCTCCGGGATGCCGATATCCGCCACCTCCGTTTTTCCGCAGTAAAACCGTGCCGGATACGACAGCATTCCGATTTTATAGGCCGAGATCGTCACGGTCAAATCCGCGGCAAAGGCAATGCCGCCGACGCTGCCATCGATGCTGCGCACGCCGCTGGGCACATCCACAGCCACGCGGAACGCGCCCGACAGATTGGCTTTGTCGATATATTGATACAAAACGCTTTCTTTGGAGATTTCGCCGCGAAAACCGATGCCGAACACCGCATCGACGATCACGGTGGAAAAGGCGATCTTTTTTAACGCGATCCGAGGATCGGTGATAATTTTGCCGCCCTCCGCCAAATAGGCCTTACAGCAGGTTTGCGCCGGTTCCACGGTCGGCTCGCCGCCGAGAACGCTCACACAGATCACATTCCGGCCGTCCTTGCGCATCAAGCGCGCAATCTCATAGCCGTCGCCGGCATTGTTGCCTTTACCGCACAGCACCGTGACGGTATCGTATGGACGCAAACGGGAACGAACGGCAAAAAAAACGTTAGCGGCGGCTTTTTGCATAAGCTCCAACGGCGATACGCCCGTTTTTTCAAAATAAGACTGTTCCGCTTTCTGCATCATCTGCGGCGTATAGGTTTTCATGGTTCTCTCTCCTTCGTAACCGCAAAAGCGGTTTGCTCACTCTCGACTTTATATTATAGTACATTTAGCGGTGCTTTTCAAGAGGGAAGCCGCATTTTTTGCAAAAAAAGACAGAACCGTTTGCGTTTCGGTTCTGTCTTTCGTGTATGTATTCAAAGAATCGGCTTATACTTTAGCTTTCTTTGTATTTTTGGTGGCGTACATCACGACAAGGCCGACCACAAGGCCGATAAACGCCGGGACGAGCCAGCCCACGCCATATTCGTATAACGGGAAGACTTTGTTTAACACCGGCTCAAGGCTTTCGAAATGAATCGCCGTTTTGATAAAGTCCGGCAGTGCTTTAATGAAATCAAAGATGGCTTCAAAAAGCGTAAAGCCGGTCACGAAGCCATACACATAGCGGTTATGGCCAAAGAGGTTTCCGAAAAGGCCGAGAAGAATCAGCGTGATGGCAAGCGGATACAAGAACATCAATACCGGAACGGCATAGGCAATGATGGTGGATAAGCCGAAATTGGCAAAGAGGAAGGAAACCGTGCTGAAAATGACCGCCCAGACCTTATAGCCGAACGATTTCGGGAACAGCTTGCAGAAGGTTTCCGCGCAGCTGGTGACAAGGCCGATGGCCGTTTTCAAGCAGGCAAACGTGAAAATGCCGGCTAACACAAATGTACCGATCTTTCCGAAATAGTGTCCGGAAACAAATGCGAACACCTCGCCGCCGTTTCCGCAGATCTCGAGAAGGCCGCGGCTCTGCACGCCGACGATTACGAGAAGCACATAGATGACCGCCATGATAAGGCAGCTGAAAATTCCGGCCTTGACCGTGCTTTTGGCAACCGCTTTCGGTTCGGTGACGCCGAAATCACGGATAGCCGTGACCACAACGATGCCGAACGCAAGGCTTGCAAGCGCGTCCATGGTGTTGTAGCCCTCAAGGAAGCCGGACATAAACGGCTTTGCCGCATAATTGCCGCTCGCTTCGACCGCGCTTATCGAACCCATGGGATCGACAAACGCCGCAATGACAAGCACACCCAAGAAAACAAGGAACACCGGCGTTAAGATTTTACCGACCCATGTAACGATTTTTCCCGGAAACAGCGAAAACGCAAGGACGATTGCAAAGAAAAGGAACGAGTAAAGGAGCAAATACAGCGACTGCGTTTGTTCCGTCACGCCGAGCAGTTGCTTAACGCCCGTGTCAAACGGCGTTGCCGCACAGCGCGGAATGGCAAACAGCGGTCCGATGGTTAAGTACAGCGCACAGGTGAAGAACACCTTATACGCGCCGCCGACCTTGCCGGAAAGCTCGATAAGCCCTTCGCTGCGGCTGATGCCGATGGCGACCACGCCCAAGAGCGGCAGGCTGACGGCGGTGATCAATAAACCGATGGTCGCCGGTAAAATATTCTTTCCGGCATACTGTCCGACCATCGGCGGGAATAACAGATTTCCTGCGCCGAAGAACAGTCCGAACAGCATGACTGCGATGGAAGCAAGCTCCCGTTTGTTAAGTTTTTCTTTCAAGGTGTGTTACATCTCCTGTACAAAGTATACTATTATTTTTAACAGTATAATACACTGTATAGGTAAAATGCAATAGCTGCGCCTTGCAGTTTACACAAAGTTAACATTCGCAAAGGAGCCTTCGCAATCACAGCCCAACCATCAGCGGCAGATTGCGAAACGCCGCGGCGCGAATCTTGTTTGTCACGCTTTTGGCATGGTCTTCGAGAAAATCACTTTCCGAATCGGACAAGCCGTTTTGGCGCAGAAAATCCGCAACGCCCGTGCAAACATCCTCGATAATCTCGCCCTTGATGAGCGTGCCCTTTGCGCCGTTTTCACCGGTTAGCAGATACTCAAGGCTGTCCGCAAGGCTGCCGAGAGCCGGAAGATGGGAAACCGACCGCAGCATCCATTTGTAAAACGGCGCATGGCGGCCGTTCAACAGATGAAGTGCCGTGGCGGCGGCTTTGACAAATGCGGCAAGAGCTAACACGGCCGCACCTTCTTCACCGTGCGAAAGCGCACGGGCATAATTGTACTGTCCGGCCTGTGCCATGCCGCAAAGGCTTGCGGCAAGTTTTTTTAAGCGCACATCCTCGGGCATTCCGGTGCGGATTTGTTCGTATATTTTGGTAAATGTGCCGCCTTTATCGTAAAACAGTTCGCCGTTGGATGCGTCGGCAAGATAGTGTTCCGGCGTGTACAAAAACTCCTCCGGTGAAAGCGAAGCGAAGTTTTTGCCGACAAGCGGCGTGAAAAAATCTTCGACGGTCATCACGCCGTAGCGCGAAGCGCCGCCGCGAAGCTTCTCTTTGGTCGGCACGCCCCAAAACGTTTCCGGCAGTTTTCGATACGCCTTGGCAAGCGCAAAGCCGAACGCTCTGTCGTCCTCTTCGCTTATCCACAGGCAAAACCCGGCGCAGAAATCGTGATCCTCCGACACGCCGTCGTCAAAGCCGTACCGCTCCGAACCTGGGCCGACAAGCCCGGCGGCGATACGGTCGGCAAACGGTGCAAACTCCGTTTCGATGAGCGTTCGGCCATAGGCGTCGAAAAACGCGCGCGAAAGCTCTAAGCCCTTGATGTGCGTTTTCATACGGTCTCTTCTCCCCGGTAAATGGCTTCGGCACGGGCTTTCAAGGTATCGGCATACACGAAAAAGCCGAGCGCATCAAAGCCGCCGGCGCATTTTTCGGCGGTGTGCGCATAATAGTATTCGCGCGGCAGACGGCTTTCTTCGAACAGCGCAAACGACGCTTCGGAAAACGATGCGGCACGGGCATCGGCGGCATCGTGCGCCCCATAAAACTGCGCAAGGTTCAACAGCGTCACGGCGCGGTCAAGCACGGATTCCGGATCATCGTATTTTTCCAAAACGGCAAGGGCTTTTTGATAGAAGGTTTCGGCATGAGCTTTTTCGCCGACATCATCATACGAGGACGCCATATTATTGTAGAGTCCGGCAAAGCGGCGATCCTCGGGCGGCAGATGCGCCGCATAGCAACGGCAGGCTTCGGCATACAGCTGCAAGGCTTTTGCAGCATTTCCGAACGACCGCAGAGCCGTTGCGGCATTGAGAAGGATGGTTCCGGCACTCACAGACCCGGCAATATCCGCCTGCGGCAGCAGTTCCAGCGTTCGGCGAGCGGCGGCAAGCCCTTTTTCGGGATTTGCCGTCATACGGTAATGGCCGAGCATTTCGTTTAACACCGAAAGCTCTCCGTGAATATCATTCAAGCGTTCGGCGTTTTCGCGGTATTCGGTTAACACCCGTCCGATGGCGTCTCGGTCGCCGCGCGCATACAAACGGTCGATTTGTGAGAGCATTTCCGAAACGGAAATGTGGCCGTCCGGCTGCTTCTGCGGCGCATCCTTATAAAAATCGGTGTCGAACGGGCAGCACGGTTCGAGATAATCGCTTTTATCGAGCATAAGCATCTTCCAATCAATATATCGTATTTGTTTATACGATTATATACTATATATTGATTTTTGTCAAGCGGATTTTGCGTACACGGTTGGATGAAAAAAGGCGAAATATGTAAAAAGCACCAAAAAAGAGCGTTAAAACTTGTTCAAAACAGCAAAAAAGAAGAAATGTTTCGAAACCTCTTTACAAAAGCGTCCGTTTATGGTATACTTGCCACAGTAAAAATCCTTTAATTCGGTACGGGATGCCGGCAAGGTTCATATATTTGTGTTTTTATGCCCTTTTTATGCATAAACGCTGATTTATGTCTGTCGGTCTGCCGACAGGCTTTTTTTATGCCGTTTGCCGCGGGAGAAAACGAAAGGAGCGCCGGGTGCCATGGCAGAACAAACCGTCATTATGGACGAAAATGCGGTCAGCCGGACGCTTTCGCGTCTTGCGCATGAGATTATTGAGACAAATCCCGAAGAAACGACCGTTTGTCTTGTCGGCATCAAGCGCCGCGGTGTGCCGCTTGCCAAAATGCTTGCCGAAAAAATCACGTCGTTTTCCGACATGAAGGTCTTCCTCGGCGAACTCGACATCACGCTGTACCGCGACGATTTACACGAAAAAAGCGATCAGCCGAAGCTGTTAAACGCCGCCTTCGATTTTGATGTGCAGGGCAAAACCATCATTCTTGTGGATGATGTCATTTACACCGGACGGACGGCACGCGCCGCCATTGATGCGCTGATCGCCGCCGGGCGTCCCTCCAAAATCAAGCTGTGCGTGCTTGTTGACCGCGGCCACAGGGAGCTTCCCATCCGCGGCGACTATGTGGGCAAAAACGTACCGACCTCGCACAAAGAGCAGGTCTGCGTGAAGGTGCCGGAATACGACGGCATTTCCGAAGTAACCATTCTCAAGCACGAGGCGTAACCATTCTTACGATATTTTCCGGCTGCGGTCGGCGAATAAAATAAATCAGGAGGCTTTTACTCATGAGTAAAAACAAAACCACCATCGGTTCCGAAGGCATTTATGACGCCCGCGTGTTAGGCGTTCCGAAAATGCTTGTTCTCGGTTTCCAGCATATGTTCGCCATGTTTGGCGCAACCGTTCTTGTTCCGCTTCTTACCGGACTTGACATCGCCACGACCTTACTTATGGCCGGTCTCGGCACGCTCTTTTTCCACCTTGTAACCAAAGGCAAGGTTCCGGCCTTCTTAGGCTCGTCCTTCGCATTCTTAGGCGGTTACGGCGCTATCGCGCCGCTTGCCGGTTCAAACGGCATGAGTCAGGCTGAGCTTCTTCCCTACGCCTGCATCGGCGTTGCGGTTGCGGGACTTTTGTACCTCGTGGTTGCCGCGCTGATTAAAGCCGTCGGCGTTTCCAAGGTTATGCGCTTCTTCCCGCCGGTTGTGACCGGACCGATCATCATCGCCATCGGTCTCAGTCTTTGCGGCAGTGCCAAAAACAACTGCGATGCCAACTGGGTTCTTGCACTTACAGCTCTTGCCATTGTCATTATCTTCAATATTTGGGGTAAAGGCATGGCAAAGATCATTCCGATCCTCTTGGGCGTTCTCGGCGCCTGTGCCGTTGCCGCCATTCTTGCCGTTGCCTGCGGTAAGACCATTACCGCCGCAGACGGTGCAGAATACATCGCCATGTTCGGCAACGAAAGCTTCAAGCTGTTCTCGGTTTCGGCTCTTGAAAACGTAAAATCGGCTGCCTGGATCGGCCTGCCGATTCACTGGGAGAAAACCGTATTCGGCGGCGTTGATTGGAAAAACGGCGCGCTGATTGCAAGCTCGATCATCGCTATTGCGCCCATCGCCCTTGCCACCATGATGGAGCACATCGGCGACATTTCCGCCATTTCCTCCACCACCAAACGCAACTTCATCGAAGATCCGGGTCTTCACCGCACGCTTATCGGCGATGGCTTTGCCACCACCTTCGCTTCCCTCTTCGGCGGCCCTGCCAACACAACCTACGGTGAAAACACCGGCGTGCTTGCCCTCTCCAAGGTTTACGACCCGAGAGTCATCCGCATTGCCGCTTGCTTTGCCATCGTTCTCTCCTTCTCGCCGAAATTTGCCGCTGTCATTGAACTCATTCCGACAGCCGTCATCGGCGGTATCTCCTTCATCCTGTACGGTATGATCTCCGCCATCGGTATCCGCAACCTCATTGAAAACCAGATCGACTTCTCCAAGAGCCGCAACCTCATCATCACGGCCGTGATTTTGGTCTGCGCCCTCAGCGGTGTTGCCATTCCGATCAACGCCACCGCCAAGATCACCTCTCTTGCCGTTGCTTCGATCGCCGGTATCGTCCTCAACATCATTTTCCCGAGCTGTGACTATGTGGAAAAAACCGAAAAGGGCGGCGACGAGGTTCCGAAAGGAAATACGTACAACGTCTAAGCCTTTGCAATCATAAAAAATATCACCGTGCGCGTGCCGAAACGGAAGGTTTGCCGCGCACGGTGTTTCTCTTTGCGTTCGCCCTTGCATTTACATGCAAACTGTGCTATAATAATAGTCCTATATAAAGAAAGGAGGAGCTTTCATGCAGAAAAACACCCTTGCCTACCTGCAAAACACCGCATTTTTGGGCGGTATCGGCACAGGCTGCTTAAAGCTGTACCGCGACGGCGGCACACAGTTTGCCGGTCTTTCCAAAAGCTCCTCCAAAAAAGAGCATCCGGGCGAGCATTTGAATCCCGTTTCGTTCGCTGTCTGCGTCAAATCGGCGGAAACGGAAGCGGCCGGATATGTCTTAAAAAATCCGGAGGCGGAAGCCATTCCGGCTTCACGTATCCTTCCGCACGCACCGGTTTGCCACTTTGAGAGGCATTTCCCGTTTACGGAAATCGCGTTCGATACGGCGTCCTGCGGCATTGATACTGCCGTCACCGCCTTCAATCCGTTTATTCTACACAACTCCATCGATTCCGGCATTCCGGCGGCATTTTTCGAGGTTTCGCTCACCAACCGCTCGGAAGAGCCGTTGACCGTTTCGTTCGCCACGCTCTTAAAATCCTTCTTTTTGGCCGGTCACGGTGAACCGTGCTACGATAAAGCAAGCGGCACGTTTTATCCGTTATTAACCGAAACCTCGCCGAGTGTTGCGGCAAGGCGGCGCGGCAGTATGTGCCTGGCGTCGGATGCCTCCGATTTCACCTTTGAGATTTTACCGGATGCCGAAGATACCGAATTTTTCGCACATTTCGTCCAAAACGGCGGCTTCTTGAACGACACGGCGGCAGTCGGCACGCAAAAGAACATTTCCGCCATTTTGGCGTTTCATCTGCACCTTGAGCCGGGCGAAACCGCAAAGCGGCGGTTGGTCGCGGCATGGAGCTTTCCGTACTGTGCCGAAAGTCCGGCCAAAAGCGGCGAAAAGAACTACTATTGCCACTATTTTTCGAATCTTTCCGACTGTGTTTCCTATTGCTTTACGCATTTTGACCGGCTTTGCCGCGAAAGCACGCTTGCAAACGAGTTGGCCGGTGTGGACTCCTGTCTGCCGGAAAGCCTAAAGCCGCTCATTCAAGCGTCCCTTGCCGCCGTAAAAGATCCGGCGGTGCGCCGCGACACGCTCGGTGTGCTCAAAGGCATTTCCGAAGAAAGCGAAGACAGCCGTTTGCCGCTTTCGTTCGCGTTTGAATACTTATTTCCGGGAATCACGGTGCCGACGACGGTGCTGACCTTGAAGAATTTAATGACCGCCAAGGGTCGTTCCTCCGGCAAGGAGTTCGTTCCGTCGGCCTTTGACACCGATCTGACACCGGCAGAGACAGCCGCGCGTTTTCGCCTGATTTTACGCTTGTTTTATGCCTACCGCACCTGTTCGGAGGTGCGCTTTTACACCGAAAACTGGGTGGATATTTCCCTCATGGCCGACCTGCTTACGGAAACAGCCGAGCGGCTTTGGGCGGCCGATGCTTCCGTCGAAACGCTTCCCGAAAGCGACACGATTTTCGACACGCTTTTACCGGCACTTGCCGCCATGACGGAAATTGCCGATTTATTGCGCGACAAAAAGCGCAAAATGGTTTATCTTGACAAACTAAACGCCTGTCGGCATCGGTTTGCCGAGAAAACCGCGCTGCGATGCCGTGAGAATCCGCTCCGGGTGCTTTCATCCGCCTATGTTGCGCAAAAGCTGTGCGCCTATGCGCTGTACACCAAAGAAGAGCTTGCCGAAGCTGCCGCGCAGCTCGCCTTGCTTGCGCCCGAGCGGCTGACGCCCGACTTTTTTGCGTGTGCGATGCTTGCCGAGCTAAAAGAATGTACGCTTTGCGAAACGCTGGCACGCGCGTTTGCTTCCTTCGAATTTTCCTGCAAAAAGGATTTATATGCAAGCGCGATGGCGGTATGTGCCTTGATTCCGGCGTTTTCCGGCTTTGATTACGACAAGAACAACGGCGTTTTAGCCTTTTCGCCGGAGGAATCGCTCATGCGGAGCGACGGCGTTTTTGTCGGGTTTGTCAGCTTTGACGGCGCCTACGGACGTGTGGAATTGGGAATCGATTACATCGAACTCATTCTATATGCCGGTGAAGTCAAGGTACGAAAGGTATTTTCGCCGCACAGGACCTACCGGGTCATGTTCGGCGGACGATACCGGTTATGCGACATTGACAACCGCACCGTCACCTTAGACAACACGTTAAGCGTCACCAAGCAGAAAAAGCTGACGCTGCTCATCGACTTGAAAAAATAGCATTTTACGATCACTGCTTTACCGCAAAAGAGAGGCTTTATATGGCTACCGAAAACGAAACGAAACTCAAACGCTCCGATTATCATTACGATCTGCCGCCGGAGTTAATCGCCCAAACGCCTGCCGAAAAGCGCGATATGTCGCGGCTTTTGGTATTGCACAAGGACGACGGCTCCCTCGAACACCGGCATTTTCACGACATCATCGACTATTTGCGTCCCGGCGACGCGTTGGTTCTCAACGATTCCAAGGTCATCCCGGCGCGGCTTTTCGGCAAGCGTTTTGTAAAACTGCCGGACGGCACCGAAGCTGCCGAGCCTTCCGGAAGCACGATCGAGGTGCTTTTGTTAAAGCGGCTGGACGAACGGCGTTGGGAAACGCTTGTCCATCCGGGCAAGAAAATGAAAGAAGGCACACGTGTCTTTTTCGACAAAAAGCTGACCGGCACGGTCACGGATATCCTCGACGACGGCAACCGTGTCATCGAATTCGACTACGAAGGCGAATTTTTCGCACTGCTTGACGAAATCGGCGAAATGCCGCTGCCGCCGTATATCACCAGTCGTGAAAGTGAAAAAGACCGCTATCAGACGGTCTATGCCAAGCACGAAGGCTCGAGTGCCGCGCCGACAGCCGGGCTGCATTTCACCAAGGAGCTGCTAAAGCAGATTGAAGCTATGGGTGTGGAAATTCTGTATGTGACGCTTCACGTCGGACTTGGAACGTTCCGGCCGGTCAAGGAAGATATCATCACGGATCACAAGATGCACAGCGAGTATTACACGGTAAATGAGGACACCGCGCGCCGCTTCAACGAAGTTCGGAAAAACGGCGGCCGGATCTTTTCGGTCGGGACGACCTCGTGCCGGACGCTCGAAAGTGCAACGGACGAAAACGGCATTTTGCACTCCGGAAGCGCCAACACCGAGATTTTTATCTATCCCGGCTACAAATTCAAGGCCATTGACTGCTTAATCACCAATTTCCATTTACCTGAAAGCACGCTCATTATGCTTGTTTCCGCGCTTGCCGGAAGAGAACGCATTTTGGAGGCGTATCGCGTGGCTGTGGAGGAGAAGTATCACTTCTTCTCATTTGGGGATGCGATGCTGATTGTTTAGAGGATGCGCAAAACGGCCTCTAAACACGCCAAAACAGTCCAAAACCCCTATTTAGGCTGTTTTCGGGCTGCATTTACATACATTCGCTCACGTTTTTGCCATCGTAAAATCGCTCAAAATGCCGCACAAGTTATCAAGTAAGTGGGGTATGTTGATAAAAACGCCCTTTTTTGCATATACGTTTTCGTTTATTATTTTCAGAAAATTGTATGAAATAAACGCCGAGTTCGTTGCTGAACCCGGCGTTTTTTTACAGCCTTAACAGCACCACTGCCGCCAAGCCGCAGAGTAAAGCCGCCCACTGTCCCAAGCCCAATTTCTCGCCGAACAGCATCCGGCCGCACACAAGTGCCGCAAGCACCGTTCCGGCCGAGATGACCGGATACATGACCGCCGCATACTCGTTTCCAGCCAAAAGCAAGGTGCAGAAATTGGCGGCCGCATTCGAAAGTCCGGCAAGCCCGGCAAAGCCGACGCCGCGCACACTGCCATGCGCCGTTCGCTTTTTCAGATACGCAGCACCGAAAACCAACGTGCAAAAAGCGCAGGCATACAAGACAAATTCGCCGAGCTGTCGGTGCGGATAGGCACTTTGATGCATTTTTTGCAGGGTCGAACACAAGCCGTTGGTCATGAACGTGAGAAACACGTATAAAAGCCACTTTTTTCGGTTTTTCGCGGCAGTCTCTTGTGAAACGGATGCCGTCCCGGTACGAAGGCTTGTGAAAACCACGGACAGGACAAAAAACACAAGGCCGACACCTTGAAACACCGTCGGTTTCTCCCGTGCGAACACAATCCCGTAGGCGATCGGCAAAATCACGGAAAACGATACGATCATGCCGGTAAGGGACATCGGCCCCAAGCAGAGTGCTTTGTAACCGGTATGCATGGAAATCGCAAGAAAAACGCCATACAGCACGCCATAAGCCGCCGTTGGTGCGTGAAACCGGAAGTTCCACACCAAAAGCGCGGCAAGCACCAAAAACGCGGCAAGCGATTTAACGGCATTGAAAAACAGCACATCCTCGTTGTTTCGCCGATAATACTTGACAGAAGCCGACTGCGAAACGCTGAAAAGCACCGCGAACAAATACACAAGGCTTATCATACGATGTCCTCTGTCTCCTTTTTCGACCAACCGCTTTTGCGGTAATCGCCGCCGCAGGGAAACACTTTCCGCAGGATTTCCGCCGTTTTGGTTAAGTGCAGAGCCGGGTTTTCGTCGCGCGCATCACCTTTACCGGCCGGCAAATAACAGCCGCGTGCCGTTTTTGCGACATACGGCATTCCGCTCGACAGCGTGTGCCAGGTGGTATGCAGGATGCCGTCAAGGCCATGGGCTTTTACCGTTTCAAGGCAGGCGTTCGTTCGGTTTAATCCCCGATCCCACGGGCAGAGCAAAACCGAAAAGCCTTTTTCTTTCAGATAAAGCGACGTTTCGACCGGGAACCGGCACGCGTCATACTGCCAATCGGCAAGAAGCACGTTCTTATCGAGCTTTGACAACATAAAAGAGGACGCTTCCTCGGACGGACACGCCGCCGTATACACGTTTCCCGTTTCGTTTTTCAAGGTTCTCGGCAGAAACATATCCGCCCACAGAATGGTTTGGCGGCCGTTTTCGGCTAGCGTTTGTGCGGCGGCGTTGATATGGGCGCAGACCGCTTCCATAGAAGTTTGCGAATAATCAAAGCCATAGATTTCGTCGCAGCCGATATGGAAAAGCGAACCGGAGCCGCACAATTTTGTCAATTCCTGCCGCATTTGTTTCTGCAAATCGGTCACCGCGGGCAAGCCGATGTTCCACACCCAACCGGTCTCATCAAACAAATAGGCATACTGCGGCGACCGGTCAAGCACGACGTGTTTTCCATGCATCACACGACTCGAAGAAGCGTGTCCCAAATGGTTGAACATAGGAACAAGCTCCAAGCCGAGATCCTGAGCCTCCGCGAAAATTTCGCGCAGGTCATCAGCAGAAAACGCGCGTTCCCACGAAAGCGCATCAAGGCATTCGTAGCGGAACATTCCCCAAAATTCGACGACCAAATGGGTATACCGCAAAAACGCGCACAGCCGGACAAACCGGTGCAGCTCCCACAGCTCGGTTTCCGGGAAAATGCAGAAATGCGCCATGCGGCGTGCGATAATTGCCGTTTCGCCGTAGGTGCAGGCACCAAAAAACAGACGGCTTTCGCCGTTCTCGCGTTCCATGCACAGGCGGTCGATGAGCGTCATAAAGCCGCAAAAAAGGCTTTTTTCGCTGTCGGCGGCAAGGCTCACGCCGCTTTCGGTGATATGCACGCGATAACTTTCGCCGTCAAGCGGCAAAAGTGCGGCATTGCCGATACAAAAGGTAAGCGAATCGGTCGGAAGAAGCTCGATTTCGGACAAGCCATAGGAAAAGTTTTTCCAGAATTCCGCAAAAACCGGCTTGCAGAGCGACGCGTGCGCCACAGCGCGGATTTTTTCTTCGACCGGATACCGGCCGGTCAGTTTTGTCAGGTTTTGAACGTCAAAAAACATACAAACACCGCCTTCTTGAAGTTGATAGAGTTATTTTACCCCAACACGAACGGTTTTGTAACAGACTTTTCATTCAAATAGGTGGATTTTTCAGTCAATTATCTATATACTGGAAAGCGGTGATAAAAATGTTATATTCTTTTGATGAGCTATACTTTCAAATTTTATCTGTCGGCCGTTTCAGGCACGAAAACGGGCTGTTTCACGTCAAAAAACGGCCATTTGCAGCACTCAGTCTGCGCATTTGCGGCGAAGCGCAGTTTGAAATCGACGGGCAGAGCTTTGTTTCACAGCCGGGAGATGTGCTGTTCATCCCGAGCGGCATGGATTACACCGTGGAATATTCCGTCAGTGAAAGCATTGTGGTGCATCTTACCGACTGCAACTACACACGCGCCGAAAGCCATGCGTTTGGTGCAGAGGCTTTCTTACGTGAAAAATTCGAGCAGCTCTTGGACGATTGGCAGCAAAACCGGCACATCTTTCGCCTGAAAGCCGACGTCTATGCCCTGCTCTGCGACCTTGCCGCGCTTGCAGGACCGCACACGGATACCCGGTTGGCAGACTGTCTTTCCTATCTGGAAAACCACTTTCAAGACGCTTCGCTTCGGCTTTGCGACCTTTGCCGTGCCGGAAGCTTCAGCGAATCCTCGCTCCGGCGTGCCTTTTGCCGAAGCTTCGGCCTTTCGCCGAAGCAATATTTGTTGGAAAAGCGGCTGCGTTTGGCGACATCTCTGCTTGCCGAAAAGCGGATATCCGTCAAGGAAGCCGCCTTTGCTGCCGGTTTTACCGACGAAAAATACTTTTCACGCTGCATGAAAAACAAATATGGCGTGCCGCCGTCCGTTTTCGGCGAAGCCGGGTGCAAAATGACAGAATAGTACAATTATTTGCTTGTTTTCTCCCTGTTTTTTACCTTGTATTTCACGCGAGGATGTGCTATACTGGGATGAATTCAAAATGGGTTGAGGAAATCATCATGGGATATGTATTTTTAGCCATCTCGCTTTTATGCGGCGCGACCAAGGGATATTGCGGCAAAAGAACCAGCGGTCACACCGAGCGCATCACCGATGCGGTCTATGCGAACCTTTTACGGATGCTTTTATGCATTGTCATCGGCTTTTTTGTCGTACTGTTTTCCGGAAAGCAACCGGCGCTCGGCGTTGACGCAAAAACACTTGCCATTTGCCTTTTTTCGGGACTTTCCACATCGGTGATGGCGGTAAGCTGGCTGCTTTCCGTCAAAAAAGGTGCGTATATGTTGGTTGATGTGTTCGGAATGCTCGGCTTTACCGTGCCGATTGTCGGAAGCGTTGTCTGCTTTGGTGAACACGTCAAGCCGACGCAGATTTTTGCCATGGTCTTGCTAATCGGCGCCACGCTCGTTTTATGCTCTTACAACAATTCCATCAAAGCCAAGCTCACGCTTCCGGCGTTTTTCACGCTTTTGCTTCTCTGTCTTTCCAACGGCGGCATCGATTTTTCGCAAAAGCTGTTCACCGTGTATGCGCCAAACGTTCCGACGGCGGTTTTCAACTTTTATACCTATATTTTTGCGTTTGTTTTCCTTATAATCTGTCTGCCGTTTTTCAAAACACCGCGTGAAGCAGGCGGCGCATCGGCCATCCGGGTGTTACAGCCGATTTTCGGCTACATCGGTGTGATGGCGATTTGTCTGTTCCTACACAGCTTCACCAAAACGCTTGCGGCACATTATCTGCCGAGCGCTGTGCTTTATCCGCTCGCCAACGGCTGTGCGCTCATGCTTTCGACCGGGATGGCGGTGCTGTTTTTCGGCGAAAAACTCACGGTCAAATGTCTTTGCGGTGTGGGACTTGCGTTTTTGGGTGTTTTCGCAGTCAATTTGTAATGCCGCGAAAAAATGCCCTTCAAAGCTTGACAGAGCCTGTGAAACGTGATACAATATTTCTATCATTTCACAGCGGCACAGCGTTGTTTCTGTGTCAGAAGGACGTTTCTATGAACAAAATTCAGATTCCCCAAGGCTATGCGCCCGTGCTCGACGAATATGACACCCAACGCGCCATCGCCTATATCAAGCAGACCTTTCAGAACGAATTTGCCGCCGCTCTCAACTTAAAGCGCGTGTCGGCTCCTTTGTTTGTCACCGAGGACAGCGGCCTGAACGACAACCTAAACGGCTACGAACGCCCGGTGAGCTTTGATGTGCCGGCCATCGGAACAGACGCGCAGGTGGTGCATTCGCTTGCCAAATGGAAGCGTTTGGCACTCAAAAAATACAACTTTTCGGTCGGAAACGGCTTGTATACCGATATGAACGCCATCCGCCGCGACGAAGAGCTTGACAACATCCATTCGATCTATGTCGATCAATGGGACTGGGAAAAGATCATCACGCGCGAGAACCGCAATCTCGACTATCTCAAGCTCATCGTCAAAACCATCGTGGACACGATATGCCGCGTGAAAGACCGCTTATACGTACATTTTCCGCAGTTACGCACCACGCTTTCGAAAGAGGTGGCGTTCATCACCTCCGGGGAGCTTGAGGAGCTGTATCCCGCTCTTACGCCGCACGAACGCGAAAATGTGTTTGTCAAGGAACATAAGACTGCCTGCATCATGCAGATCGGCGGTGCGCTCAAAAACGGCAAGCCGCACGACGGCCGCGCGCCCGACTATGACGACTGGGACCTCAACGGC
>OIWM01001751.1_pt1 | contig 20101 bp, 20 predicted proteins | sample 1587451 | NCBI WGS metagenome assembly OIWM01 (sample SAMEA3888907, study PRJEB22519) | human gut metagenome | biome: human gut; feature: human-associated habitat; material: faeces | place: Denmark | collected 2011
TGGTTGTTGTTAAAATGACCGGCGTTCATCAGGTAACCGGTTTTGTGAAAAGCTGCAACTTCGCTGGGTATCGCCGGCAATGATTTGAATCGGTGCGAGGTTCCGGCTTTGCAGCACAAAATTAGAGCGAACAGAAAAAGAACAGCTGTATTCTTCGCAAACAGAGTAGGTTAAGGGTGGTGCGAATGGGAGGCGGAGGGTGGAAAAGAGTAACTTTGGATAGCAATAAGGAAAGGTTTGTGCGAAAGAAAGCTTTTGGTTTGTGAAAATGGAATTTTTTTGCGGACAGTAGTTAAGGGCGGTTGGAAGGGGCAGCGGAGGGCAGAAAAGGATTGTTTTGGATGGCAATAAGGAAAGGTTTGTGCGAATAAAAGGCTTTTTGTACGTAAAAAAGGCTGCTTTTGAGGACAGTAAAAAGTTGTTTAAACAAGCGATGTTTTGGTTGCGAAAACGAGAAGCTTTTGAGGGAAAAACGTAAAGCTTTCTGTAAATGGAAAACTTTTGTCTTTCGGAAAAGGCAGTTTTTTCAGCCCATATAAAGCCAACCGATAAAAAAAGCTTTTTTCAGCGCACGACGACACCAACTTCGCACCGCACCCAAACTAACGCGCAGTCACAAATTTTATCCGCGACAACCTACTGTGAGCTTGCAGTAAAACAACTCTTTTTCGAAAAACATCAGTCTTGCGTCTGCACTACGGTAACCCTTTCGCACCGATTCAAAGCCTTTACGCCGGCGTTTTGTGGGCAAAACCGGTTTCGGCACGAGCCGCCGGAAAACTTTGCAAAATTACTTCCGACAGAGCTTTGAATCGTCCCCGGAGTCCAGAGGTTCGCAAACCTCTGGGGTACTCCCCGTTCTTTTCGTACAAGCGAAAAGAATAAAACCGTTCTCCCTTGCAGGGAGTTCCGAGGTTTTGCAAACCTCGAATCAGCGCACCCAAGCAACACATTCTCTCTAATCCAATTAAATCCTTTCGCTGCTTCGCGGATTTTTCGCCGCCCTGCGGCGGCACTCCCGGCAGCAAAGCCGCAAAAAAGCGAAAGCCGCTTTCCGGCTTTCGCTTTTCGCTTCATAACATCTGTTTTCTTAGGCTTCCACGTAGTTTTTCGCCGCTTCGAAATCCGCTTCGATTTGTGCCGACGGCTTCGCTGAAGCAAGCGAAACCACAAGGATAAAGAGGCACGAAACAAGGAACGCCGGCATCAGTTCGTAAATGCCGAAAATTCCGCCGAGCGGCTTCAATAACAGCTTCCAGATAAACACCGTCGCGCCGCCGGAAATCATACCGGCAATCGCTCCGGCACGGTTCGTGCGCTTCCAGAACAGCGAGAACAGCATGATCGGGCCGAAGGTGGCGCCAAAGCCCGACCATGCAAACGACACGATTTCGAAAATAACGCTGTTTTCATTCCATGCAATGCCAATGCCGATGAGCGAAATGAACAACAGCACCACACGGGAAACGCGCATGACCTGACGGTCGGTCGCGTCCTTCCTGATAATGCCTTCATAAATGTTTTTGGAGACAGCAGAGGCTGCAATTAACAGGTACGAGTCGGACGAGCTGATGGTCGCCGCCAAAATTCCGGCCATGATGATACCGGCAACGATCGGGAATGCATGGAAGAGCATTTTGGCAAGATTTGCAAAGACGTTTTCCGCACCGCTTTTGGTGAGAAGAGTCGGATCGGTTCCCAAAAGGCTTCTGCCGAGTACGCCGATGAACACGGCAGAAAACAGCGAGATAACCACCCAAACGGTGGCAATGCGGCGCGAACGCTTCAGTTCCGAACGCTTGCGGATCGCCATAAAGCGCAACAGCACCTGCGGCATACCGAAGTAGCCGAGTCCCCACGAAGCTGTCGAAAGAATGGTAAGCAGTCCGTACGGCAGCGCGTCGCCAAAAAGCGGCTTGCCGTTTTCGATAAGCTGAACGCCGGTTTCGGCGTCAGTAAGCGGCTGCGCCATGCCGGTCAGCGTGAAATAACCGGGAATGGCCTTGGCATTTTCAATGACTGCGCCGAAGCCGCCGGCATTCACAACGCCGATGCCGAGCACGCTCACCAAAGCGACGATCATGACCACCGCCTGCATGAAATCCGACGCACTCTCGGCAAGAAAGCCGCCAAGGAAAGTATAAACAATGACAAACACCGCGCCGACAATCATCATCACATGATAATCATAGCCGAAAAGGCCGGAAAACAATTTTCCACAGGTGACAAAGCAGCTGGCAGCATAAACCGTAAAGAAAATGAGAATAAAGGTGGCGGAAATGCCCAAAATCACCTTTTTCTTTTCACGAAAACGGTTGCTTAAGAAATCGGGAACCGTAATGGCATCGCCCGAAACCGCCGAATAGGCACGCAGTCTTTTGGACACGCACAGCCAGTTTATGTAGGTGCCGACCGCAAGACCGATGGCCGTCCAAGCCGCGTCTGCGATACCGCACCAATAAGCAACGCCCGGAAGACCCATTAACAGCCAGCCGCTCATATCCGATGCTTCCGCACTCATGGCCGCGACCCAAGGACCGAGCGAACGGCCGCCCAAAAAGTAGTTTTCAGAGTTTGCCTGTGATCTTTTGGCGAAAAAGACGCCGATCAGAATGACGATGAGCATATATCCTATCATAGCACATAGGATCTGCATTGTTTCACCGTTCATGTGAATCACCCTTTCTGTGATACGTCAATGTAATAATGATTTATTATATCACAAGGGTAAAGCGCAAATGTTAAGTGGCTGTTAAATATGGGCAAGTCAATCGAAAAACTTGCAAATAAAGTCCATAAAAGCCGAACGGATGACCGGTTTCCCGTCGTTTTTTCGATTTTCCGCGTCCGCATACTGCAAAGCGTCGAGCTGTTCGGAGGTAAATCCATGGGAAAGGAACACCTCTCGGTCGAGCGTGACTGTGTCCGAAGCACCGCTTTCCGCACCGGCAAGGCACAGCGGCGGATACAGCACGCACCACCAATTGCGCCCGTCGGCGCGTCCGATATCCACGCGCAGCGTCAGATACTCATCGGCGGGAAAGGTGTACGCGCCATAACGGCGCACAGGCGCACGCTCATAGCCGAAATGCACACGCGCATCGTCGGTTGAACCGCTGTCCCGAACAGCCTTTTGAGCGATTTTTTCGATGGAAAACAGGTTTGTGCGGATGGCAAGGCGCGCGCTTTCGGCCGAGCGACAGTTGCCAAACCAGACCGGCGCGTTTTCAAGCAGCGCATCACGCACGGCAAGCTTGGTGCGGTTATCGCGTTCGTTTTGTGCGTTTGCCACCACACGCAAGCGCACGATGCTGTCGCAAAGCGGAACGACCGGCTCATTATGCAAGGGGATGGCACGCGCGGCACATGCAAAAATGACAAAGCACACTGCAAAAGCACAAAGCAGGCTGTTTTTTGCCTCGCAAAGCAAAAGGCGCCGCGGTACATGAGCAAAAAGGCGCGGTACAAACGTTTTTTTCATAACTGACAGCTCCTTGAAACCGGCAAAACCGGAAAATTTTTCTCGTTGTACTGTCAGTATTGCCGTATCCGGTATTTTTATACAGTCGGCTCCCGTCGGTCTTGACTTTCGCGGACAAATTCGGTATAATAGTTACAATAAAGGAAGAAAATACCTGTGAGAAAGGACGACCGTTATGAGAAAACCGCGGATTTTGACCATCGGAAACGCCGCTATGACGTTTATCTGCACCGCCGAACGCTTTCCGGAAGCTGACGACACACTTGTTTCCGAAGGCGGCTTGCAGATTTTTCCCGGCGGAAAGGGCCTAAACGCCGCGCTTTGCTGTGCACGGCTCGGAACGGATGCGGTGCTTTGCGCCCGTGCAGGCAACGATGTTTACGCAAAGAGAATAGCCGAATTCTGCGCCAAGGACAGCATTGACACGCGTTTCGTCTTTTTCGACAGCGACAATAAAACCGATCTTGTTCAGGTGTTCCGTGCGCCGGGTGAAGCGTGCGGCCGCACGATCGTATTCCCGGGTGCCGGAGCGGCTCTTTCGCCGGACAATGTGGAGGAGGCCTTCACCTGCTACCCCGACGGCGTTTACATTTGCGGCGAAACGGCGGCGGAAAACATCTATTTTGCCGTTTCCAAAGCCAAAGAGCAGAAAATTCCTGCATTTTTGAATCTTACCGATCTTCCGTCGGATTTTGATCCGCATTCGGTGGGTGTATGCGAGGTGCTTCTGCCGGATGAAGAACAGACCGAGAAGCTCACCGGCGTTGCACCGACCGGTGCGGACAATGCACTTCGTGCCGCCATCAAGCTTTCATCTCTCATTCACAACAAATATGTGGTCATACGGCTCGGAAAACGCGGTCTTTTTGTCTACGACGGGCTGCACCGGGAAATGATCACGGCACTCGATGTACACGAAACCGATACGTCCCGTGCCGGAGACGCGTTTGCCGCCTCGCTTGCGGCGCGCTACCTGCAAAACGGCGGCAACATTTCCGATGCGGCGCGTTTTGCCGCCTGTGTCGGGGCTTACAGTGTCACCCAAAGCGGCACGGATTCTTTTCCGACCGTAGGGCAGCTTGAAGAATTCATCAATCGCTACAATGAGCGGTAGAACAAAAAAAACGATAACCCTGCGCGGCTTGCCCTATAAGGCCGGTAAAGCATTGACGGTCGAAAACTCCAAAAAGAGAAAACGCGGAGAGCATTGAAACTCTCCGCTATTTTCATTGGTCTGTTTTAGAGAACCATCATGATATTGTTGTAGTTCAATTCACGCGTTCTGTTCTGAACGGTAAACCAGTCGATGATAGTCAAAATGCCGCACACACCGCAGGTCAACAGCTTGAGAATGCCCATACCGATATCGCCGAGCATAAAACGATCAATGCCAAGATAACCAAGGAAAATTGAAATGATAAGCAGCGTTGTGGAATCCTTGATATCCACCGTGGTAAGCAACGCGAACTTTCCTTCATCGGCAGCAAGCATCTTCTCTCTGAGATAAACGATTTTATCTGCCGGAAGGTTCTTTTGGTTGGACATGATAAACATATCAACTTTTTGTGCATCCATGGTTGGTGCCTCCTGAAAAAATATTTTACAACCGTGCAAAAGCGCCTGTTTTGCAAGTATGTTGTTTCTTTTATAAGGGTTTATAAACGATTGCCGCATTCCCAAGCACCATGCGAAAGAGATGGTTCAAAAGAAGAAGCAGTGCAAACGCAATGAGAAAACCGTCCAAAAGCTTTCTGCTACGTCTGCCGATAAGCTTTTGCAGAAAGCGTGCATCCCGGTGCAGACATAGCCACAAAAAGAGCGGCAAAAGCGGAAAAAGCGCATGATAGGCAAACGCCGTTTGTATGTCGCCGCGGAAAAAGGAAAGCCACGCACGCGTCACGCCGCAGCACGGACAGGGAATGCGGAAAATCCGCAAAAACGGACAGCCGAAAAGTGTCAGCGCACCGACGGCGGCAAAATAGGCGATGTGCCGCAAAAAAATCTTTCGCTTTTGTTCGGCGGTATAGCCGGAAAATAATTCACGCAGTTTCATACTATCATTATACAGAACAAAGGCTGATTTGTCAACCGCTTTAACAAAAAAAGCGAATTTTGTCGGATTTTGGCAAAGCTTTGATCTCTTTTATCGCTCTTTGATTACCCAATCAAGTGCCGCCGCGCCGCCGAACACGATCGGCACACACACGCCTAGTGCGCCGAATGATTCCCTTAGCATTCGTACCTGTGCGGCACTTTCGGCACGGCTTACGAGCGACAGAAGCGCAAGACTGCCAAATAATACCGCCAAAAGCCCGATGCGCAGTGCGCATTTTGCTTCCTTCGCCAGGCTGTTGTAATAGCTCTCCCATTTTTGTGTGCTTTTATGTACTCTTTTTTTCACCAAAGCTCTCTCCTTTATCGGTTGAATTTCGAAAAAACTGTTGCAAATGCCTCTTTTTTATGTTACAATAAGGAAAAGCAAACACGTGAAAGGTTGTGAAACCCATGAAATGCCCTTCCTGCGGCCATCCCGAAAGCAAGGTGCTTGACAGCCGTCCTGCCAACGAGGGCAACAGCATCCGCCGCCGCCGCGAATGCCTCAAATGTCAAAAACGCTTCACCACCTTTGAGACCATCGAAAGCGTCAGCTTTGTGGTGGTCAAGAAGGACAAAACGCGCGAGTCGTTCGACCGCATGAAGTTACTAAACGGTCTTGTGCGCGCCTGCGAGAAACGCCCGGTCACCATGGAACAGCTCGAAAACGCTGTCAGTGACATTGAGCAAAGCTTACAGGCAACCATGAAAAACGAGATCTCCTCCACCGAGATCGGCGAGCTTGTGATGGAAAAGCTCAAAGAGCTTGACGAGGTCGCCTATGTGCGCTTTGCGTCGGTCTACCGCCAGTTTAAGGACATTACCACGTTCCGCGACGAATTAAACAAGCTGCTTGACAAATAAAAAAGCACGGACAGGATTTCCGAAGAAGTCTTGTCCGTGCTGTTTTTTATGATTTTGTTATGCCGGGTAGGAAATATCGTATTTCCACAAATAATACGGGTTGATGTATTTGCCGTTTAAGCTTGCGGCAAAATGTACCTGCGGTGCTGCATCAAAGGTTGCTGTTCCTGCTTTGACCGCAAAGCCGGTAGAGCCTGCCGCGCCGATCACGCCGGATTTGGAGACGGCATCGCCCTCGGCAACGCTGAGGCTCGACAGGTGATAATAGTAGGTAAACAGCGAGCAGCCGTGGTCGATGATGACCGTATTGCCGGTAAGAGCTAAATTCCCGGCGAACACGACCTTGCCGTTGTTGGCGGCATACACCGCGTCGCCCTCGTTCATGGCAATGTCAAGGCCATAGTGGAAATACTCGCGCTGATACAGGGACTTGACGCTCCGATAGGTGCCGTAGCCGGCCATACCTTTGCCGACCGTACCCTTATTGGCGGCGTCCGGATAGACAAATTTGCCGTCCCAGAGAGGCGTGGGATTGGTAGAAGCCGTTTTCTGCGCGATGGTGCTTTCAAGCTCGGTAAAACCGACTTCGGTGAAGACGCTTTGCAGATTGGTGTCGCTCACCATATAGTCCTGTTTTGCCGCGGTCGGCTCTTTGCCTTCGCGCAAGTTGATGCGCAGTGTCTGCGACGAGCCGTCCGAAAGCGTGAGTGTGAGGTTGCAGGGAGCAGCCGGAACAAAGACGTATTCGGCCGGGAGGAACGCATAGGTGTTGCCGTCGGCAAAGCGATAAACGTTTAATTCTGCCGGGAACGGATAATAATCGCAGCTTGCTTGCAGTGAATCGCCGTCGTTGAAATTGCGGATCTTGATGACCTTGAAATCGCCTTTGTTGATTTTTCCGTCGTTCGTCATGGAATAGGTCGGCGCAACATCGTAAAGCAGCGTTGCCGCATAGGTGACCGCGCCGTAGTAGCCGGATTCCTCGGTTTGATTCCATTCGGCACGGATAACGAGGTCGTAATAGGTATCGTTTTCACGCATGACGTTGGTGTTCAACAGGTTTTCGTAAGCGCCTTCATGCAGAACCTGGCCGTTTTCGGAAACGGTGACCGAAACGGTATCGGGTGCTTTATCGCTCCAGAATGCAAGCGTGCCGATATTGGCAAGGCTGATTTTGACGGTGGTGCGTTCGCCGGAATCGGCAACCTCTTTTGCGGCAAACGAGCCGTCCGCCGTGCGGTAATTCCACGAGCCGCCGGTTGCGGCAAGGGCGATCGGCGTTTCACCGATGCCGGAGATGGCGGCGTTCGGCACAATGGCATAGGCATTGACGGTGGCAAATTCGCTTCTGGCAAGAAGTGCTGCCGCGCTCTTTTCGGAAAGATGGTAATACTTTCCGTCGGCATCGGCAAAGGTGCAGGCATCGTCGGCATTGACCATATAGAAGGAATATGTACGGACAAGCTCATCCGTATCGGTGAGCGTTACGACATACGGCGCATCGGTCGAAAGCTCGTTAAAGAAGCTTTCTTCAATCGAGGTAGCATAGCCGATCGCCTCCACATATACCTCAAACGAAGCGTCATCCGTCAAAACGGCCGTGCCGCCATAGGGCGATGCAACCGAAATCTGCGCAAGTCTGCCGGAGGTGACGGCTCCTGTATCCTTATGAGAAGCGAAATAAACGGCAAGTGCCGTCGGAATAAGCAAAATTAAGGCAAAAATCGCCAATAGGACTTTATTTTTACTGTTATAAACCGTGCTGTTCATTTTACCGTACCTTTCCTGTATGATTCAAAGAAGCTCTGTACACATTATACCGTTTTTTCGCCGTTTCGTCAATCCCTTTTGCAAAGAAAGTTCCGGCAGCCGTTCCAAATATCCCTTATTCGGCGTTTTCGAACGGAATGATGCGTGCTTTCCGTCCGACAAACACGGTCACGCCCTCAAAGCCGACCTCCCTTAACAAGGTCTCCGCCTGTTTGATGCCACGTCCCACCAAGGAGAAATGATGCGCATCCGAACCGATTGTGACAAGTCGGCCGCCAAGGCTTTTATACAGCTTGATGAGATCTGCGCTCGGCTGCATCACGCCGCGCTCCTCCACCATGGAGGTGTTGATCTCAAGTGCCTTGCCGCGCTCGATGAGCTCGCGGAAAACAGCGTCATAGAGCGGCACGAATGCCGACGGTTTTTCACAAAGTGCGCTCATGCGGCCATTGTATGCAAAATAGCGGAGCGGATAGGTGCAGTGTGCCAGCGAATCAAAGTCGCAGCTCGATGCAATCTCATACAGCTCGCCGACATACGATTCAAACGCGGCAAAAAGTGCCTTGTCATCGTGCGCATCCTGATAAGCGGCTGCCCAAGCGTCCACGCCGTCGCGCGGCATATGCAAAGAGCCAAGCACGAAATCGAAGGAATGTGCTGCCAAAATGGCAGCCGCCTCCGCTTTATGCGTGTGCGCATGGGCAAGCTCAATGCCATATAGCAGCCTCGTTTTGCTGCGGCCGGCGGCCATCTGGCTGTGTTCTGCGGCGACAAAGGAGGCTTCGTAGGCCGGGAAATCCACGTTGTAGCAGCTTTTTCCGGTGATAATATCGCAATGTTCGGTTTCGGCAATATACTGCAAGCCTTTCTTTCCGGCTTCGGCTAAAACCGAAAGAATCGTATTTTCGCTTTCCTGCGGCGCATCTTTGGAAAGACGGGTGTGAACATGTGTATCAGCAATCATGAAAAACATCTCCGGTATCAAAAACTGAAAAACTGTTTGTATTATAGCACGTTTGTCGGACAAAAGCAAGCGTCCGACCGTATTTTTCCGGCCGAACGCGAAAATTCAGATTTCTATAACAAAATTGTGTTGGTGCCGTCTTTGGTGACATAGTGCTTTTCGACGCCCAAAATGTCCATCCACCGGCGTGTGACCTCCGTGCCGAACATGCGCCGCCGTCCCTGTTTCCAAAAGAAATCCCGATCGGAAAGCTTGCCGCAGAAGGCCGGTTCGTTATACAGCCACTCCGCACAACACCAAAGGCAGACCTTCGGGCGGATGGCGGCATACACCTCCATTCCGCAGTTCATGTGACCGTGATGCGCCATTTGCACCATGTCGGCCTTTAACAAGTCCATGGATTCCTCATACAGCTTGTCGCCGCCTTCCGGGCCAAGGTCACCCAAAAACAGGACGCTTATATTGGGCGTTGTTAGCTTGAACACAAGAGAGCTGTCGTTCATGAGATTGGCTACAAGGTCGGGATGGTAAGTAAAGAGGAAATCGATTTTCACTTCATCGATTTGTATCGATTCGCCCTGCGTGACGATATGCGTTTTATCCCGAAACAGTGGTAAAACCTCGTCGAAAGCCGGGAGCATTTCGTCCAGCTCGCTTTTGAAGTACTCATAATCCGGCACATCGTGCTTTTCGATTAGGCTGTACGGCGGAAAATTGTAATAGATTTTCTCGATATCAAAATCCTTGCCGCCGTTTTTGCGCATTTCCGAAACAAAGCCGTCGATATGGTCGCTGTGCGCGTGCGTCAAGATCCAGGCGGAAACATGGCGGTTGCCGACATACTCCTTCAAGAGCGGCATATCGGCTTCCATGCCGCCGTCGATGATGATGGCGTTATTCTGCTTGGTGATGACGACAAACGACATCATAAACGGGCTGGTTTCGGTGAGCTGATAAAGCACCGTATGTTCATTTTCCATGTAATTTTCTCCTTCTGGAAAACAGCAATACAACCGGCAAAAGCCGCCTTATTCGGCGGCCTTTGCGTTTTCAAGCGTCTGCTTGACCATCATATCCTTGACTTTCATGAGTCTTGTCAGATTGCCGCGCTCGTTTTCGCCCAGCTTCATGGTAATGACCCGAATGGTGGCTTCAAGCTGCGGAATCATGGTATATTCGAGCGCATTGACGCGCCGTCTGGTCTTTTCGATCTCCTCGGCCAACATCTGCGACCGCTTTTCAGCTTCGGCAAGCTTCAAAAGCTGCGGCGTTAAGGCATCGATTTCGGCGACCGCATCGTCGAGTTCGCCGGTCGTGAACGCAAAGCCGTAGCTGTACAAATCGTCGCTCTGCCCCATGCGGTGAACCTCGTACTGCGGTACGTTGACGCTCATAATGTTGCGCGTGGAAACCGAAAGCGCGATCTCACTTTTCGGATAGAGCAGCGATTCCTCCAACACCTTTTCCGAGGTGAGAGCGGAAGCGACCGTAAAGCTTGCGTGAACATCGGCAAGCGAAGCTTCAACCTTGCGGCGAAGCTCTTTGTTTTCGCGCACGCACTCCAAAAAGGTCTTCATTAACTCATCGCACTTATCTTTGAGTAGTTTATGGCCGCGCCGGGCGGTGGCAAGCCGTTTTTTTAACTTGCCAAGCTCCATGCGCGTCGGGTTGACATTTAATATTTCTGCCAAATGGCTTCACCTGCTTTCCGTAGCGAAAACCGCCTTATTCGGACGCCTTTTCCGGCTCTTTGTAATATTTTTCGAGAAATTCCGGCTTAATGCGTTTGAGTTCGCTCTTAGGCAGGATGGTGAGCAATTCCCAGCCGAGGTTTAGCGTTTCTTCAATCGAGCGGTTTTCCTCAAAGCCTTGGTTGACATACCGTTTTTCGAATTCCTCGGAGAATTTGGCGTACAGCCGGTCGATCGGCGTGAGCGCCGCTTCGCCAAGCACCACCATAAGTTCTAACGCTTCCTTGCCGCGTGCATAGCAGGCGATGAGCTGGTTCATGAGGTTGGCATGATCCTCGCGCGTTTTGCCTTTGCCGATGCCCTTGTCTTTCAGACGCGAAAGGCTCGGCAGCACGTCGACCGGCGGCAGATAGCCCTTGCGGTAAATATCACGCGACAGAATAATCTGTCCTTCGGTAATATAGCCGGTCAGGTCGGGAATCGGATGCGTTTTATCGTCCTCGGGCATGGTCAAAATCGGGATCATGGTGATACTGCCGTCGCAGCCGAGCTTGCGGCCGGCGCGTTCGTACATGGTGGCAAGGTCGGTATACAGATAACCCGGATAGCCTCTGCGGCCGGGCACTTCTTTACGCGCGGCGGAAACCTCACGCAGAGCTTCGGCGTAGTTGGTGATATCCGTGATGATGACAAGCACGTGCATATTCTTTTCGAACGCCAGATATTCGGCGGCCGTCAGTGCCATACGCGGCGTGGAAATACGCTCGATGGCCGGGTCGGACGCAAGGTTGACGAACAGAACCGTGCGGTCAAGCGCACCGGTGCGGCGGAAATCCGAAATAAAGAAATCTGCTTCTTCAAACGTGATGCCGACGGCGGCAAACACAACGGCGAAATTCGACTCCGTACCGAGCACCTTTGCCTGACGGGCGATCTGTGCGGCAAGGTTGGCGTGCGGCAGGCCGGAGGCCGAGAAGATCGGCAGCTTTTGGCCGCGCACAAGCGTGTTCAAGCCGTCAATGGTGGATACGCCCGTCTGAATGAATTCCGACGGATAGTTGCGCGCCGCGGGATTGATCGGCGTGCCATTGATGTCAAGGCTCTTATCGGGAATAATGGCAGGGCCGCCGTCGATCGGCGTTCCCATGCCGTCGAACACGCGTCCCAAAATATCGCCCGAAACGGCAAGCTCGGTGCCGTGTCCCAAAAAACGCACCTTACTGTGCGCAAGGTTGATGCCGGCGGCGCTTTCGAACAACTGCACGAGCGCGTTGTCGCCGTTGACTTCCAGTACCTTACAGCGGCGCACCGAGCCGTCCGGCAGTTCGATTTCGCCGAGCTCGTCATACTTGACGCCCTCGACCTTTTTGATGAGCATTAAAGGGCCTGCGACCTCTTCGATGGTTCTGTATTCTTTGATCGGCTGCACGGTTACATATCCCCTTTCTCATCCGGATTTGTGAGTGCGGCAAGCTGTGAATCGAGTTTTTCAAGCACAGCCTTTGCGGCGGCGTCAAAGCCGTCGGGTGCGATGTTCTTTAGGCGGCCGATGTCCTCGCGGACGGGCAGCTCGGCAATTTTTTCGGCGTCCGCGCCGTTCCCGACGGCGGCTTTGGTTTTTTCGTAGAACGCCAAAATGGTCTTTAACAGTCCATACTGCTTGCTTAACGGTGTGTAGGAATCGGTATCCGAGAAGGAATCCTGCTGTAAGAAGTCCTCGCGTATCGAACGCGCGGCTTCAAGCACCATGCGGTCGGACGGCGAAAGCGCGTCCACGCCGACAAGCTTTACGATTTCATTGAGTTCGCTTTCCTGCTGCAGCAGCTTCATGGCTTCACCGGTGGTCTGCATCCAATCGGGTGCGACGTTCTGCGAGAACCAGTCGGAAAGGCGGTCTTTATACAGCGAATAGGAGTTTAACCAGTTGATGGCCGGGAAGTGACGGCGATAGGCAAGCGACGCGTCGAGTCCCCAGAACACCTTAACGATACGGAGCGTCGCCTGGGTGACCGGTTCGGAAATATCACCGCCCTGAGGGCTGACCGCGCCGATGGCACTGAGCGTTCCCACGCGGTTGTCGCCGCCGAGGCAGACGACTTTACCGGCACGCTCGTAGAACTGGGCAAGACGGCTGGTAAGGTAGGCCGGATAGCCCTCTTCGCCGGGCATTTCTTCAAGACGTCCCGACATTTCGCGCAAGGCCTCCGCCCAACGCGAGGTGGAATCGGCAATGACGGCGACCGAATAACCCATATCGCGGAAATATTCGGCAATGGTGATACCGGTATAAATGGACGCTTCACGCGCGGCAACCGGCATATCGGATGTATTGGCGATAAGCACGGTACGCATCATAAGCGATTTGCCGTTGCGCGGGTCTTTTAATTCCGGAAATTCGCGTAAAACGTCGGTCATTTCGTTGCCGCGTTCGCCGCAGCCGATATAGACGACCAAATCGACGTCGGAGTACTTGGCAAGCTGATGCTGGGTGACGGTCTTGCCGCTGCCGAAAGGCCCCGGAATGCAGGCGGTACCGCCTTTTGCAATCGGGAACATGCCGTCGATGGTGCGCTGACCGGTGATAAGCGGCTCATACGGCGGCAGTTTTTTATCAAACGGACGCGCCACGCGCACCGGCCATTTCTGCATAAGCGTGAGCTTTACCTCTTCGCCCTTATCGGTGCGAAGCGTGCCGATGGTATCGGTAACGGTATAATCGCCCTCGTTTAATTCGACAAGCGTTCCGGACATTTTGGGCGGCACCATGATTTTGTGGCGCACGACCTCGGTTTCGTCGACATAGCCCAAAATCGCGCCGGGTTCGCATTTTTCGCCCGGCTTTGCGGTCGGGACAAAATGCCATTTTGTTTCTCTGGACAGTGCCGGACAATCCACGCCTTTGGGCAGGTTGGTGCCGGCCATTTCGTATAATTTTTCAAGCGGACGCTCGATACCGTCGTAAATGCCGGTCACAAGACCCGGCCCCAGCTCGACCGAAAGCGGCTCGCCAGTGGATTCCACGATATCGCCCGGGCCGATGCCGGCGGTTTCCTCATAAACCTGAATGGACGCACGGTCGCCGCGCATTTCGATGATCTCACCGATAAGGCGCGCCTTTCCGACGCGCACCACGTCGAACATATTGGCTTCTCTCATGCCGCCTGCCACGACAAGCGGTCCGGAAACCTTGATGATGGTTCCTTGTATCATAATTTTCTGTTACCCTCTTTCGCGACACGTACTAGTCTTTTAAAATATCCGCGCCGACGGCACGTTCCACCGAACGCTTGATGAGTGCCATGCCGATGCCCAAAGAGCCGGTTTTCGACGGAATGGGAATGATGGCAAGCATCGGTTCGGTTTTGAATTTCTCATAGCTTTCCGGAATCTCGGCAAGCAAGTCCTCCGTGATATACAGCACGACAAAGCCGTTTTCGACGGCATTTTCAAGAATCTGTGCCGCCTCCTTCGGGTCTTCCGTCACAAACGTATGAAAGCCTGCCGCAAGAAAGCCGAGCACGCTGTCTTTATCGCCGATCACGCCGATCTTTTTGCTCTCGTTCTCACTCATGCGTCACACCCCCGTAAACGTTCGCGGATACGGTCAGCCGAAAGGCCGCAGCTTTTCCCGGCAAGCAGAATCCGCAGGTTTTTGACCTCATATTCCTTGCGAACCAAATAGCACACGATAAGCTCCGGGCCGAAAGCGATCGTTTCGGCTTTATAGGCCTGTTTGGTATACAGATTCTCACACAAGCGCGCCGCTTCGGACGCATCCGTGCAAGGCGACAGCTCGCTGTACGCGGTAAACGCAAGGGCGGCCAGCAGCTTTTCGGGCGTTTCGCCGTAATTCGAGAGGAAGAAATCCTTATCAAGCGAACCGCCGGCAAGGAACAGCCGCTCAAAATACGGGCGCGGTTTGCCGTTTTTGACGCATCTTAAGAAGCTGCCGATGTTGGTGCTGTCGGTCTTGACACGCACAAGCTCTTGCAGATACGCAAGTCCGCTGTCCTCGGCAGCCTGTGCCATGGAAGCGAAAACGGCTTTGTCGAGAAGCTGATCCGCAAGACCCGGATCTTTTGTTTCGGCAAGCACGTTTCGTGCTTCGGCAGCCGCCGCGGCAAGAGGTGCCGGGTAGGCTTGATATTCGTGTTCCGAAGCCGCACGAAGGGCTTCTTGCACGCTCACCGAGCCGTTTTCCGAAAGAAGCGGCAAGGGATCGCGGCTCAAGGCTTCGCATTTGACAAGAGCTTTTAGGTTCTGCCCGTCATACACATACCGAAACGGCGCAAGCAGGATTTCGGGAGCTTCCTCGCCGTCCTTTTCGCGGATCACGCTGCGGATCAGTTCCACCGCAAGCGCGAACGCCTCCGCAAGAGCCTTGTCTAAAAGGGCTTCGTAATTGCCCGAAGCGCGGATTTCCTCGCCCGCACCGTAAAAATCGCACACCAGCGCGAACGCTTCAGCAAAGGTCGGCGCATCGAGCATCCGGTTTAATTTTTCGTCCGTCAGTTCCGCAGAGGACGCCGCGCGAAGCCGGGTGGAAACGTATAAAAAGTCGGTGTCGCGCCAGTTTCTTTTACGCAAGACGCTCGCCTCCTTATTTTGCAAACAAGATGTCAAGCACCTGTTTTTCGAGTGACGGACGCGCCGCGGCAATCATTTTTTCGCCCGAGCAGTTGATTTCGATATCGCCGCACAACAGAATAAAGCCGGCGGCAATCGAAGCGGGCGTTTCCGCTTTTTCGAGCGTCACGTTTTTGGTGATAAGCGGCTTTGCCGCCGCAAGGATTGCGTCGGCAAACGCACTGTCGCGCGCATTTAGGGAAAGATGGGCGTGTGTGCCGTCAGCAAGCGTTTGATTGACCGCGTCGGCAAGAAGCCGCGCCATGGCCGGGACATAGCTGTCCTCCGGCTGGTGCGAAAGCTTTGCCAAAGCCGCGTCAAACGCCTTATCCGCCATTTCCACGCGCAGCTTCAACAGCTCGTTGCGTTCGCGGCTCTCACTGCCGCTTGCGGCGGCTTTGCGGACAGCCTCGGCATCCGCGTCGGCGCGCGCCAAGATCTGTTCGGTCTTTTGCGCGCTTATCCGGGCGCGTTCGCTCAAAAGCGTCTCGCATTTTTCCTTTGTTTCGGCGTCTTTTGCGGCGGCATACGCATCGGCTTCCTCCAAAATGCGTTCCGTAATCCGTTCGATGCCTTTGATTTCTGCCATAGTGCTACTCCCCTTCTTCTGTCTTTGAGTTAAGCAAAGATGATGAGAAGAAGCGAAACGAGAAGTGCAAAGATCGCATAGGTTTCCACGAGAGCCGCCGCGATAACGCCTTTGCCGAAATCATCCGGGCGTTTGGCAAGAATGTTCATGCCGCTGGCGGCAACGCGACCCTGCTTAATGCCGGAATAGAAGCCGACAATGGCAATCGGCAAGCACGCGATGAGGTAGTAAAGACCCTGCGACACGCTCAAGGTTTTGACGGTGCCCGAGAAAAGCCCCATATTGTTGATGACCATGAACGCAACGATAAGGCCATAGATGCCCTGTGTACCCGGCAGAGCCTGTAAAACGAGGGCTTTACCGAATTTGGACGGATCCTCCGTCACAACGCCGCTTGCCGCCTCACCGGCAATGCCGACGCCCTTGCTGGAGCCCATGCCGGCGAAAATGGCGGCGCAGGCCGCACCCAAAACCGCGAGGTTGTTACCTGTAAAAATGTCTGCGAAACTCATGTTATTTTGCCTCCTTAATAATTTCCGTATATTTTGTGGGGACGGCCGCCGGTTTGAACGGTTCGCCGCCGTCGATATAGAATTTTCCGAAGAATTCGATATATTGCAGTCTTGCCGTGTGGACAAACGCACCGAGAAGGTTGAGTGCCAAGTTTAACGTATGGCCGAGCACCATGGCAAGAATCAACACGATAAAGCCGGTCACGGTCGGTCCGCCGAGCGTGCCGATGAGGTTGACCACCTGCGCGATGATCGCGCCCGAAAGGCCGAGTGCCATAATGCGTGAATACGATAACAAATCAGACAGGTAGCTGACGATGTCATACAGGCTGAGCACGCCTTTTAAGAACTTCATCACAATGTTCTTTTCGGCACGGCCTTGGGTGAGTACCAAACCGACAGCTCCGGCAATCGCCACCCATTTGCCGACGCCCGGTGCAAGGAACAAAAGTCCGATTCCGGCAAACAGCACAAGCCACAGGCCGATATCAAACACCGCGTCAAGCGCGTGTCCCTCCTTGACGAGCATATACGCCTTGATGAGCATACCCGTTATAAGGTGGATTGCGCCGATGCCGAGCGAAACCGCAAGATACGGAATCGGGTTGGTCACCGGGTTAAAGGCAAGCGCCAGCTCCGGAAAGCTTGTCCTGCCGAGCATATGCGTGGCGAACGCCGACGGCAGGTCGCCGAAGTAGCCGCCGAACAGAAAACCGCAAATCATGGTGGACACGCCGCAGATCGAGAACATATCGATGAGCTTGTACAGCGAGCTGCCGGGTTTTGCATGAAGCGCCTTCAACAGCACCTTGCCGCCGACAAGCAACAACAAGCCATACAGCACATCCTGCATGATCAGCCCGAAAATGACGAAATAGAAGATCGACATGATGAACGTCGGGTCGATACCGCGGTAATCCGGATAGGAATACATCCCGAGTACCGCTTCAAAGGGCGTGACAAGTTTTTTGTTGATTAACTTGACCGGCACCTTTTCGTCCTCTTTCGGTTCTTCGAAGCTGTAACAGCAAGCAAAGCCGTCAAGCACCTTTTCGACCTTATCGCGGTATATGTCCGGCACCCAGCCGGAAAGCAACGCCGTACTCTGCGTGGCACGTAACGTCCCTTTGACCTTTTCACGCACCGTTCGTGCCGAAAGAAGGTCATAGGCCTTATCGAGAAGTCCGCGGCTTTTGGCAAGCTCCCGCAGCGTTTCGTCCGCATCGGCAAGAGCCTTACGGGTCTCGGCAATCTCGCCCTTTAACCGCTCGGTTTCCTCTGCGGCCGAGCCGCGCATATCCTTAAATACAATCCGGGCAAACCCGGCGTCGGCAAGTGCTTTTCCGAAGGCCTCCGCATCGCTTTTTAACACTGCGGCGCACACATAATTGAATTCGCCGCCTGCTCCATAGAATTCCAAACCGTAATCGATTTCGGTCGCCGCAAGCTTTTGGAAAATCGCATCCCCTGTGAGTGCTTTGGGGAACGTACCTTTGAAAATAACGGTCTTTCGCGTTTCGTTTAAGGCGATTGGCTGCGGATACAGCAAAAACGGAGCTAAGGAAGCGATCTCGTTTTCCGCTTTGGCAATTTTCGCCTTAAAGGCGGCGCGATCCTTGGTGAGATCCTCTACACGGGCAGCAAGCACCAAGGCTTTTTCCACATCGGCATCGAGCGCCTCAAACTCGGCGCGCGTCAATGCCTCGGGAAGCATTTTTCCCTTTTTGCCCGAACCGAACGGTGCGAGCGTTTCGCTTGCGGCGGCAAGCCGTGTCCGGTCTCTTTCGAGTGCCGCCGTATTTTGCGCATTATCGCACGCATATAAACCCGGCGGCAGCTCGGCATCGGACGCCTGTTCGATGACCTCCACCGATTCGAGCCACACAAGCTCACGTACCAAACGGTCGATATCGCCGGTTGTTGCCGCAAGCGTCAGTTTTTTCATTCCGGCAATCATAGCGCAAACAGCTCCTTTAAGATGAAGTCAGCGGCGCTTTCCGAGCGCTTTTCGGCGTTTTCGCGCAGTTTTGCGGTCTGCTCGTAAAAACGGGCACTTTGCGACGCATTTTTCTCGGCGCTGTCGCGTTCGGCATCGGCAAGCAGTTGCTTTGCTTTGCGGAACGCTTCCTTTTCAGCCTCCTTTGCCTGTTCGTCCGCTTTGGCGGAAGCTTCGGCAAGCAGACGGACGGCACGGGCATCGGCATCCTTTTTGATTTTGGCTGCCTGTTCCTCGGCCGTGCGAATGACGGATATCATATCCAAATCAGCTGCCACTTTTTACACCTTCCTTTCTTTTCCTCTGTTTTGCGTGGAATTTTCTAGTATTATAGCACAAAAATCTAAATTTTGCAAGGATTATTTTGTTACCTATTTATATGTGCTGTCTGCACTCGTACCGGTCTTTGGGACAAATTTTAAGATTCCGTTCAGCTCCTCGAACCGCAAAACGAAAACGGCAATTTCGTCTTTCCGGGCATTCAGCACGCCGCCGTCGAAGCAAAACGCCACACCGTTCGGAACGAAATACGATGAGCCAAACGAGAAGTGCTTATGTAGTATCGCCTCAAAATTGTCATAATATGTGAAAAGCTTGCGGTTTAGGTTGTTTTCGGCAATCGCGCAAAGGCGGTCGAGCACAATCTTTCGCTGGGATAAGCCGGTATGAAACACCTGCGACGGCACAAGAAGCGTTCCGGTTTCAACCGACCAAAGCGTGCAAATGCGGCGTTTGGCAGTGGTTTTCGCGTCGAAACCGGAAACATCGGTAAACAGCGACACAGTGTTTTCGGCGTTGAACGGTACCTCGCATTGCCATAAAAGTGCGCACGGGCGGCCATTTTCTTGAGAAGCGGCGGCGGCCTTACGCAAAACCTTCGATGGGATGCGGCAATAGCGTTCGGCAAAAGAAGCGTAGCGGCGGTTGAGCTTGTCGCAAAACGCTTTTTCGCGCGGCAGAGCGGTGTTTTCGGTTTCGGTCGGCGTAAAAACGGGAACACGGGTGCGAACCAAAAGCACCGGCGGTCGGTCGGGTGCGGCGTCAGCCTTTTCCCGGTCAGCCGAAGGTTTTGGCTTATGCGGCTGTGGTGCAAAATACAGTTTTTTGCGGGTTTCAAACGTAAAAGAACGCATACGAAATCTCCTTTTTGCGGCATGGACTGCCGGATACTAAAAGGATATGCGGAAAATGCGCTGATTTTGCCGTTTGTCACTTACTAAAAAGTATTATACGGTGTTTTTTCGAAAAAAGCCATAGACAAAGCTTAAAAGGCGATAAAAAATCTGACAAAATCCGAAAAGTGTAAAAAAGCACGCCGGGCGTGATGCCCCGATAGGGGCTGCCGCCGCAGGCGGTGAAAAAGCACACGGAGTGTGCCGTTCCGGCAGGGACACCGCCGCAAGGCGGAAAAAGGATTTAATTGGATTGTGCGAATTTGCTGTTTGTGTGCGTTGATTCGAGGTTTGCAAAACCTCGGAGCTCCCTTTGGGAAGGTTTTAATTTTGTTAGTGGGA
>OIWM01001758.1_pt1 | contig 20030 bp, 15 predicted proteins | sample 1587451 | NCBI WGS metagenome assembly OIWM01 (sample SAMEA3888907, study PRJEB22519) | human gut metagenome | biome: human gut; feature: human-associated habitat; material: faeces | place: Denmark | collected 2011
AAAGTAACCAAAAAGCACGCGGGACTCCGTCCTGCGACCTCGATTCAAATCTCCGTTCGATTCGGGGCTTTCACTGAAATGACCGACCAACATCAAGTAACCGGTTATGGCGAAAACCGCAGGGCTTCCGGATATCGCCGGTGAGGATTTGAATCGGTGCGAAAGGGTGGCCGCACATCAGACGCAAGATTGCAAAGTTTCGAAAAAGGGATGTTGTACTGCAAGCTCACAGCAGGGTTTCGTGGATGAAATTTGCTGACTTCCGTTAGTTTGGGCGGCAGTGGAAAAGTGTTGCCGCAGTGGGTTTATAAAAGGTTTTTCATTTTTTACATTGCCTTGCATGAACAGAAAAAAACGCCTTTTCCACAAACCAAAAGTTTTTCTTTTACAGAAAACTTTTCTAAAAGCACTCAAAAGCTGCTTTTTTACGCACAAAAGCTTTTCTTTTGCACAAACCTTCCCTTATCACCATTCAAAACAACCCTTTTCCACCCTCCGCTACCAATTCCCACCCAGCCATAACCTACTGTCCGCAAAGAATAAGGCCATTCTTTTGTCGTCCGCTCTAAATCCTCACGCTGTAAAGCCCGAACCTCGCACCGATTCAAAGCCTTTTCGCCGCCGATTTGTACGAAAAGCCGGGTTCGGCTCGTGCCGCCGGAAGCTATGCTAAAATTTTCTTCGACAGAGCTTTGAATCGTCCCCGGAGTCCAGAGGTTCGCAAACCTCTGGTGTACTTTTGGTACTTTTCGTACACGCGAAAAGTACGAAAAACGTTCCTTTCGCAGGAAGCTTCGAGGTTTTGCAAACCTCGCATCAGCGCACCGCAGCCGCAGCTTCGCACCGCAACAATTAAAACCTTTCAAGGGAGCTTCGAGGTTTTGCAAACCTCGAATCAGCGCACACAAACAACAATCTCGCACAATCCAATTAAATCCTTTTCCGCTTCGCGGCTTCTTCCGCCGCCCTCGGCGGCTGTTTTTTCCGCCTTGCGGCGGTCCCATGTTGCTGCCGCAACATTTTTCGCCGCCCTGCGGCGGCTCTTTTTGGGCGAAAAGCAGCGGAACAGCCGCATGGCCGTTCCGCTTTGCTTTCCTATTCGCCTTTGCGCAAATATGCTTGAATCTGCGCAAGATCCACCTTGTCATACGGCACACCGTGCTTGACGGCATACGCTGCCACCGCACCAATACCTTCGCCCATCCCGACGCAGATCGGCATCACGCGGAAGTTCGAATGCGCCTTGTGCGTGCCGGAAATGTTCCGTCCGCAAAGCAGTAAGCCCTCGACTTGCTTTGGCAGAAAACAGCCGAGCGGAATGGTGTATCCGCGTGCTTGCGTGAACTTTGCCTGTGCACCGTTGGCATCGAGTCCCGCACCGTCTACGTTGTGAATGTCGAAATTGAAATGCGCATCCCATACGACCCAATCGTCAAAAACGCGTGCTGCTAAAATGTCCTCCTCGGTCAAGGCGTAACGTCCCTCAAAATGCCGTGTTTCGCGAATCCCCATGAGAGAAGCTGTCGCGATGAGATAGCAGTTTTCAAAGCCCGGCACATATTCGCGCAAGAATTTCACGATCGCGTCGATCTGTCCGCGGCAGACAAGCTCCGCCTTGACCAAATCCGCATTTTTCGTGCCGTCGATGCCGGTGACGTTGGTCATGTTGCAGGTGACAATACCCGGCAGTGTCGAACGGTATAAAAGCACGTGCCCGGCCGGTGCCGGCAGATGCGCGCGCGCAAGCACCTGAAGCTCCCCTTTTTCGGTCATATACGTGCTTTCAAACGACGGTAACAGCACCGCGCGTTCCATATCCACGCCGCCGACCTTGAACATCAGCGTTGCCGGCTGCATTTTTCCGTCGCCCTCGCGTCCCATAAAGTACGGCACACCGGCCTTGGCGGCAATGTCGCCGTCGCCGCTGCAATCGATGACCGTGTGCGCAAAAACAGCCGTGCGTCCCTCTTTGTTTTCGATAATGACGCCCTTGACGCGGTTACCTTCCAGAATGACCTCGCTTGCAAGCGTGTACAGATAGATCTTCACGCCCTCATCCGACAGCATTTTCAAAAACTGGTATTTTAACCGTTCCGGATCGATCTCGCCCATGATCTTCCCGTGCAGCTCGCCGTCGCGCAAGGCGGCGCTGTCGGCGAGAATTTTGTGATATAACCGACTGCCGCACGAGCCTGTCCAATGGCTCATCATGCCGCTTGTGGCAATACCGCCGAGTGCGCCGAGTGCTTCGACAATCACCGTTTTCGCGCCGAGATGCGCCGCCGTGTAGGCCGCCGCCACACCGGCAGGCCCTGCACCGATGACCAACACCTCCGTTTCGACAACCGATAGCGTGCGTGCGTTTTCTGTATAAACCATGAAAATTTCCTCCCGTTTTTTGTAATTTTTGCTTGACTGTACGTTCATTATAGGCTATACTGTTTTTGAAAGCCTTAAATTTCGGGCAAAAAATCTTTGCTTTCGGGCAAAAAGGAGCTTGTTCGCCGTGAAATCGACCATGGAAGCCATTGAAGATTATATCGTGTACTTAAAAAACGAACAAAAGCTGTTTGTAACCATTCATTCGTGCGGCGATGCCTTAACGCACGTGACCGGGCGATTGGCACCGTACAATATCCATGCAAACCCGTATTGTGTTTTCATCAAATCCGTTTCCGACCGGTGGAACGAATGCATCTGCCGTCAATCCGGGATTTACGAACACATCCGTACGCACGGCGAGGAGATCTTCTTCGGCTCTTGCTATGCCGGTGTCGGCGAATATGTCGTTCCTGTTTGCGACGGCCATACGATCTGCGGCTTTATCAGTGTCGGCGGCTATACAGGCAGCCTTTCCAAAGCGCTCCATGCCGCCGAAAAGCATCAATTGCCGAAAGAGACGGCTGCTAAGCAGTATCAGACCTATCTTTCGGCGGAAATTCCGCCGCCTTCGCTGATTTCGACGCTGCTTTTGCCGCTTCGGTATATGATGCTTGCCGCCTATCGCGAAAAAACACCGGCGGATACGGCCGGGCACGCATCGCTTGCCGCGGCGGCTCTCACCTTTTTGCACCGCAATTTTGCATCGGACGTGACACTTGACGATGCGGCGGCTGTCTGCGGCGTTTCCCGGCGGACGCTCAGCACGGTGTTCCGGCAGACCACCGGGTATACCGTGCGGCATTACATTGAAAAGCTGCGCATGGAAAAAGCGTGCTCCTTACTTGGCGAGAACACGCTTTCCGTCACCGAAATCGCCTTTTTGTGCGGCTATTCCGACGCAAATTATTTTTCGGCACGCTTTGCACACTGTATCGGTGTGCCGCCGACGCGGTATATGCGGCAAAAGATGGCCGAACCGGGTGCAAAAGCTATCGAATGAAGTTGGTGCGAAGCGGTGCTTCACGCGCAGGAACCGAAATTCCGCAAGCTTTCCCTGCCCGGAGGCAGCGCAACAAATACGTCATGTTGTCGGCCAGCGTCCGCAGCGTTTGTAAACCTTCTTCGTCCTTTAACACGTCTTCGGGCGACGAGCCGTGCACCTGGTTCCAGTATTGCGACGAAACCACCGGCATATTGGAAATCTGAAAATACTTGTTGATGCTCTCAAACGCCGCCGATGCACCGCCGCGCCGACAGCTGACCACCGCTGCGGCCGGTTTGTTCTGCAAAAAGCGGCCGGCTGAGTAAAAGAGACGATCCATAAACGAAATCAGCTGTCCCGAGGGTCCGGCATAGTAGACCGGCGTTCCGAACACAAAGCCGTCGGCTGTTTCGCACTTTGCGGCGAATTCGTTGACAAGATCGTTTTTGAAGCATTTGCCGGTTTTGCGGCAGGCACCGCAGGCAATACAGCCCGCTACCGGTGTGCGGCCGAACTGGAAAAGCTCGGTTTCGACGCCAAGTGAATCGAAACGTGCTGCCATGTGGTCTAAAGCCGTGAAAACGCAGCCGTTTTCGTGCGGACTGCTGTTGACGAGAAGAACTTTCATACTTTTTCTACCTTTCTAATTATTATCAAATCAATCAAACGGTGCGGACCGATGCTTGGTCAAAAGCATTGTATGCGCTTTTTCGGTAAGCTATGCCGCCTTTTAAGCCCTTCGGTCTTTTGGATAGTTTAGCTTTTTGGTTTGACTGCTTTGTGAGAAAAATGAAAATTTTTCGGCAAAAAGTCAAAAACGAAAACACCGCCGCTTTTCGGATTTTTGGTATAGCCGGATTTTTTTGAAAAAAACTGCAAAAATAGTAAAAATGGGTTGACATTTTTTGTGAGATGTGCTATTATTGTTCTGTAACGAAATGTGTCTTAGGATACGTGTCTTTTTGGGGGTGTTCTATGAAACAGACTGTGCGATTCGGACGGATGTGTCTTGCCGTAATGGCGGCTTGGCTTTTGGCTGTCGGACTTGCGTGCGGCGTGTGTGCCGCCGGATCCGAACCGAAAGATCCGTTGATTCTCGTTGAGGTGGCTTCACCGGACGAAAACGGGTATTTCGACGTGACGGTAAGTGCGGAAAATCTGGAATTTTTGGTTTCCGAAATTGCTCTTCGCTACGATACAAAGACGGTTTGTCCCGTCGATGCGGACGGCGAATCGGCAAAGGCCTTCTCTGATTTTGCCAAAGCGGCAAGCTTTGACGGCGTTTCCCGTATCGGTGAAAAAGCGGATACCGAACAAGGCTATTTTCTCTTTACCCTGTTTGCCAATCCCGGCGCAAAAAGCGATTATGTCTGGGATACCATGGTTCACTTCGGCGAAAAGACGGAGCTTTACCGCTTCCGTTTCAAGAAGATCGCCGACGGTGAGTGCGGCTTTGCCGTTGCAAGTGTCTATGACGGCGGTGTCTACGACCCGTTCTTCCCGGACGGTGCGGTCGTCACCTCCGCAAAGCAAAAACGTCCAGTCAGCGATCTTACGATCCGTATGCTTTCTGCGGACGGCAGCACGGCAAGCGAAAAAACGCAAAAGACCGTTTACTATTATTATTCGGAGTTATATCCCAAAAACTTTACCAAAGAACAGCGTCTTGCCGGAACGGTGTATATGGTCAAGAACGATTATGCGGCGGCCGTCGACGGTGCGCTTGCGGCCATCGATCCTGCCAACCGCGCGGTAAGACCCATTGAAAAAGACGGAAAAATGCTCTATCCGTTGCGCTTTGTATGCGAAAGCCTCAAATGCAGCGTGACGTGGGAGGAGAGCACCGGCACAGCTTCGGTCACACGTCCCGACGGCACGGTTCAAACCGTTCGCGTTTCGGGAAATACCGCCGAAAGCGATGCCATGACGGCGGAGGATACGCTTTGCGTGGAAAACGACCGCATTTTGGCTTCGGAAGCACTTCTTGCAAAGCTCAGCGGTTCGCGTACCTTTGATGCCGGAACCGGCACGGTGTTTTATACGGGCATTCCGGAATGGACGCCCGACCGCGATGCCGAAAAAGGCGCGCTTGAAGCCATGCAGTATGTGCTCATGCCGTTTTTCCGGATGTTTCTTGATTAGAGAAACGTAAAACAGCGCAAAAACAATTCACATAAAAAGAAAGGGTGCAAAACATGAAGAAACTCACACTTTTCCTGTCTGTTCTCCTTGCTATGGCGGTTTTCGCCTTTGCAGCGAGCGCAGCACCGGTGGATTACACGGCGAACGAAGACGGTTCGTTTGATGTGACCTACACCGGAACAGCGGGCGAATATTACGCCCTCGTGATTGTGGAAGGCATTGCCGCTGAAGGCGAAGCTCCCGTAATCACCTCCAGCTCCATTCAGTACATCGACCAGGTAACGGCTGCTGCAGACGGCACGGCTGCTTTTAACGGCATTCTGTTGAAGACAGACGGCGTAAAAGGCACGGTTTACCTCGGTGGAAGCGACCTTGACGCTGCAAAGCTTCTCGGTTATGTCAACAATTCCGGCACCGAAGAAACCTTCACCGTCAGCGGTACGGTTACCTCCGATTCCGCGAAGGAAGCAAAGGTGACGCTCACCAGCACAAGCGACGCAGCAAAGGTGTTCACGGTGGATACCGCTTCCGGTTCTTATACGATTTCCGTTCCGGCAGATACCTATAAGTTCGTTGTTACCAAGGCGGCTCACCTGTCCTACACCAAGAATGCTCTTGAAGTAATGGCGGATGTCGCTAAGAACGTTGAACTTAAGGGCGGCGATACCAATGCGGATGGTGTTATTGATATTACTGACCTTGGTAAGTTGCTGAACACTTATAATTCGGATACGGATCTGGTTGCCGACGTTAACGGCGATGGTGTTATTGATGTCACTGACCTTGGTAAGCTTTTGAACAACTATAACGCAATCGCAGTTGTTGAATAAGCACAGATTGAGAGGGATAATTTATGAAAAAAACACTTAAACTGTTTTTGGTTATGACCTTTATCGTTTCTGCACTGGTACTTTCTGTCGCAGCAGCAGGAACGCCGAAGTTCACATTTAGTTTGGTTGAATCGACGGAAGTTGCCGGTGGATACGATGTTGTTGTTCACGTCAATTCTCCGGAAGGCAAGGTAAATGCTGTTCAGGTTGTTTTGACCTTTAACAATGAAATTCTTCTTCCGGCTGACTGCGCTGATTACACCGCAGTTGCTTTGGATAAAGTTGTTGACGAACCAGTATTTCTTGCTGAGACCAAAGTCGGCAAAAAGACCTATACGTATGCACTTCCGGCTGATCCGACTTGGAAAACATCCGGAAACAAGACTACAGTCACTGTCGATTGCTACACAACGGATGGCGACAAGTTTGATGCAGAAAATCTTGATTTAATGACCATTTCCTTTACTTGTGCAGCAGGTAAAAAGGTATCGGATCTTAAAAACGGCGATTTCACCGTTGATTCTCTTTATATTGCAGATGGCGTAAATGGCGAATTTGCTTATAACAGACCGGGTACTCCGAATCCTGTTCTTTTCGAAAACACGATTGTTCCTCCGGAACCTGAAGACCTCACCATCTCTGTCAAGAAAGACGACATCGTCTACTTCCAGGATGACAGCGTTGTCAAGATTACGGAAGACAACGACAAGTATCCGCTTCCGTCCAAAGATGACGGCTACGTTGTTGTTAACACCGGCTTTACCGCTCAGAAGCTCTACAAAGTTGAATCCGGCGCAATCACCGAAGTAACTTCGAACGAAAACGGCGTTCTCGCTACCGATTCCGCTTCGCTCCGTAAGGATTCCGTTGCAACCGGTCTGCGCTTCAAGTCCTCCTTCGCTACCGCTCTGAAGAACACCGTGAAGGAATACGGCTACCTCGTTACCGTTGAATCCGCTTACAACGCTCTGCCGGCTGACTACGTCCTCAATATGGATCTTGTTATCGCAGGCAAGGCTAAGAAGGGTATTGCCTTCAATAAGGCTGACGGCACCGATATCTACTTCAACGTAGACGGCGCAAGAACCATCGTTACCGCTGTTGCTACCAACATCCCGCTCACCAAGGATGCTGTTACCACCAACATCGTCGCTCGTCCGTACTATGAACTCGAAGACGGCACCATCGTTTACGGCGAAACCGTAAAACGTCAGGCTGCTGAAGTCGCTCAGAAGATTAAGGCCGAAGACGCTGAAACCTACGCAAAGTATAAGGACTATATCGATGCGATCGTCGCACTTGTTGCCGAAGATCCGAACTATGCTATCATCGACCTCGGTCCGCTCTTTTCCTAAGTCTTAAATCTTAAACCGATTTGCAATGGTGCGGTCGCCCTTTCCGGGTGCTCCGCACCTTTTGCGTGCGGGCAAAAGCCAGAAGTTGTGAGAATTTTGTCATATTTACAAGATAATCCAAAAACTTTCAAAAAATACCGAAAAAAATATCGAAAAACTTATTTACAACCGAATAAAAACGTGATAAAATAATAGCTGATACCGAATGCCTATGGGATCTTTCTGCCCATGGCGCATTTCGCGTGTTTATTCATACGCTTTTCTCATAAAGATATAAAATTCAGGAGGAATCAAAATGTCGCAGAGAAAAAAACTATCGATGGACGGCAACACCGCCGCGGCGCACGTTGCCTATGCCTTCACGGAGGTTTCTGCCATTTATCCGATTACGCCTTCCAGCCCGATGGCAGAAGTAACGGATACCTGGTCCGCAACAGATAAGAACGTCTTTGGCGAACCGGCAAGAAATATCTTCGGCGAACGTGTTAAGATCATGGAAATGGAATCTGAGGGCGGCGCTGCCGGTGCTGTTCACGGTTCTCTTGCTTCCGGTGCTCTTACCACTACCTACACCGCTTCCCAGGGTCTTCTTCTGATGATCCCGAATATGTACAAGATCGCCGGCGAACTGCTTCCGAACGTTATCCACGTTTCGGCTCGCTGCGTCGCTTCGCACGCTCTGAACATCTTCGGCGACCATTCCGACATCTATGCCTGCCGTCAGACCGGTTATGCAATGCTTGCCGAGTCCAATCCGCAGGAAATCATGGATCTCGCGGCTGTGGCTCACCTTTCCACCATTAAGGGTCGTGTTCCGTTTATCAACTTCTTCGATGGCTTCCGTACCTCCCACGAAATCCAGAAGATCGAAGTTTGGGACTATGCAGATCTTAAGGAAATGGTCGATATGGACGCTGTCAAGGCGTTCAGAGAACGTTCCCTCAATCCGGAAACGCCGGTTCTTCGCGGTTCCGCTGAAAACGGCGATATCTTCTTCCAGCACAGAGAAGCCTGCAACAAGTACTATAACGCACTGCCGGCTATCGTGGAAGAATACATGAACAAGGTCAATGCCAAGCTCGGCACCGACTATAAGCTCTTCAACTACTACGGCGCACCCGATGCCGACAGAATCATCATCGCAATGGGCTCTGTCTGCGACGTTGCCGAAGAAGTTATCGATTACATGAACGCACACGGCGAAAAGGTCGGCCTTGTCAAGGTTCGCCTTTACAGACCGTTTGTTGCCGAAAAGCTCATCGAAGCCATTCCGAAGACTGTTAAGAAGATTGCCGTTCTCGACAGAACCAAGGAACCCGGCTCGCAGGGCGAACCGCTTTACCTCGACGTTGTTACCGCTCTCGCAACCCATGGCATCACCACTAAGGTTGTCGGCGGCCGCTACGGTCTCGGTTCGAAGGATACGCCTCCGGCAAGCATCTTTGCTACCTTCGAAAACCTCAAAGCCGATGAACCGAAGAACAGCTTCACCATCGGTATCGTCGATGACGTGACCCATCTCTCGCTCGACGAAAAGCACGCGCCGGATACCGCTCCCGAAGGCACCATCAGCTGCAAGTTCTGGGGTCTCGGCGGCGACGGTACGGTCGGTGCAAACAAGAACTCCATCAAGATCATCGGTGACCATACCGATAAGTACATCCAGGCATACTTCCAGTATGACTCCAAGAAGACCGGCGGTGTCACCATTTCGCACCTGCGTTTCGGCGATAAGCCCATCAAGTCTTCGTACTACATCACCAAGGCTGACTTCGTTGCCTGCCATAACCCGTCCTACATCCTCAAGGGTTATAAGATCGTCAACGACGTAAAGCCGGGCGGTAAGTTCTTACTCAACTGCCAGTGGACGCCGGAAGAAGTTGAAAAGCACCTTCCGAACGCCGTTAAGCATTACATTGCTAACAACAACATCGAGTTCTATACCGTTAACGCCATCGATAAGGCGGCTGAAATCGGTATGGGCAAGAGAACCAATACCATTCTTCAGTCGGCATTCTTCGCACTTGCCAACATCATGCCCATCGACAAGGCTGTCGAATACATGAAGTACATGGCCAAGAAGAGCTACCTCAAGAAGGGCGAAGCTGTTGTTGAAATGAACTACAAGGCGATCGACGCCGGTGTGGATGCTATCGTTAAGATCGACGTTCCGGAAAGCTGGAAGTCCCTCGACCCGACCAGAGTTGAACCGGAAATCACCGGCAAGCGTCCGGAGCTCGTTAAGTTCGTTAAGAACGTTGTCGTTCCGGTGGACGATATGCTCGGCGATACGCTTCCTGTATCCGCTTTTGAAGATTATGTTGACGGTACCTATCCGCAGGGCGCAGCCGCTTATGAAAAGCGCGGTGTTGCCGTACTTGTTCCGGAATGGAATGCCGAAAACTGCATCCAGTGTAACCAGTGTGCTTATGTATGTCCGCACGCAACCATCCGTCCGTTCGCTCTCGATGAAAAGGAAGCCGCAGGTGCTCCTGCCGCTACCAAGTATACCGCGAAGATGACCGGTAAGGGCTGCGAAGCGTATAAGTTCACCATGGCTGTTTCTCCGCTTGACTGTATGGGATGCGGCGTCTGCGTAGGCGTCTGCCCGACCAAGCCGGAAAAGAAAGCTTTGACCATGGTTCCGCAGGAATCCCAGCTCGATCAGCAGCCGGTATTTGATTACATGGTTGCCAACGTTACCAAGAAGGAAACGCCGTTTGCGGAAACCTCCGTCAAGGGCAGCCAGTTCAACCAGCCGTTACTTGAATTCTCCGGTTCTTGCGCAGGCTGTGCCGAAACCTCTTATGCAAGACTTATCACACAGCTCTTCGGCGAAAGAATGTACATTTCCAACGCTACCGGCTGTTCCTCCATTTGGGGCGGCTCCGCTCCGGCAACGCCGTATACCGTTAACCGCGATTCCGGCAGAGGTCCGGCTTGGGCAAACTCCTTGTTCGAGGATAACGCAGAACACGGTCTAGGCATCTACCTCGGTCAGAAGACCATCCGTGAGAGACTCATGGGCAAGGTAGAGGAAATGATGAACTCCGATAAGGCAAGCGACGCATTCAAGGCGGCTGCAAAGGCTTATCTCGATTCCAAGGACGACGGCAAGGCCAATACCGCCGCAACTGCCGCACTCATCGTTGAACTCGAAAAGGCTGCCGCAGAAGGCTGCCCGACCGCAAAGGAAGTTCTCGCTGAAAAGCACTACCTCTCCAAGAAGTCCGTATGGATCTTCGGCGGCGACGGCTGGGCATACGATATCGGCTTCGGCGGCGTGGACCATGTTCTCGCTTCCGGTGAAGATGTCAACGTCTTCGTCTTCGATACCGAGGTTTACTCCAACACCGGCGGACAGGCTTCCAAGGCTTCCAACATCGGTCAGGTTGCACAGTTCGCAGCTGCCGGTAAGGAAACCAAGTCCAAGTCCCTGGCTGAGATCGCTATGAGCTACGGCTATGTCTACGTCGCACAGGTCGCCATGGGCGCCAACGCTGCGCAGACCCTGAAGGCAATTCAGGAAGCAGAAGCTTATCATGGTCCGTCGCTGATCATCGGCTACGCACCCTGCGAGATGCACTCCATCAAGGGCGGCATGCAGAACTGCCAGACCGAGATGAAGAAGGCTGTCGACTGCGGCTACTGGAACATGTTCCGCTTCAACCCGGCTGCGGAGAAGAAGTTCACGCTGGACTCCAAGGCTCCCGCCGGCGGCTATCAGGAATTCCTGATGAACGAGGCCCGTTACAGCCGTCTGACCCGCGAGTTCCCGGAGCGTGCTACCGTTCTATTCGCAAAGAACGAGGAGAACGCCAAGGAGCGCTACGAGCATCTGCTCAAGCTGGTCGAAATGTACGACAAATAATTTCCCCCATATGCAGAAGGACGGTACCCTCGGGTACCGTCCTTTTTTCACACGCAAAAAGAGCGATGCCGGGCGGCATCGCTCTTTGTCTGTCATTCCGATAAATCAGTTATCCCATGTTCTGTCCGGGCTCAACGGCTCGGCAATCGAACAGTATGTGAGGTCCTCACCGTCGGGAAGCTGCAGCTGCACCTGCTCAATCTCGTTCAGCGCACAGAGCGTCGCAGCCACGCTGTGAACTGCAAGCTCCGCCGTTTCCCGGTCGGTATCGCAGGCGGAGAATTCCTCCGAGAGAACCACCGTGCAAAGCGCCCCCGCCGTCCGGATATCCAGAATCCGTGTTCCTGTGGGAACCGGCGTATGCAGCTGCTCGTTTTCCGGTCCGTCCAGCAGCGCCTGCAGCGTATTTCGCGGCAGCTCCTCGGGGCTCTGATAGGAAATCGCCCGTTTTTCCGGCTGCAGGCTTCCGTTCGACCCGGCAAAATACAGCTGCACGGTCCGCTCGGGGTAGAGCCACGACGTGTCCTGCAGCAAAAACGTATCCTCTGTCCAGCGGGTCGAGGGCTTATCCAGAAGAGCCCCAGCCGGCGTCTTGATGCGCACGGCGTCAACGCCGTCCAACTGTGTAAGCGTCAGTGTCAGCCCTGCCGCGGCAAGTGTCCGTTCATAGCCGGACAGCGCCGCATAAGCCTCGTTCATATCGAGCACCAGAACCCCATTTTGAAGCTTCGTGCCGAGACACGCCGTCCCCTCCGGAAACAGCGAGCGGAGGGTTTCATCGTCCGGTTCCTCAAAATAGGCTGCTAGAACATCCTCGGTGCGCACATCGCCGCCGAGCGTCACCTCTTTTTCCGCCAGCGCGCCGGATGCACTTACATAGCTTTCGTCATTCTTTGCATCCGCACGTCGGTAATAAAACGTAAATTTGCTTTTTCCCGCCGGGAGCATCTGACCCGTGCAGCCGCAGAGCAGCGTCAGCAGCAGAAGGCAGATCAGAATTCTACGCATCGTCCTCGTCCTCCTCCAGCGCAAAATACGGCAGCCGCACGGTAAAGCGCGTTCCCTTTCCCTCCTCCGAGGAAACGGCAATGGAACCGAAATTTCGCTCCACCAGTTCGTGGACAATCGAAAGCCCCAGCCCGGAGCCGCCCGCCTGCCGCGAACGCGCCTTGTCCACGCGGTAGAAGCGCTCGAAAATATGCTCAATCGCTGCCTGCGGGATGCCCATACCGGTATCCTCGACCAGCAGCTCCACATCTTCCTGCGTGTGGCTGACCGTCACATGGACGCAGCCGCCAGAATGGTTATATTTGATGCCGTTTTCAACCAGATTAAAAATGATCTGATAGGCATCGTCCTCCATCGAAAGCACAAAGCAGCCCCGGTCCAGATTTGCCGTGAGCCGGACCTCTGTTTTGTCTGCCAGTGGCACGAGCATGCGAAAGACCCGTCGGACAATCTCGCTCAGGTCTACCACTTCATGGTCGCAGACCGTTTCCGCGTCCGCCTTGCTGAGCGTCAGCAGCTTCTGCGTCATGCGCGTCAGGCGGTCTGATTCATTTCCGATGTCGCTGACAAACTCGCGCATCGTGTCCGCGTCCATATCGTTCTGCAAAATAGAGTCGGACAGCAGCTTGATCGACGCCAGCGGCGTTTTCAACTCGTGAGAAGCATCGGACACAAACTGCCGCTGCGTCGCCTCCGATTCCTGCAGGCGGTCGGTGAGCTTGTTAAACTCGGTGGCAAGCGTCGTATACTCGTCGTCGCCGCGCATCTGGATTTTGTGGCTGTATTCGCCCTCGCGGACCAGGCGCATGGAAAGCAGAATCTTTCGCATGCGCTTCGAGCTGACCACGGAAAAGACCGCCGAGCACAGAACCATGCCGCCCAGCAGAATCCACGACCCACGCAGAATATTCCGCTCGAGATTTTCAATAATTTCGCCCTGTTCGGCGTCAAAGTCCATCACGTATACGCAGCCGATCGGGTTTGCGCGCGACATGATCGGAACCGCTGCGTAGCTTTGCAGCGCGCCCGCATGATAGGTACAGTGAAACACATCGTTTCCGCTCAGTGCCTGCGCAACCGCCTCCAAAAGCGCGTATTTCCCGACCGCATTCTGGTTGATGGACGAGTCATACAGCACCTTTCCTTCGGCGTCTGTGATCAGAAGCCGGCTGACGTTGATATCGCCGAGGACGGAAATAACCTGGTCGACGGTCTCCGTGCTGAGCGTGTCCGCCGTCTCAAAGGACGAGGCGACGACCTGAATCTTGTCCTGCACGGAGGCATACTTCGCCTGAAACATCAGCTCTCTTGTGTTGCTCGCCGAGTAAATATTCAGAAACATCAGCGCCAGCGACGCAATGATCATGTATGCCAGCGCGTTTCTCAGCTGGGAGCTGTTGGAGAACAGCCGCAGCCGGCGTTTAGAACTTGAAATAGTAGCCCACTCCCCACTTGGTCATAATATGCTCCGGCGCGGCAGGGCTGCGCTCGAGCTTTTCACGAAGCCGCCGGATATGCACGTCCACGGTGCGGATATCGCTGCTGGTGTCGTAGCCCCAGATGGCGTTGAGCAGCGACTCGCGCGAGTAGACCCGGTTTGGATTTCGCATCAGAAGCTCCATCAGGTCAAATTCCTTCGCCGTCAGGTCGACGAGCTGCCCGTCGTTATACGCATCGCGCGCGTCGCGGTCGAGCGTAATATGCCCGCAGACAAGCTTGCTGTCCGGCTGCGCCTGCTGCTTCTGACCGGCTCTGCTGCGCCGCAGAAGCGCCTTGATGCGCGCCTTGAGCTCGAGAATGTTAAACGGCTTCGTCAGATAATCGTCCGCGCCATGCTCAAAACCGAGAAGCTTGTCCATGTCGTCTGCCTTCGCAGTTAACATAATAATCGGAACATCTGAAAACTCGCGAATTTTGCCGCACGCCTCCAGACCGTCGAGCCGCGGCATCATGAGGTCGAGCACAATGAGGTCTGGGTTTTCGCTTCCCGCCAACTCCACCGCCTCCATGCCATCGCAGCCGGTAATGACCTCATAGCCCTCGTTTTCCAGATTGAACCGAATGCCCTTGACCAGAAGCTTTTCGTCGTCTACTACCAGTATTTTCATTTGGAATCCTCCACTGTTACAAGTTCCCGGAGACCTTCAAACGTCCCCTCTCCGATGCCCTCGACATCCATCAGCTGCTCCGGCGCGGAAAAGCGCCCATACTGCGCGCGGTAGTCCAGAATCCGCTGCGCCAGTTTTTCTCCGATGCGCGGCAGTGTCATCAGCTCCTCGAGCGTCGCGCGGTTGAGGTCCAGCGGATACGTAATCTCCGGCTGCGCCGCTTCTTCCGCTTCCGACTCGTCCTGTGCCGCTGTATTCGCCGCAGCGTCCGGTTTGTCCGTTTCCTCCTGCGCAGGAAGCTCGTCGGTCTGTTTGACCGCATGTTCGGTCTGCGCCGCAACCTCATAGGGAATCGACTGCCGCCCGATGAAAAAGCCAATCGAGAAAACCATGGTCAGCAGCGCCAGAAGCGCAAGCAGCAGCTGACTTTTCTTTGTCCGCATCCGGCTCCCTCCTGCCCGTAAGATTGACACAGCGCACATTTGCTTATATAATATTCTAGCACAGATGGCGTAACTTCGGCAATGCCGATTCAATAAAATGGTGATGTTTGATGAAAAAAACAAGAATTCTCGTACTTCTTCTGACGCTTCTTTTAACACTCTCCTGCCTGACGCTGCCGCTTCTTGCCGCAGCGGAGCCTGCCGCAGAAGACCCGTCTGCAACCGCTTCCGCTGATGCATCTGCCGATGCTTCCGGCGATGCGCAGGATACTGCAGAGCAAGAATCTTCCCAGGAGGTCATCGTCTCCGCCGATCCCAGCTTTACGGTTGCGGCAAAGGCGGCGCTGCTCATCGACCTCAACACCGGGCGGACCGTCTATGAGCAGGACGCAGACGAGCGCGTGTATCCGGCGAGTCTGACCAAAATCATGACGTGCCTGCTGGCGCTGGAAAACGGCAACCTTTCGGACGTCATTACCGTCGACGAGTCGGCGCTCTCAGGTCTCGATCAGGACAGCAGCGTCGTGGGGCTCAAGGTCGGCGAGCAGATCACGCTGGAGAATCTTCTGTACTGCATGATGGTCAGCTCCGGCAATGACGCGGCGAATGTGGTCGCGGAATATATTGCAGGGTCCGTTGCTGATTTTGTGCGTATGATGAACGAGCGCGCCTACGCCCTCGGCTGCAAGGACACACACTTCAACAATCCCCATGGTCTGCACGACGAGAGCCACTACACCACCGCGCGTGACCTGGCAATTATCACGCAGGCGGCGCTCAAAAGCGAAAACTTCCGGCAAATCGTCGATACTGCCGAGTATGTCATCCCCGCCAGCGCAACTGGCGAGGAACACAAGCTCAAGACCACCAATATGCTGATCTACAAGTCGACCGGCAACTCGCTCTACTATTCCCGCGCCACGGGCGTCAAGACCGGCTACACCAGCGCAGCGGGCAGATGTCTGATTGCAACGGCAGAAGACGACGGCATCCGGTTTTTGTCCGTGCTGTGCGGCGCGAAGACGTCGATTCTCGATACGGGCGACCTTCTCATGGAGAGCTTTCCGGAGACGATCAAGCTGCTGGACTACGGCTTTGACAACTTCTCCTATGTAACGGCGCTGTCTCCGCTCTACCCCATCGACCAGGTGACGGTTCTCAACTCGGCAGGCTCCGAGGCGGTCGCCGTTGCACCGGCAAAGGACGTACGGCTGCTGCTTCCTGCTAACTACAACCCGGACGCGCTGCGAACCGAGGTTCTGCTGGATGCAAAGGAAGTCGAAGCGCCTGTTTCGGAGGGACAGAAGCTCGGTCTGGCGCGGGTCTATTACGGTAACGAGCTGATCGACGAAACAGATCTTCTGGCAATTGCGGACGTTACACGCTCCGAGTTTTCCTCGGTTGCCTCCACCTCCACCGCCTATATCCAGCAAAACTGGTGGAAATGGATTGTGTTTCTGATTCTGGGTGTGATAGCGGCGTTCCTGATTTTGCTGGTGCTGCTGCAGATCCGCCGCAGAAGACTTCGCCGCCTGCGGCTGGAAAAGCGCAGACGGGATCTGGAAAAGCAGTATCGCCGCCGCTACCGCGACGACCGCGAGGAATAGTCGCAGAAAGGAAGGTCACCATGGGCTGGGAAGAGCTGCGGGCAATGTGCCTGCAATGTACGATGTGCCCCCTGTGCCAGACGCGGCACAACGTTGTATTCGGCGTCGGACCCACGGACGCGGAGATTCTCTTCGTCGGCGAGGGTCCGGGTGAGCAGGAGGATCTGACCGGCGAGCCGTTTGTCGGTCCAGCCGGAAAGCTGCTGGACGATATGCTGCGCATCATCGACCTCGGGCGGCACAACTGCTATATCGCAAACATCGTCAAATGCCGCCCGCCGCACAACCGCGACCCGCTCGGCACCGAGCAGGACGCCTGCATCGGCTATCTGCGCAAACAGACAAAGCTGTTGAACCCCAAAATCATCGTCTGCCTCGGAAGAATTGCCGCGATGAAGCTGATTCGCGAGGACTTCAAAATCTCACGCGACCATGGCACCTGGGAACAGAAGGGCGGCATCTGGTTTACCGCGATGTACCACCCTTCGGCGCTCCTGCGCGATGTGACCAAGCGCCCCGATACGTTTCGGGACCTCAAAAGCCTGCAGGCAAAAGCTGCCGAGCTCTGCACGCATACCCCATAAAGAAGAATCCCTCTCTCCAATTACGGTGAGAGGGATTTTGCGTTTTTTACTTTTCCGACAGGCGCTTCTGCATGTAGTCGTGCGCCGCAGTTTCGAGCGCATTGTCCAGCGGCTTTAATTCCAGTGCGCCGTATTTGCGCTCCAGCGCCATTTTCAGCACGAAGTCCGCAATCTGCGGATTTTTGGGAAGCAGGCAGCCGTGGGAGTAGGTTGCGAAGACGTTCTTGTAGCGCGCGCCCTCGAAGCCGTCTTCCCCGTTGTTGCCGTAGCCTGCCAGCACCTTGCCAATGGGCTTGACGCCATCACCCAGGTAGGTCTTGCCGGAGTGGTTTTCAAAGCCCACGACCGTGCAGCCCAGCTCGTCGCAGGTGAACATATAGTTTCCGATCATGCGCTGCTTCGAACCGACTGTGTAAAGGTCCAGCGCGCCTGTAAAATCGCACTGCACGCCGTCCCAGGTCTTGTAATACTGCCCCAGCATCTGATAGCCGCCGCAGATGGCAAGCACGGGAAGATTGTCTTCGATCGCGGCTTTCAGCTCTTCGGTCTTCTCGCCGCGCAGATCAGGAAGCAGGACCTCCTGCTCAAAATCCTGTCCGCCGCCGATGAAAAGAAGATCGTATTTCGAAGCTTCCAGCTTCTGCCCGATGGAGACCTCGTCGACGTTCACATCAATGCCCCGCCAGGCAAGGCGCTTGCGCATACACAGAATGTTGCCCCGGTCGCCGTAAAGGTTCAGAATATCGGGATAGAGATGACAGATGTTCAGTTCCATATTCTTCCCTCCTTACTGCCAGAATTCCTTATAGCCGTAGCGCTTGGCAATCGTGCCGCGCAGCGCCAGCATCGCGGTATAGGTCGGCATGACGAAAACCGGAAGCTTTTTGCCCGTCGCTTCTTCCATGAGCTGCGCGTAGTCCTTCTGCACATGAATGCGCTCTTTCGGGAAGCCCGCATACAAAAAGCGCAGCGCCATATCGTCCGCGCGCACACCGGAGACATAGATATCGGAGAGAGCTTTCTCCATCGCCGTCAGCCGTTCAAAGTCCACGTCCCAGATCCAGCTGACGTCCTTGCCGTCCTGCGCGCGGTCATTCAGGCACGCGGCAAAAACAAACGGCTCGGTCCGCTGCGTCAGGAAGTTCAGCACCTGATTGCAGCCCGCGGGGTTCTTGATCAGAATCATGCGCACATCGGCGTCGTTGATCCGGAACTTTTCCATGCGCCCGAAGCCGCAGGCAAAGCTGGAAAGCGACTTTGCCGCCAGCTCCATATCAATCCCCATAACGCTCGCAGCCGCCATGCAGGCACAGGCGTTATAGATATTGTAGCCGCCTGGCAGGTGGATGCTTGCCGGAACCTGCTTTCCGTTTTCCTCGAAAATGACCTCGGAGTGCTCGTCGTCGGTTCTGAGAACCTTCGTCACATGCACCTGCGGCTGGGGTCTGTGGTAGCCGCAGTTCGGGCAGCGGTAGCCGCCCAAGTGCCCGTAGGTTACATAGTCGTAGACATACTCGTGCTTGCAGCGGATGCAGTACGGCGCGTCGGACAGCTCCTCGACCCGGTCGTGATAGATCGGCGTATCAACGCCGAAGAAGACGACGGGATTCGGCAGCACATCATGCAGCGACGCGCACAGGGAATCGTCCGCATTCACGCACAACACGGCGTTTTTGGAGTTTTCAATGCCGATGCGGATGTTGTCGAGCGTATGCGTAACCTCGCCGTAGCGGTCAAGCTGGTCGCGGAATACATTCGTCACCACAACCGCCTTCGCGTCGACAAATCTGGAGATTGCCTTGAACGCCGCCTCGTCGGACTCAATCAGCGCATGCGTATAGCGGCACTTGCCGGTCAGGCTCGAGTGGACCGCGAACTCCGCCGTCACACCGCTCAAGAGGTTTGCGCCGGATTTGTTGGCAAAGAAAGAGATTCCAGCGTCCGTCCACGACTGCTCGATCATGCGCGAGGTCGTGGTCTTGCCGTTGGTGCCCGTAACGATCACGGTCGTTACGCCCTTTGCAAGCTCACCCAGCAAATTCGGGCAGATTTTGAGCGCCACGCGCCCCGGGAAGTCGGTTCCGCCTCTGCCCAGAAAACGGATCAGCGACCGGCAGCACTTGCATGCAAGCACCGCAAGAAATACCTTGATTTTCATGCCACAGTTATACCACATTTCGTAGCGACTGACAAGGGCACTAAAATTTTATGACAAATAGTTACGAAATGTTAACAAATTTACTCTTGCCCCGGTTGTCATAATCTGATATAATTTGACGTAGAATCTGAAACTGGGGTGGTATGTGTGCGGTTTATCTCTTGGAATGTCAACGGTCTGCGCGCGTGTATGCAGAAGGGCTTCGCGGATTATTTTGCCGCGCTGCATGCGGATTTCTTCTGCCTGCAGGAGACAAAATTGCAGCCCGAGCAGATCGCGGTCGACTTTCCGGGCTATCTGCAGTTCTGGAATTCAGCGGAGAAAAAGGGCTATTCCGGCACCGCTGTTTTTACGAAGCATCCCCCGCTGTCCGTCACCTACGGCGTCGGCATTGACGAGCTGGACCATGAGGGTCGGATGATCACGCTGGAATACGAGAAGTTTTATCTTGTCACCTGCTACACCCCGAACGCGCAGGAAGGGCTCAAGCGCATCGACCACCGGCTTTCCTGGGACGACGCATTCCGCGAAAAGCTTTTGGAGCTGGACGCGAAAAAGCC
>OIWM01001764.1_pt1 | contig 19993 bp, 15 predicted proteins | sample 1587451 | NCBI WGS metagenome assembly OIWM01 (sample SAMEA3888907, study PRJEB22519) | human gut metagenome | biome: human gut; feature: human-associated habitat; material: faeces | place: Denmark | collected 2011
AATATCGCTATCAACCGCGTTTATAGGTTGAAAAAGAAAGGAGATGTATATTGTTAATGACTTGTTTTATGAGTCAATTTCAATATACCAGGTTTAATATGAAAAAAGCACTTATTACAGGTATTACAGGTCAAGATGGATCTTATTTAGCTGAATTTTTATTAGAAAAAGGATATGAAGTACATGGTATTGTACGTCGTGCTTCTATCTCAAATACAGCACGTATTGATCATTTAATCAAAGAAAAGAAAATACATTTACATGATGGAGATCTAACTGACTCTTCAGGTTTAATTCGTCTTATTGGTGAAATTAAACCTGATGAAATTTATAATTTAGCAGCTCAAAGCCATGTACAGGTATCATTTGACGCTCCAGAATATTCAGGCGACGTTGATGCTTTAGGTGTATTAAGAGTACTAGAAGCAGTTAGAGTATGTGGTTTAGCAAAAACTTGTAGAGTATATCAAGCATCTACTTCTGAATTATATGGAAAAGTAGAAGAAGTACCACAAAAAGAAACTACACCATTCCATCCTTACAGCCCATATGCTGTAGCTAAACTCTATGGCTTCTGGATTGTCAAAGAATATCGTGAAGCTTATGGTATGTTTGCAGTAAATGGTATCTTATTCAATCACGAAAGTGAAAGAAGAGGAGAAAACTTCGTTACTCGTAAAATCACTCTTGCGGCCGGTAGAATTGCAGAAGGTTTACAAGACCACTTAGAACTAGGCAATATGAATAGTCTAAGAGACTGGGGTTATGCAAAAGACTATGTTGAATGTATGTGGTTAATTCTTCAACAAGATCAACCAGATGATTTCGTTATCGCTACTGGTGTACAACATACTGTTAGAGACTTTACAGAAAAAGCGTTCAAAGCTAATGGCATTGATATTAAATGGGTTGGCGAAGATTTAGAAGAAAAAGGATATGATGCAAAAACAGGCAAGATGTTAGTTTGTGTAAATCCTGAATGGTTCAGACCAACTGACGTTGATAATTTATGGGGTGATCCAACAAAGGCAAAAACAGTACTTGGTTGGAATCCACAAAAAACAAGCTATGAAGAACTTGTAGAAATCATGGCAAAACATGATAGAGAATTAGCGAAGAAAGAAAAGGCAATGACTTTATGATGGAAAAAGATGCGAAAATTTATGTCGCAGGACATAGAGGAATGGTTGGTAGTGCCATTGTAAGAGAACTACAGAAACAAGGCTATACAAATATTATTACGCGTACGCATGCAGAACTTGATTTATGCAGACAAATAGATGTAGAGAAGTTTTTTGCTGAAGAAAAACCAGAATATGTCTTTTTAGCTGCTGCTAAAGTTGGTGGTATTGTTGCGAATGAAGAGGCTCTAGCTGATTTCATGTATCAAAATATGATCCTTGAAATGAATGTGATTCATTCCGCATGGGAAAACGATTGTAAGAAACTGGAATTTTTAGGATCTTCCTGCATTTATCCAAGACTTGCTCCACAACCAATGAAAGAAGATTGCTTATTAACTTCTGCTTTAGAAAAGACTAATGAAGCTTATGCTCTAGCAAAAATATCCGGTTTAAAATATTGTGAATTCTTAAACCGTCAATATGGTACAGACTATATCAGTGTCATGCCTACAAACTTATATGGTCCTAATGATAACTATCACCCAACTCATAGTCACGTACTACCTGCTTTAATCCGTCGTTTCCACGAAGCTAAAGTAAACCATTTAGACAGTGTTACTTGCTGGGGTGATGGTACACCATTAAGAGAATTCTTATATGTTGATGACTTAGCTAATTTATGCGTTTTCTTGATGAATAACTACAGTGGTAATGAAACCGTAAATGCTGGCACTGGCAAAGAAGTAACAATTAAAGAATTAACTGAACTAGTAGCTAAAGTTGTTGGTTATACAGGTACTATTAAATGGGATACAACAAAACCAAATGGCACTCCAAGAAAATTATTAGATGTATCAAAAGCTAAGAATCTAGGCTGGAGCTATAAAACAGAACTAGAAGATGGTATTAAGCTTGCTTATGAAGACTTCTTAAATAATCCAATGAGGGCAGAAAGATGAATATCATACTATTATCAGGTGGGTCCGGTAAAAGACTATGGCCTCTTTCTAACGATGTAAGATCTAAACAATTCATTAAAATCTTCAAGAAAGAGGACGGCTTATATGAATCAATGGTACAGCGTGTTTATCGTCAGATTAAGACAGTAGATACAGATGCAAGTGTTGTTGTCGCAACTAGTAAAAGTCAAGTATCAAGCATTCACAATCAATTAGGTGATGATGTTGGTATATGTGTTGAACCATGCAGAAGAGATACATTTCCTGCTATTGCTTTAGCATGCTCTTATTTAAAAGATGTACAAAAAATAGATATCAATGAACCTGTTGTAGTATGTCCTGTTGATCCATATGTAGAAGATGATTATTTTAAAGCTCTTCAAGATTTATCAACTGAAGCAGTAAACTCTTCTTCTAATTTAGTATTAATGGGAATTGAACCAACATATCCTAGTGAGAAATATGGTTATATCATCCCAAGTGATAAAGAAAAAGTTAGTAAAGTTCTATCTTTCAAAGAAAAACCAACAAAAGAAGTAGCTGAAGAATATATCAAAAAAGGTGCCCTCTGGAATGGTGGCGTATTTGCTTTCAAATTAAAGTATGTACTGGAAAAAGCTCATGAACTAATTGATTTTACAGACTATGATGATTTATTCAGTAAATATGACTCTTTAACTAAGATTTCTTTTGACTATGCTGTTGTAGAACACGAAAAAGAAATTGAAGTAATCCGTTTTAAAGGTATGTGGAAAGACTTAGGCACATGGAATACTTTAACGGAAGCGATGGAAGAAAATATAGTTGGTAAAGGTGAACTAAATGACACATGTAAAAATGTTCATATCATCAATGAAATGGATACACCAATTCTTGCTATGGGATTACATGATGTAGTTATTTCTGCTTCTCCAGAAGGTATCTTAGTTTCTGATAAAGAACAAAGTTCTTACATCAAACCTTTTGTTGATAAATATGAGCAACAGGTCATGTTTGCCGAAAAATCCTGGGGTAGTTTTAATGTATTAAATATCGATGATAAATCTATGACAATTAAAGTTACTTTAAATGAAGGTCATCGCATGAACTATCACTCTCATGAACATAGAAATGAAGTGTGGGTTGTTACAAGCGGTACAGGCACAACAATTATTGATGGTATGAAACAAAATGTCAGTGCTGGTGATGTTATTACAATGACAAAAGGTGTTAGACACACAATCATTGCAAATACTGAATTAAAACTAATTGAAATCCAACTTGGAACAGATATTTCTGTACATGACAAACAGAAATTCGAACTAGAATATTAATATGAACAATAAGAATAATCCTCTCTTACTTAGACCATCTGGAAAAGATTATTTGTGGGGTGGAAAACGTTTAAATGATGAATTTGCAAAAGGTATTCCCATGTCCCCTCTTGCTGAAACATGGGAATGTTCTGTCCACCCTGATGGACCAAGTTATGTTGTTAATCAAGAATTTGAAAATAAAACACTTCGTGAAGTGTTAGAACAACATACTGAATTCTTAGGTACAAAACATACCAATGGTTTTCCACTTCTCATAAAATTCATAGATGCTAAAGAAGATTTATCTGTACAGGTTCATCCTGATGATGAATATGCTTTTAAATATGAAAATGGAGAACGTGGCAAAACTGAAATGTGGTATATTCTCGATGCCACAAAAGATGCTACTTTAATCTATGGTTTAAAAAGAGATATCACTAAAGAAGAATTACTAAAAGCAATTACAGATAATACATTAACGAAATACTTGCAGTATGTTCCAGTTAAAAAGGGAGATGTTTTCTTTATTGAACCAGGCACAATACATGCAATTAACGCTGGTGCTCTTATTGTCGAAATACAAGAAAGCTCCAACTTGACTTATCGTTTATATGACTATAACCGTATTGATAAAAATGGCAAAAAAAGAGACTTGCATATACAGAAAGCGCTAAATGTAGCTCGTCTAACGAAAGCGATAGAACCTTCTCAACCAATGCGCGTGTTAAAATATGAACAGGGTAAGGCTTCAGAGTTATTATGCCGTTCTAAATACTTTGAGGTATATCGCATGATTATAAATACTGAAAGAAGACAAACAGTCACTTATTCTACTGATGACTTGTCTTTTAAAGTATTATTATGTGTACAAGGTTGTGGAACAATCAGCTATGGTAATGAATCTATGCCTTTTTATAAAGGAGACTGCATTTTTGTACCAGCGAACTCTAAACTTTTGACAATACATGGACAAGCGCAGTTTCTAGATGTTCATGCTTAAAAAGCCTTAGAAAGATATTAAATGAATAAAAAATGGATTGTAGAAAATAGCGAATCATTATTAGATACGCATTGGGTAAAAGTAAGAAAAGATACTGTTAATTTACCAAACGGTACGCATATTGATGATTTTTATGCCATAACGATAAATGATGCTTCTGCGATAGTTGCTTTAGATGAAGATCAAAATATTATCCTTAAAAAAGAATATCGCTATTGTTATGAAAAAGAATTATTAGAAATACCTGCTGGTACTTTTGAAGAAAATGAAACAGACAGTTTAGCTGTTGCTAAAAGAGAACTCTTAGAAGAAACTGGATACTCGTCAAATGATTGGACTTATATTGGTGACACAATAGAAAGTTCTTCAAAGTTAACAAATCATATGCATATCTATTTTGCAAATAACTGTAAGAAAGTATCTCTTCCACATTTAGATGAAACAGAAATATTAGATGTCATTAAAATGCCATTAGAAGAAGCTGTCGAAAAAGTCATGAACAATGAAATTTGTTGTAACAGTTCTTCTTTTGGAATTTTGTGGGTTGATAGAAAACTCAGAAAGGACTAATGCCATGAATGATATACAGAAAGAATATAAACGCTGGTTATTAAATGCCACCAAAGATGAAGATTTAACTAGTGAACTAAAACAAATGAGCAATATGCAGAAAGAAGATGCTTTCTACCGCAATTTATCTTTTGGTACTGGTGGCTTAAGAGGTGTTATTGGTGCTGGTACGAATCGTATCAACATTTATACAATTGCCAAAGCTTCACTTGGTCTAGCTAACTATCTAAACAAGCATTATGAAAATCCATCTGTTGTGATTGGTTATGACAGCCGTATTAAAAGTGATTTATTTGCTCATACTGCAGCAGGTATATTCGCAAGTTCTGGAATACATGTTTATATCTATTCCTGTCTATTACCTGTTCCTTGTGTTTCTTACGGCGTACGTCATTTAAAGACTTCTGCTGGTGTAATGATTACAGCTTCCCATAATCCTAGTATTTATAATGGTTATAAAGTATATGGTGATGATGGTTGTCAGATTACAACTAACGCTGCTGATGAAATCCTTGCCGAAATTGAAAGCTTAGATGTCTTTAGTGATGTTAGATTAGGTCACTTTGATACTTTAGTAAATGAGGGAAAAATCACTTATATTGAAGATTCTGTTTTAGATTCTTTTATTGCAGAAGTAAAGAAACAATCTGTCTTATATGATGAAGAAGTAAACAAGAATGTTTCTATTGTATATAGTCCCCTTAATGGTGCTGGTTTAAAACCAGTAACTCGTACTTTAAAAGAAATGGGCTATACAAATATTTTTGTTGTGCCTGAACAAGAAAATCCAGATGGTAACTTTCCAACTTGTCCATATCCTAATCCAGAAATAAAAGAAGCGATGGCTTTAGGGATGAAATATGCAAAAGAAAAGAATGCAGACTTACTTATCGCTACTGACCCTGATTGTGATAGAGTTGGTATCGCCGTTAAAAATCATGCAGATGAATATGTTCTTTTATCAGGTAATGAAACAGGCTTATTACTATTTGATTATATTTGTAGCCAAAGAGAAAAACATCATACAATGCCTCAAAATCCAGTTCTTGTTAAAACTATAGTTACGACTGATTTAGCTGAAAAAATTGCTGAACACTATAACGTTTCTGTTATCAATGTCTTAACTGGGTTTAAATTTATTGGTGAACAAATTGGCTTATTAGAAGATAAGAACGAAGAAAATCGTTATATCTTTGGTTTTGAAGAAAGCTATGGATATTTAACTGGAACTTATGTAAGAGATAAAGATGGTGTAGATGGTGCATATATGATATGTGAAATGTTCAGTTATTATGCAACTAGAGGTATTAGTCTCCTTGATAAGTTAAATGAACTATATTCTACTTACTGTTATGCATTAAATACATTACATAGTTTTGAATTTGATGGCAGTGCGGGTGTTACATATATGCAAAATATCATGAAATCAGCTCGTCAAGATATCCATCAAATTGGAAGTAAAAAAGTACTGCAGGTATTAGATTATGAAAAGGGCATTAATAATTTACCTAAATCTGATGTCATTAAATTTATATTAGAAGATAACTGTTCTGTTGTTTTAAGACCTTCTGGAACAGAACCAAAGCTTAAATTATATTTAAGTGTTTGCTCTAACGATAAAAGTGGGGCTACAATAGTTGAAAAAGAACTTTTGCAAAGTCTTATTCAAATAGGTGGTATTAAATGAAAAGAAAGATAAAAATCAATTTCAGCGATTTTCACAAGGGATTCAATCCTGAAAATAGTGAATATATGAATGTATTAAGAGAAAAGTATGATGTAGAAATATCTGATCATCCTGATTATCTAATCTATTCTGTATTTGGTACAGAATATTTAAAATACGATTGTGTTCGCATATTTTATACAGGTGAATGTGTAGTTCCTAATTTTAATGAATGTGATTACGCAATTGGTTTTGATCGAATCTCTTTTGGCGACAGATATATTAGAGTACCTATTTATCTATTACATAGTTTTAAACAAGATTATTTAAATATATTAGATAGAAAAGAATTCACGAAAGAAGACTTAGATAAAAAAGAGGGTTTCTGCAGCTTTGTATATTCAAACTGTTTCGCCCAGGATATTCGTACAACAATATTCAATAAGTTATCTGAATATAAACAAGTATCCTCTGGTGGTAGATACTTAAATAATATCGGTGGAGCTGTAAAAGATAAAACAGAATTCCAAAGCAAACACAAATTCTCTATTGCTTTTGAAAATTCATCATATAGAGGATATACAACAGAAAAAATCGTACAATCTTTTTCCGCTTATACTATTCCTATTTATTATGGTGACCCTGATGTTGTACTAGATTTTAATGAGAAAGCTTTTATTAACTGTCATGATTATAAAAATCTCGATGAAGTTGTAGAAAAAGTAAAAGAAATTGATCAAAATGATGATTTATATTTATCAATGATTAATGAAAACCCAATCAAAGATAAAAAAGATTTAGATGCTTTTAAAAATTTCTTATATTACATCGTTGATCAGGATTATTCTTCTGCATTTAGAAGACCTCATTCTATGTATACAGAATCTTATGACAAAATGTTAAAACGTCATCAATTTTTCGAGAAATATATTTATACAAATTATAAATATGCAAAGAATCAAATTACTCGTTTAAAAACAGGTACATTATTAACCTCAAAAAGAACGAAATAAATACATAAAAAGTGGCAAATGCCACTTTTTAAATACTAAAATTTCAAATAAATTAACCTAATGGTAATACTTCAACAACATGACAAATAATTGAGCCTTCACGGATTGCATTGTCATTTGCTTTATTTAATTCATCAATAATTGTGTTATCTTCAACGATTTCAAATTTAATACGCGCACCAACATTACGTTCCATCTTGTCTTCAGCAGATGGGTTGTATTGGTATAAAGATAATACACCAACTTTGTTAGCTTCTAGATTTAACTTAGTTTGGTTATCAGCTAGACCAAATACAAAGTATCTTTCACCATTTAGTTCCATTGGCATACCTGGCATAAATACAGCTAGGTTAGGTGTTCCATCAGGATTAACAGTAGCGATTGTTGGAGCTGCTTGGTAAGTAGCCATAACGTTCCATAATGCATCATCTGTTAATGCACTGTCTTTGTAGTAATACTTGTCTTTTGAAGCACTTGTAAATGTGTCAACATCAGCTACAACAGGAGCAGTACTTGCTTCAGGTGTAGCTGTTGCTTGAACAGATGCATTACTTGTGCAACCTACAAGTAACATACTTAAAAATAATAAATTTAATTTTTTCATTTTCCTTTTTCTTTCTATTATTTTGAAAGCCCTTTCCGGTGTATTATACACTATATGTTGATATTTCGTACACAAATATTGTTGATTATTTGTTTTTTATTCTTTGAATGACTTTACGTATTTTACAAATATTTCTTCTTCCTTTGAGAGAATATGATCTTTTTTCCATGATAAGCAAATATTCCATGTCATTTCTTTATCACTAAAAGGAATATATTTTATATCTTTAAAATTTGGACCTAGTTCTTGACCATACAAACCAATTACAGCCTGATTATTTTTAAATATATTATTGTATGTATCATAAAGGAAACCAGATGTTGGAATTAAATTGACAGAAACATTATTATCTCTAGATTTTCTTTTTAATAATTCATATGTTTTAAATCCTTCACCTGCACAATATAAATCCAGATTTTCCAAATCACTAATTTCTATCTTATCTTTTGTCGCTAAAGGGTGACTGCTATTTACCATGATACATAATTGAATATGTTTAATTATTTCTACTTCATATTTATCTAATGGTGAAGGATTATTAACAGTAAATGCAAAATCAACATTATCTTTAGACAATAAATCTTCTGCTACTAAATCAAATACAGCAGAATGCTCGATATGAATATTAGGATACATGAGAATAAAATCTCGAAATAAAGTAAAAGATAAAGTATCCGCAGTTTGAATTGAAACAGCTACTTTGATTGGATACGAATCATTTTTTGATATTCTTTCTATTTTTTGCATACCACTTTGGTAAGCCTGAACTATATTTCTACAAATTGGTTCTATTTCTATAGCTTTAGTTGTAGGTACAATACCGTTTGATTTTTTAGTGAATAACTCTACATTTAGTTCTAACTCCATATTATGAATGCTTTTTGAAAGTGCTTGTTGTGTAATAAAGAGTTTACCTGCCGCAAGCGAATAATTTTGATCATCAAATAACTGTAAAAAGTAAACTAAGTTTCTTATTTCCATGTTTATATTTTAGCAAATTTGAAACTAAAAGTTGTAATGATGTAACTATTACTTGTTTGTTATTTCACAAGTTAATATTTACCATTACTTATAGGAGGATACGAAAGTTATATGAAACGGTTATTAGTAGCTATTCTTGCATTCTCACTTTGTGCATGTAATAGCAGTACTGGTGGTTCTAGTGCCACTAGTACAAGTGATTCTTCAACTGAAACAAGTGCAAAATATACACCTGGTACATATGTTGGAAAAGCACAAGGAATCAGAAGTGAAGTAGAAGTAAGTGTTACTTTTGATGAAAATTCAATTACAAACATTGAGGTAACAAGTCATGGGGAAACTAAAAATATTGCTGATGCAGCTATTGAAAAAGTGCCTGCAGAAATCCTAGAAGCACAAAGTTTAGATGTAGATGTTGTGACTTCTGTTACTTTTACAAGCCGTGCAATTATCAATGCTGTTGAAGAAGCAGCCAAACAAGCAACTGATGATATTTCTTCTTTAACTGCTAAAAGAACAGTTGAAAAAGAAAATGATGAAACAATTGATACTGATGTAGTTGTTGTTGGTATGGGTCTTGCTGGAGCAACTGCTGCTGTTAGTGCAGTAAATGAAGGCGTAAAAGTTGTTGCGATTGAAAAAGCTGGTGCAGCTGGTGGTTCTTCTAAATATTCTGGTGGTTTTATTACAGCCGTTGGCACAAAACAAGCTCAAGAAGAAGGTGTCACTATTACAGCAGATGATTATTTTGCAAGTTATAATGCACAAGAAGATTTATCTGAAAAGAAAGATGAAACAGATCGTGATGCTATGAAAGCTATGATTGAACGTTCAGCATCTGATATTGAATTCTTAGATAACCATAATGATCCTATTACTGGTCCAGATGGATTTGGAAGTGATTTTAAAGTATGGCATTATCCGGCAGATAGAACCAGCGCATTTGATGGTGAAGCAGCTGGTGCAAACCATATTGTTCAACTAATGGAATGGTTAAATAAACAAGATAATTTCTCTATTTATTACAATACTCCTGCAACCAAAATCTTAACTGATGAAAACGGTAAAGTCAGTGGTGTTGAATGTACAAGAAACGATGGTTCAACATTAACAGTTAATGCAAAATCTGTAGTTCTTGCAACTGGTGGTTACGCCGCAAGCAAAGAAATGATGGAAAGATTCTGCCCTGACTTCCCACAAGAGTGGGTATTACCTTATACTACATCTTCTATGTATAACACAGGTGATGGTATTACTATGGCTGAAGCTTTAAATGCTGATATATATGAAGATGGTTGGTGGATGGATTTAGCAATTGGTGTTGATGTTGGTGGTTATTCAACTTATTTCCCTGATACATTAAATGGCTTAATTAACTATGCAAACTACTTTGTTACAGATGGTACAGGTAAGAGAATTCTAAATGTTAATTCTCTATATGGTCCTCGTTCTATTGTCTTTTCAAAAGCTATGGAAGAAACAGGAAAAATCTATTCTATCTTTACTAAAGAAGGATTTGAAAATGGTATCCAATTTATTGAAGATAATAATAGAGTAGATAACAAAAATGTTTATAAAGCTGATACTCTTGAAGAATTAGCTGAAATGACAGGAATGGATGCAAACACATTTGTTGAACAAGTTAATCGTTATAACGAAATGTGTGAAAAAGGCGTAGATGAAGATCTAGGTCAAACAACATTAATCCCAATTGGAGAAGGACCATATTATGCAGTTGATATTAAAACAATTACTATGGGAACAATTGGCGGTCTAAAAACAGATGATGATAAACATGTTCTAGATAAAGAAGGAAATGCAATCGATGGTTTATACGCTGCCGGTGAATTAATCAATGGTAAATACTTCAATCAAGTATATACATCTGGTTGTGCTCAACTTCTATCTCTTGATTCTGGTATCATTGCTGGTAGAAATGCCGCAACTAGTGCAAAATAGTTAAAATTCAATCAAAAACCCTGTAAATCGAACAATCGACTATATTCATCCGATTACAGGGTTTTTTAATACTATTTATGAATCATAAAATATTTTATTTATATAAAGATAAAGTTCCACTGACATTTACAATCTTAAAAGTTAGCACTTGTGCATACACGTAATAGTCTTCACTGATTAAAGATGGATAGTTTCCTTGGAACTATTTAAATAAATTAAGTATAGCTTGCGAGGGGTAGAACAGGGTTCGTGAAGGTAGAATTCTGTTTTCCGTTTCTCATTTAATCTTATTTAATTAGAAATACAAATATATCTTTATGCGTAGTTGGCATTTCGATTAATAGTATTTATTACTTCTCTGATACCACTCCATAAATTTATATTGTCACCAAATAAATCTGCCACTGTACCTTTATCAGTAAATGGCGATTCTTGTAATACAGACATATCTTTCATTACACCATTACGTACTACGTATTCTATAATTTGATTTACAAAGTAAATTTGATTTCTATTTAAAATTGTTTCATCTAGATATTTTGAAAAAGCTTCTTTTGCTGCATTCATATCTAAACCTACAATTTCTCTTACAAATTCACCTAGCGGTTTATCTCCAAATTCAGAATAATAATCTTGTTTTGTGCCTATTTGATTCCAAATTATTTCTTCTAAATCTTTTATATCCTCTTTACTAAGTGGTTGATTTTCTTTTAATTTAGAAATAGCTTTAGTATCTGCAGCATGTTGCTTAATATAATACTCAATTTTTTCTTTATAATTTTGAAGATTTGTTTGATCTAGATTTGATTCATTCCACTCTACAGATAAAATATCGTCTTCAAAATGAGTATCATATGACTTTTTTCCTCTAGGAATATATTTTATCAAGTCACGTAAACTTTTTCTAATATACTCAAAATCGTTAATATCTGCATCATATAAATATTCTGTATGTAAAATTTTATCAATCAGTTCTGCTTGTACTTGTATTGCAGGTATATTCGCAACACTAGAAATAGCTATTGTCTTTTTTATTAAATCTGCTTTTCCTTTAGGGTAATTTTTACCTTCTAAATAAGCTAGTTCTATACCATACATTAGTGCATCAAAACGAACTGCATTTATTTCATCTTCATCTGGTTTAATTAATGAAACAAGCTCATTTTTTACATCTAAGCAATCTTCATAAGTTAACACATTGTATTCATCTGGATTGGAATATTTATCCACATATTTAATATGTTGCTTCACATCAAAACGAGCTCTATCTAATTCTTGTACTTTTGAAACAAGCTCCTTAATTAAAGTAGTTCTCCATTGTTTCAAACTATCTGTTTGATAATTAATATCTTGTAACTTAAAAACCATTTGGAACTTTAAATTAAATATAGCACCTTGAACAGCAATCATATTAGAAGATACTTTTTCTTTATTCATTCTGAAAAATTCAAAATTACCACAGAAATCGAAGATATAAAATTTACTCTTATCTTCTCCATCTATAAGGCCTGGACAAAGTCTCGTTCCTCTGCCTATCATTTGCCAGAACTTAGCTTTACTCATTACTTTTTTAAAGAAAACTAAATTCACTACTTCTGGAACATCAATACCTGTATCTAACATATCCACTGAAATTGCAATCTGTGGAAGCTTATTTCCCTCAGAAAATTCATCAATAGCAGATTGTGCATAGTTAGTATAATTATCTATAACTTTCGCATATCCATTTAATTCTGGATATGTTTTATTAAATACTTCAAATATTCTTTCTGCATGTAAATGATTTTTTGCAAATATGATTGTCTTTCCTATCATAGAACCATAATTAATCTTAATTCCATGCTCAAACAAAGTTCTAAATACTTTTTTTATTGTATCTTCATTAAACACCCATGAATTTAATGCAGAAGATTCAATTTTTGCGGGAATGTTGCCATTTTCATCAGAAAATGTATCTTCATATTCTTGCTTTTCTTCTTCTGATAATTGATCGTATGTAATACCATCTGTGATAAATTTCAGTTCTGTTTCTACAGACAAAAAATCAACTAAATATCCATCTTTTACAGCCTGAGACAATTCATATCCATATGTTGGCACACCATTTTCAAGTTCAAACATTTCATATGTATTCTTATCAATTTCATCTTTTGGTGTTGCAGTCAAGCCAACAATTGGCGAATCAAAATATGTAAAAATATCTTTGTATTTGTTATAAATAGATCTATGTGCTTCATCACAAATAATTAGATCAAAATGACCACATGTAAAAAGCTTTTTATCATCTTCTTTAACTGTATCAATACATCACATCATTGTTTGGTAAGTAGAAAATACAGCATGAGCATTATAGTTTTCTTTATCTTCGACAAGATTTGTTGCTGATAATTCCGGTAACATATTGACAAAACTTCTTTTAGCTTGTGTAACCAAAGAATTTCTATCCGCTAAAAATAGGACATTTTTAATCCAACCTTCTTGTAAAAGTACATCTACTAGTCCAATTACCGTTCTTGTTTTTCCTGAACCTGTAGCCATTACCAAAAGTGATTTTCTTCTATTTTTTTGATCAAAATCTTCGCATACTGCTTTAATCGCCTCTTCTTGGTAGTATCTTCCAGCAATATTTTTATTTACAGAAATAAATCTCAAATGACCACGAGTATTGATTAAATTAAAATACTTTTCTAAATCTCTCTTAGAGTAAATAGATGATACTTTTCTTTCTGGATATTGATTATCAATAATTCTTGTTTCAAATCCATTCGTCAAGAAAATAACTGGTCTTCTCTGATATTCTTTTTCTAATATATCAGCATATAATTTTGCTTGTTGTCTTCCTTTAGCCACATCAACGCATGTTTTCTTTGCTTCAACAACAGCTAAAGGTTTATGCATATCATCATATAGAACATAATCAGCAAATCCAACCTCTGATTTATTAGGCATTCCTTCTAGTTGAACTTCATTTATCCAATCTCTATTCTCAACCCATCCAGCGTCTCTCAATAATTCATCAATATATGCTTTTCTTGTTTGATACTCAGTGAGTTCCATTGGTTTAGAAACATATGGTTGTTTTTCAGTTCTACGCTTACTTAATTCTTCTTTTAACGCCTTATTTTCTTCAATGAGTTGTTTTAAATCGATATCCGAAATTTGAACATCTATTTTTTCTTTAGTTTCTTGTTCTAATAAACTTGCATCATATTTTCTTTCTTCATAATCATATGAATATGTATAATACAAAAAGTCTACAAAACAAAATAAATTATATAAGCATAGCTTCGCTTCATTCTTTGATTTGGGTTTTTCATTATGTGCTGCTAAATTACCTTCTTTTCGAATAAATTCTAACCGATTCCAAATATCATCAGTTAAAATAGCTCTAAAAGTGTCGTCATACATTAAAGTTCCTAAAGAATCTTTATATGGTATATGTAATTCCATATCAATGGAATACATCCATTTAATTGCCATCTCCATCGCTCTACGACAATTCAAAATACATGTATTTGTATCCATTTGATATGATTTTTCAGCAACAATAGCAATATCTATAAAGCTTTCGAAATCTTTTTCTTTTTTATAATAATCAAAATTAGTCATAAAGCATCACACTTTCTATATATCTATTCTACTATACTATTCAGTATGAATATTACCTCTAAACAGCAGTATTACGCTTTTTCTCAGCATCTTTTCTCGAATTATAATAAATTGACATATTTGAATATCTAAAATGTGCATAATCACCATGACGGACAATTTCACCATTATCATCAATATAGTCAATATCTAATCCACCATTTACAGCTATTATCGTTCTATATCCATTTAATGTCCTCTTTTTTCGACCAACCATTCTTTTATGTGGCCAAATTGGCCATAATACTGGTTTTTTATCCGGTCTAGGACAATGACGTTGATAAAAGCTTTGATAAGACAAATGTTCAATTACATACCCATCTTCATATCTAACATCGATATCTTTATGATTTCTATAAGCAATAAGTTCAACAACCATTTCATTAGAACACACTGTTTTTTCACCTACTTTATAATCGTTAATGCAACTATTATATTTTTTCTCTTTTAATTGTTCTTTGTTCTTTTCCATAATTTACTTATGCAACATACTTTCTGTGTGACTCTTTAACATTATTTTGATTGACCATCGCATAATGCATCGTTGTATCTATTTGCGAATGTCCTAATAAACTTTGCACTTGTTCAATTGGCATTCCTTTATCAATTGCTTTTGTCGCAACTGTTCTTCTAAATTTATGTGGATGTACCTTTTGAATACCTAATCTTCTACCTAATTGTCTTAAACGTATCTCCACACCACTTATTTTTAATCTATCATAAGGTGCATCAAGAGATACAAATAAAGCTGGATTGCCATCAGTTCTAGAATTTAGATAATTCTTTAAATGAATCTTTGTTCTCGCATCAAAATAGACTGGTCTTTCCTTATTTCCTTTACCAAATACTACACATTCTCTATTTTCAAAATCTATATCATTGATATTTAATTTAACTAATTCACCCACTCGCATTCCTGTTGAAGCCAATATATCAATAATTGCTAAATCTCGTAAGTTATTACAATTATCTCTAAGTAATTCTAATGTTTCATCAGAATATGTTTCTTTAATTACTTTATCTGTTTTAATTTTATGAATTCGTTTCATCGGACTTTTCAGAATATAATTTTCTTCTTCAAGCCACGAAAAGAAACTGCTTAAATTTCTTCTTATATTATCTACACTAGCTTTAGAACAATTATTAATCTTTTGATAATCTGTTAAATAAGTTCTTAGATCATCTGTAGTCATGTGCGTTATTTCTTTATCTAGCTTAGAATTCATTTTCAATAAAGTAGATTCATAATATTTAGTAGTTCTTTTACTACATCCTTCTATTTCCTTAGCCGAAATAAATTTATCTATTAATTCTATATTTGAATATTGTGAAATTCCTGATGTTTGCTTTAAGTTAACAATATCTACATTACCTAAGCATCTAACTAAAGTAGCATGTAGCACTTCCATTTGTGCATTATCTAAATAATTTAGTAAAGACTGTTCAATCTCTGTAATAATTTCATTTTTCATGTTAATAACCTCCGTTACCAACATCACTACATCCATTCTTTTTTATTTAGTTGTACTTAACAAATATATTATTAATTTTCTCCAAAATATTCTTGCATCAAACTATCAAATAACAGTTGTGTTTTTTTTAATGATTGCTGAACTGCTAATTTTGATTTATCGACTTGTTGGACAAAGCCTGCAAACTGCTGTTGAAGTTCAAGAGGCGGTACAATAATAAGTACTGATCTTGCATCATCTTTGGTTATCGTTTTTGTAACTGCACCTCTAACATATTGTTGAATTTCTCTTTGTCCATAATCAGATGTTAGTAGATAATACATAAATATGTTGTTAATTCTCTCATCATACCTAAACATAAAAGCATTTCTGCCTAAGGATGCAGGCATCGTAAGTTTGGGCATTATGTAAATTTTTCCTGCACTGCCAATCTTATTCATAATGATTTCGCCCCCAAAAATCTTTGACTTTGAAAGCAATTCATAAGCCTTTTTATCTATATACTTTATTGAAGACATGTCACCCGATTCCAAATCAGTAGTACGCACCATCCAAGCGTAATTAGGCTCATCATACATCGTCACACCACTATCCAATGCCTTGTAACTACCATTAGAACTGAAGTCGGTTAATAAAGATAAGTATTCACCCATCGATGCTTTTGTAAATCCTTTTTCGTTAATTTGTGGATCTCCAAACATCTCGACAAATCGGGCTTTGATGAGGCTTTCTAATGTTTTAATCTCAGTTTGTTGATCATCTATAATATTTTCTACTTTTTTTAAGCATTCAACTATTTTTTTCTGCTTTTCAAAAGGTGCAAAATTAAATTCTTCATTTTTATAATCTTTGAAGTAAATATGAGGAATGGTAGCACCTGTGTAATATTTTTCTAAATGCATATACTTCACTACATAATAAAGATATTCTGGAAGAATGCCTTCTTTTGGAATTAAATATTGCATTGTACCTATTATTGATGATTTTCCTGGATGTAATGTTGTTCTTCCGATTCCTGCTCCATCTTTAATAACAGCTACATAAGGTTTTTCTATATGGTAAAAATCTACATTTCCTAAATAGCCTGTTGCCCCATAAATTGGGTAATCCCCATTTTTATTTATTATTTCTGATTGTTTTAGATTGGATGATTTTCTTTCGCAGACATCACATAATTTAACTTTCATTCGTTGTGTCCGTAAATCCGAATTTATCTTAGTGACAATTTAATCATAAATAGATTCAATTATATCATTTTTTAAAAAATGATATAATTGAATGGCAAAATGATATAATTAACAGGTATAATTATCTTAAGGTGGTGAATTTTATGAGACAATTTGAGTACAAAGAAAGAATGAAACGACTTTTAACACCAAATATTGTATCTTTATTGACAAAAATTCATGAATACAAAGGTGAACAAAATCTATTTATAGAATCAAATTCTGATAAATTGACAGAATTGCTTGAAATTGCCAAAATTCAAAGTACGGAAGCTTCAAACAAAATCGAAGGGATTTGTACGAGTGATGACAGATTGAAACAGCTAGTCATGGATAAAACAATGCCCAAAACTCGAAATGAAAAAGAGATTGCAGGTTATCGAGATGTTTTAACGACAATTCATGAAAATTATGAATATATTCCAATACGTTCAAATTATTTATTGCAATTACATGGTGATTTATATAAATTCACAGGTTTAAGTGTTGGTGGAAAATATAAATCAGTTGATAATGTTATTGCTGAAATAGATGTTAATGGGAATAAAAGCATACGTTTTCAACCGGTTGAAGCATGGCAAACTCCTGAAGCGATAAATAATATTTGTGAAGCATATAATGACGCTTTAAATGATGGCATTGATCCGTTGCTAATTATGCCAATGTTTATACTAGATTTTTTGTGTGTTCATCCATTTAATGACGGAAATGGAAGAATGAGTAGATTATTAACATTGTTATTGCTGTATAAATCTGGCTATATTGTTGGAAAGTATATTAGTATCGAAAAATTGATAGAAAGATCTAAAGATACATATTATGAAACATTGAAGGCAAGTTCTACAGGTTGGCATGAAGGGACAAATGATTATATTCCGTTTGTTGAATATTACTTAGGTGTAATAATAGCGTCATATAGAGAATTTTCTAGTCGGGTACAAACTTTAATAGAATCTGGTATGAGTAAGCCGGAAAAAGTAAGAGAAATTATCCGGAACCATGTTGGCAAAATTACTAAAGCGCAAATAATGCAGAAATGTCCGGATATAAGCTTAGTTACAGTTCAACGTACACTAGCAGAATTAGTAGAAAAGAATGAGGTAATAAAAATAAGTGGAGGAAGATATACTTCCTATATTTGGAATGAGGAGAAAAGATAATGGTTACAGGAGAATTAAAAAACAAAATTGATGGTTTATGGGATGTGTTTGCAACAGGTGGGTTAACTAATCCTTTGGAAGTAATTGAACAAATAACATATTTGATGTTTATTCATGATTTGGATGTTACAGATAATAAAAAAGCGAAAGATTGTGCAATGTTGGGACTACCATTTAAAAGTATATTTTCTGATCAAGTTCAAATAGGAGAAAGATCAATAGATGGCCAACAATTAAAATGGTCGGTATTCCGTGATTTACCAGCAAATAAAATGTATGAAATTGTTCAAGAATGGGTATTCCCGTTTATAAAAAATCTTCATTCAGATAAGAATAGTGCATACTCAAAATACATGGATGATGCAATATTTAAACTGCCTACACCATTAGTTTTATCTAGAGTAATTGACTCTTTAGATGATATTTATGCATTGATGGGACAATCAACAGAAACAGATATTCGTGGTGATGTTTATGAATACTTACTATCGAAGATTTCAACAGCAGGTAGAAATGGACAATTTAGAACCCCAAGACACATTATTAGTATGATGGTTGAATTAATGAATCCTCAGCCAAATGACATTATATGTGATCCTGCTTGTGGTACGGGTGGTTTTTTGGTTGGAGCTAGTGATTATTTACAGAAAAATTATCGTAATGATATTTTAATGAATAAAGAAAATAGAGAACATTATATGAATCATATGTTCCATGGTTTTGATATGGACAGAACAATGTTACGTATTGGTGCGATGAATATGATGACACATGGTGTTGAATCTCCATTTATTGAATATAGAGATAGTTTATCTGACCAAAACTTGGATAAAGATAAGTATTCAATGATTCTAGCTAATCCACCATTTAAAGGCTCTTTAGATGCAGATTCAGTATCTGCGGATTTATTAAAAGTTACTAATACAAAAAAGACAGAATTATTGTTTTTAGCTTTGTTTATTAGAATGTTAAAAATTGGTGGAAGATGTGCATGTATTGTACCAGATGGTGTACTTTTTGGATCTAGTAATGCACATAAACAAATACGTAAAACTTTAATTGAAAATAATAGACTTGAAGCTGTAATATCGATGCCTTCTGGTGTGTTTAAACCATATGCCGGTGTATCAACAGGAATTTTAATTTTTACAAAAACAGGACATGGTGGTACAGATAAAGTTTGGTTCTATGATATGAAAGCTGATGGCTATTCATTGGATGACAAACGTACACAAGTTAAAGAAAACGATATTCCAGATATTATAGAAAGATTCAAACATTTAGAAAAAGAAATTGATAGAAAGAGAACAGAACAA
>OIWM01001775.1_pt1 | contig 19899 bp, 22 predicted proteins | sample 1587451 | NCBI WGS metagenome assembly OIWM01 (sample SAMEA3888907, study PRJEB22519) | human gut metagenome | biome: human gut; feature: human-associated habitat; material: faeces | place: Denmark | collected 2011
TTCCATTTAATCTATTCAATACACTTTGTATTTTTTCACCTCTCGTCTCCATAATGCTCATTTTTAATTAAACACACAATTATCATCCCGTTTTCCTAACCCACAATTTCACTAATTAAGGAAATGATATACAAATTCTCCATGAAAACTTGTTAAGTTAGAAAGAAAGTGCACTACTTATTGAAACCATCAACTTTATACTTATAGTCTTTAATAATATCAAAAAAATCTGGACCGTCAATCTCCATGTTGGCAAAAGCGCACAAAGCATTGTAATTGTCTTGTATAAACATTGCAATTTCAATAGGACATTCAGAAGAATGTTTAATATTCTTTGTGATGTTTATAGGTATAACATTGTCACCATTCACTATATACAGACATAATGGGTGACCACAATACTCGTATGTTCTTCCACAGTCAACAATAATATCAAAGGGAAGACCCGTATTTTTTGTATACAGATAAGTCACACCTTCGGTCAATTCTTCATTTTGAAGTGTGCTTGCATACTTGCCTTCGGAGTTGTTTTTCATAAAGTTATCTATCTCTTCTCCGACGATTTGTCTCATTCTCTTATTCATAAAAAAGTCTTTATTCATAAATACTTATTTCCCACAAATATACACCTTTTTTCTAATTGTCAGACATTTACCAACAAATAAATTTCAAATTTTACAAACCAAAGCAAACCAAAGGGACGGTTCTTTCGGTCTGTGGGATTGTATCTAACTGATATTGTGATTGATATTGCCACAAATGGCGCAATTTTTGGCGCAAAATGGAGAAAAAGAGGGCTTTTGCATTGGGAATGATATACAAGTTGTCCCGAAAAAGATGCAATGAAATTCCGTTAGGAATTTGATGTGTGTAGGCAGGTATGCAGAAAAGACGCAATGGAGCGAAGCGAAATGGAATCTTTTCGAACCTTTAGCTCGCTCGAACTTGTTCGGGCAAATGCCTGCAATAGATATGTTGGTATTATGCATTCCTGCGGAATGCGACAACATCAAAAAGCCCTATAATGGCGAAATCGCATCCCGCTGGGATGCGTATTTGTTATGCGACATTTGCAGGCATTTCGCTTCGGTTATGCTGCATTTCGCTTCGCTCATTTCGCATAACCTTCGCTGCATACCTGCCTACTCACATCAAATCCCTACGGGATTTTTTAAATCATTACTAAATTATCACAGGGACACCTTGTATATCATTGCCTTTACATTTGTGAGCATCGGACAAATCGGACTTATCCGACCCATCAACTTGTTGACTCGTTGACCTGTTGACTTCTCCTGGGAGGTGCACAAAAAAAGGTCGGGCACTTGTGAGGGTGCCCGACCTGAATTATAAGTATGAATTGGTGGATTATTTCACGAATTTAGAGGTTTGGAGAGAGCCGTCGGTGTAGCGCACCACCTTGATGTTCACGCCATCCACTGGTTCAGCATTTTTGATGCCTGACACTGAATAGTATTCCACAGAAGCCACTTGTTTGCTTGCTGCCACATCTTCAATGCCGGTTTGTTCGCCTTCCTCGATGAGCTTCAATATGTCGAAAGGCATATTGTTGTCGCCACCCCACGGCACATAAGAAAGCGTGTCGTCGATGACGACCGGCCCGATGTCAACGTCTTCTTTGAAGACCGCTGACGAGTTCACTTGAAACGCCGCCCGAGCCGACAGGTTCGGTAGCGTTTCGACCGAGTTAAAATTAAGCGAGTCCATAACATTGTAGTTTTTGCTACAAAGTTATGGACCCGATAGTCGTTCCGAAAAGACACTTATTATATGATTGTAAAACCAAGTTTATTCAGCTGATTTTGATAATCAGCCATGTGTTTCTTATATGTTGCGATTGAAGTGTAATTAAAAATTTGATGGAAATATGCAAGCTCATTTATGAATGCTGCCGTGGAATCGACACACTCTGTATACCCTGATACGGTTTTAGCACCAACTATCTTTTTGAAACGCTTAATTATTTCTTCATCACATTTCAATGTTTCGCATGTGCTAAAATGTATATGACGATTTAAGAATGACTCATAAGGAGCAACCATATCAGCTATGTCATTAAGAGAAATATTGTTTTTCCCATTTTGTGTTAATGATAAGTTCTCTGGTTCTCCGTGAAAACTAAAGTATACTACACTAAATTTGTTTTGAAAGTGTTTATCAGCTATTTTTTTAAGATAATATTCGAGTTCTTGGCGAGTAACAATTTGGCGATAGATATAATCAATTCCCATTTGCTGTTTCATAAACTCAAGCAGAGGCAAAGCAGCAAATTGATTATCTGTTCGATATTTCGCAAATTCACCTGTTTCAAAACAAATTATTCCTTTTTCCATAAATAAAATTATTTTTTCTTCGCAAATATACAACTTTCACAGAAATACTTCACAATCATTCACAGAAAATATGCAACAATCTCTGATTTTGCGGATTTGCCCCGACGAGAGCAATTTTATATTGCGAGTACCTGCATAAAAATCGTAGCGAAGCGAGATGCAATTATGCAGGTGAAGTATTTCGCCGTTAGCCTTCCAAACTGAAACATCCACCCGGTCGCCGCTGTTAAGCATAGTGCGAGCGGTAGTAATATGAATTGAACGTGCCATTATTTGAATGTATAATCGTAAGGTTCTGTAAATATGCCTATGCCTAACGGATTGCGCTGTGCGATGCGGTTTTCCGCATAACGCCAAGTAAATTTTACCATGTTAGGCATTTCCGGGACATCTGCTATCTCGCTGGTGGAGTCGGTGATAAGCACCGGGCGCATAGTGTCGAAGTCGCCGTCATAAGTAGCACTCTCGTATGGAGTTCGCACGTCATTAGAGCAAATCATTTGCTCGACGAGCGAACACTCATCTGCTGTCAGCCCTCCCGACTGAACATCGAATGTCTGTTCACAATTGGCATCGTAGAATTGCGACACACTGCCGAGGACAGCCAACGAGCGGTCAACCTTAGTTTTTGCTGTGGTAACAGCCGGAACGAAAAGATTGTCAGGCACGTTGAAACAGTTGCGGAAATAGAACGGACGAGTACCCGAAAGCGACTTGTCGATGAAGAACGAGGCGGCACGGTCGCCCACGCGAACAGTGAACGCAGTTAGTTCTATTTCCGCACCCACCATGTCCTCGGCTTGTCGCTGTATCTCCTTGCAAAAGATAGTGTGCGTCCACACTCCGTCGCTCGATGCCGTTATTTGCTGATAAGGACCGGCAAACCAACAATGGCTATGCAATCCTCCACTAATGTAATCGCAGTAGACCTCGTAGTTTACTGCCTCATTGGAATAGGCGAAAAACGGCAAGAACATGAAGCTCTCTGGAGCCACGCGCCTCGATGCGGCAGCAGTGAGGAAGTGCGACTTCAGCAGCGGCTCGAAATCGTAGATGTCGATGTCGCGGTCGCAATAAATCACCATAAAACCGGCACGGTCGTAGTCGTCGCTGTGCTCGTCCGGCGTATCAACGTACACCTCAAACCATACATTCGTTACCACTATACCGTGCGGACGCATCGCTTGCTCGACGAGCGAACGCAAGTCGTAAAGCGTCACTTTGCCGTCGGTGGCGTAATAACGCTCCGACAGCAAATAATCTTTTTCCGTCGTTGAAATATCAACGTCGATATACTCCTTGTCGGTCAGTATCGAAATCGTCCCGATATGACACGACAACATCATAGCCCGAAAATTCTGTATCTTAATCATACGGCAAAGGTAAGCGTGCAAATCGCCAAAGCAAAAGACACGAAAAGCGGCAACCCGGAGAGGGCTGCCGCCGTGAGATGCGGAACGTTTGGAGAATTTATTCTTCCAAACTGTCAGGAACGAAGTCCGGCGCATCAGGGTCGATGCCTCTGGCGATGTACTTTGCACGAATGGCGTTGTACGATTGATGCACAATCTGATTGATTGCACGGAATTGTTCGTCTTCAATCAGGAGAGCCAGTTGTTCTTTTTGGCTCGGGAACTGTAGCCCGAAACCGTAGTTGATTGTGCGAGCTGCGTTCAAAATAACTCTGAGTTCTTGTTCAGTGAACTTGTTGTAGTCGATTTTCATTGTTAAAAGAATTATAGAGTGAAACATTCGTGAGAGTTGTTGTCGATGTGGAAGATTGAGAGCGTGTAGTTCTCCGCACCCTTGCGGAATTCGAGGCGGATAAAGTCTTCGTTATCACGCCAACAGTAGTAAAGGGCTTGTCGCATAGCGTCAATATCTGTGTCGGCAATCAATGTCCATTTGCCTTGTCTTGTGTAGCAAGTATATTCTTTCATTGTCGTGTAAAATTAAAGGGTTATACATCGAGGGAGAAAGACAAAGAGGCTTACGCCTCTTTGCTCGCTTCCATTTTGAGTTTGTCGTAGATGTTTTGGCTGATGACCGCGCCGTAGCGATGTTTGAGCAAGTGCATATAGCGGAGAGCACTCTTGGCTGTCTTGCAACCGCAGCCCACATTGTCTTTAGGAGCGACGCCCTGGAAATAGACGTACCAGCGGTCAAACTTGCGTTGAGCGACGATGAGATGTGGAGTAACTGTAGGCTGAGGGATAACTACGTTCTCGACTTGTTGAGCAGCCTGTTCGGCTTTCTTAGAAACTTTCTTTGCCATGATTTTTAATTTTTTGATGATTGAACATTGGCGCATTAGCGCCGTTTATTTTACGTGCAATCAAGTGGACGAAGCAGTGAAGTCGAGACGCAAGGGTGATTGCCGCATTTTTCGCTTGCCAAAAATCGGAGGAACACGGAGTGCACACTTGCCCTTGCAGCCTGAACATCGTCCTAACTTTGCACAGTTAAAATGAATGGTGCGATTGCGTGTCATCAATGTTCTTCATCTACAAAATGTCGGCTTGCCGAAAAATCATAGCAAAAAAGGTAGCCGAAAAAGGCAATCGGCAACAAAGAGGTTGTAGCCTCAGCCGGAAGTGGAGCCACACTCGAAGTCGCTGCAAGTGCCGAACGCACGTCGCAATTTCCGTGGCGTTGCCCGACAATGGGCGTAGGTTGCAAGCCAAGAGTGCCGCTATTGCCGTTCAAGCATCGAGCGGTCAGCACAAAACAGCGGAGACATCAAAGTGGAGAGCGAGAAAATGCCGGGTAGCGGCGTTTCTTCCTCGATGTATCTTTAATTTGACAATGAAAGAACTGCTACACTGACTTAGCAAATAAGACTGCCGGCGGCGATATGCTATGCAGCCTTACGATGTTGGCGAGAAGACTTATCAAGCACGAATTAGGAGAACAGCACTCTCAATCTACCGACAACAAGCACAAAACGCTATAATTCAACAATGGAAATAGGCAAAGTTCACGAAGAACGAAAGTGTCAAAGTCAGCGACAATCAACCACGCCGGGCGGAAGTGAGCCGACAAAGACCGGCTCTGAGAAAGCAGCAATCGCACAAACGCAACGAAGCGGCGGTAGCCGTATGATTAAGATACATTCCTATGAAAAGCGGTGGAGAGAGCAAAAAGAAAGTCAGCCGTTTGGCTGACCGTCTTTCCGGAAAGAAGGCTTGCTTAGTTGTAAGAGTAAACCATAGTGTAGTTAGCGTTGCCGACTTGAGCTGCTGCCATGTTTGAGGCTTCGTCTTCGTTGTAGGCTTCAACGTAAACCGTTTCGCTCTCACCGTCGAAAGTAACCACTTCCACTTGATATTCTTTTAACTCGTTGCTGTTTTCGTAAGCGTCGAAGTCCTTAACTGCGAATTGAGAAATATGTGTCATTGTTGTAAGAATTAAATTGTTAATAACTGTGCGCCGAGGCGCGATTGATTTTACATTGCAATCAGGAGCGAGTGAAATCAGTGCCTTGGCACGACAGCCGACAAGGGCAAGACCGATAAATACTCTTTTTTTATAGGCACGAAGAAAAAAAGGAAGATTTGTCGAGGCTGCTTGTTTTACCCTTTTCGAGCGTGGATAAATCGCTAACTTTGTAATGGAAAATTTTCTATCGTGCTTTAGGCTTGCACAATGTTATGTGACAATCAATTCTGTTAAGCAACAATGGCAACATTTTATCCGCAGTTTGGACTCAGAGCGGAGAAAGCGGCAACACCTTAAAAAACAAGTGCAGTGGTACGTCAGACGAGAGAGCAAACATCTTTCCGTTCCTACAACCTACGAAGCCGAGTGCAGTAGCCAATGTTCGGTAAGCGTTATTATGCCTTACTCTTACTAAGCAAGTCTTCCGCATGATGGTCAGTCAAACGGCTGCCCACGACTTTGGCTCACTCCACCGCCACACTAACCGGCGACTAAGGCAAAATAAAAGCCCCGGAGGTATCTCCGAGGCGATGCGTTAGGGATAGAAGCCTTTCGGTCGAGACAACAGGCTCGATTTACGATAGCCCGACGGCGGTGCCGGAACGCCCTAAAGGATAGGTTTAGGAGAATAATACATCGGCCAATCAAATTCCATTGATGCCAATATGGCATCAGCGAAGAAGCAAGTGCATAGGAATATCACGAAATAGACTGCGATTTCGAGATATTTGTACTTGCGTCCAAGTATAAAGATTGAAAGAGCACAGCAGACGGCATATACTAAGAGATATATGCAGAAGTCCATAGCGGTATGTGGGTTATAGCCCCATATCACAGCGACATCCTCGTTGGTTTCAACGAGATGTGAATGTAGAAAAAGGTAGCTTGCCAATATTGCTACCAATAGGCAAATCACTTTTCCTGCTATGTGATAAGTTGTTTTTATCAAATATTGATGTTTTGAAAGAAGCATGACGATGGTATATCAACGACCAAATTATTCGTATATCCCAGTTGCTACAGCGATATTCTCGGCTTCCTTTTTTCCTTCGTCCAATGCGCTACGGAACAATGAATAGAATTTGAGAGAAGGATTGGGCATATCTTTATATGTAATAGAAACTCTTGATTCAGAAACAGGTAGTTTGCTGATTTCTTCATCAATATCGCTATAATTTAACGAGTAGAAATATTTTAGAGGATGACAAAAAACATGGTATGCAACATAACTAACATAACACTCGATAAAGAAACTAACATCCTCCATTGGACGGAGTACATAATCTCCATTTGTACGTTCTTCAACAATTATATCGTTCTTATGAGATATAATATAGGCTGGAGTTATATTGTCTTTTTCAAAGGCTGCAAAATGACAAATCAAAGGACTTTGGTTTTTCATACAGAACGCCGGACGTTTGGTGTAACCATAGGAATCCGGGGCTTCAAAACTCGCTAATTTCATTTTCCCATTGTTACGAGCGAAGTCCATGAGAGACCAAGTTTGCTTTACGTAATCTCTGAGTATTTGTGATTTGTACATACTGACATAGGTATCAATCTTTTCGTCCAAGAATTTAATGCCTAAGCTATTCAAAGATTTGTCGCCTTGCAATATAGATTGGATAACTATATCTTTCTGTATATTAAGAGATAGCATTGCCCCCAAATAAATTGCGACTTCTTGTCTGCCTTGTTGCGATAAACAAGGTAACCCTAATAAGGTTAAGTTTTCACAGAAAGTGTCTAAACCGTATTGTATAGAAGAATAAATATCTTTTAATCTTTCTGTTAGTGGAGTGCCATATATATCTTTTTGTGGTTTGTACTCAAAAAGATCATCAAGATTTGATTCAGTTGAAGGTACGTTTTTATTTTCAGATGAAACTTCTTCAGAAATCTTATTTGATGAAGAAACAATTTCGTCTGATTTCTGCCGAGAGATGAAATGCTTTAAGGCACTGGTGGCAAACTCTTCTCCGTTTGATACAAATAAACCAAGGTTGCTGTGACTTTCAGCAGTTATGGAGCAAATACAGAAGTCGCCTAAACTATATTCTAAAGAGTAAAGGGTTGCTTGATGTGTTGACGGTTTCCGTATGAGTAGTAATGAATTAACCTCGCTTATCTTGCCCGTAGAAGGAACTGTAAAAAGTGTAAGTTCAATGTCATCAACATTATTAAGTGAAGAAGATATAATCTCTACTTTTTTTGCAAGATTACCATATTCTTGGGAAATGGTATTCAACGAAATTATATCTTCGAATGAACACTCGCCCTTGACATATTTTTCAACTAAAATTGGCAGGTGCTTAAAAGAATAAAAATAATTGAACTTAACTATATCTGACTTAGTATTTGGAAGTTGTGAGGAAGATTGACTAATCGTATTGGTATCATTAGAAGAGTTTAAGTTTATCCGTCTGAAATACTTTCGATACGAAAAGATAATCACTCCCACAAATACTAACCCTGCGAAAAGAGCAATTACAGCATTTTCATCGGCTGACAAAGTTCGCCAATCGAAGATAGCGCTAAACAAGCCAAAGACCACTACCCATACAACAAAGAAATTTATAATGGCGAATAAAATAACTTCCCACCAAGTTATTGATGAAGCATCGGAAGTTTTAAGAAATAGACGATATTTCTTAAACAAAAATCTATCATAGTGGAATAACAGATATAGCAGATAGCAGAGCAATGCTCCCATTGCCCCCACAAGACCTTTATATAATGCGTTTAATAATATCATTTTATTTGCGTTATGCGATAGAAGCCTTTCGGTCAAGACCTTGGGCTTGATGCTTGCACGATAGCGCGGCGGCGGAGCCGCAACGCCCTAATCCCAATCATCAAGTTGGTCTATATCAACTTCATCATCATCGTAGAACACGTTGTCGTCGGTCGGCCCCATATACATAGGGTCGTCCTCATTCATGGCACGGTAGAGAAATTCGTCCTCACCCATGCCCTCAAAGGGAATGTCGTAATCGTCCATACGATTATCCTAAAGCTGATATTTTCAGCTCAATCTCTTTCAGTTCCTCTTTAACGATAGTGTAATGAGCGAAGTGCAACTGCTCTGCAATCTCCATTAAGCCCTTGTTCTCGGCAAGGTACAAATGGAGAATGATGCGCTGCTCCTCGTTGAGGATTTCCTCAAAGCGAGGTCTCATTGCATCGTAGATTGCTTTGTAGAGTTCGAGCTTTTCTTTCCTTATATTCATTGTTTGTTGGTGGATTATCAACTATTGAGGAAATCTTCAATAGCCTGGATATGGTAGTCATATCCGAATGAAACACTTGGATGCTTAACGCGCATCATCTTGATGCGTTTGCCGTTGCGCTCGTAGTAGCCGGTATCTTCTGTCAGCTCATGCCAATCATCGCCGGGCATATAATCCCAAGGGGTCATGCAATCATCACGTTTGCCCCAAGCGATGATGTAATCGGGCTGATATTCATCGACGATTGACATAATGAGCGGTGCAGAAGCGGCGTAGTCTTCATCGGTGTATCTGCTGTTCCAAGAGCCTTGATAAGCGGTTTGAACGAAATTTGCAAAGAGCAGACGCGACCAAATTTCTTCGCTTTCTTCGGGGGTGGTTTCTGTGTTGCCGCTTAAAGCTCTCTCAAAGCGGAGGAACGTAGACATCCAACCTGCGGTTTCTGACTCGCCACGGCGAGCAGCGAGATAGTCATTGACTACATTGGTGGTGAAGTCGATGCACTCCTCCATTTGTTCCGGCTTTGCCAAGCCGTGGATGCCACAAGCCTCGCAGTAACCGCAATAATGGGAGTTACCAAGCACAAGGATTTTCTTGCCTTTGAAACCTTCGGTAAGGGCTTTTGAGCCTACGAAGGGGTTAAAGAAGGGTTTATTTTTCATATTTTCAGTTGTATTAAGTTTTTACTAAATAAACTTGCGTTATGCGATTGAAGCCGGACGGTCAAGACCTTGGGCTTGATTTACGAAAGCGCGGCGGCGATGCCGGAACGCCCTATATAAAATATCTCTTAGAAAGATAATCCCATAAGTCGGGATACATATCTTTAACCGGCGATATGAAATGCTGAGGGTCTACTATTACATACTTTGACTGATCAACAAGACAAGCCCTCCAGGTGTCTTCCAAGTTATTTCCTTTCGACTGACGGTATTTCTTATCCAACAGATCGGTGTCTTGTGAAGGGATAATATGGAGATGCAAATAATGGTCTGCTTTAATATCTTCAGTATCTTTATGCTCAATCATCTGCTCAGCCCATAGGGTTTGACGCATAAGCTGATAGAATGGCTCATAAAAATAGATTGAACCTTGCAACTCGTAGTCGTCTCCGTTAACGAATGTTGGAACGGAACGAAGTTGTTTGGATTTTTTAATCAACGTTGAGTATCGGTCAAGACGCACCTTTCCTTTTGGTTTCTTTTTGGGATTGGCTTCTTTCTTATACGTTATACCCTCGTTGGATTTATCTGCTGAGTCACAATCATCATAGCTTTCAGTGTATTTCCACTCGATAGGGATAATCCATTTTTCGCCCTTAATATCAATTGCATATACAAGTGCATCAACCGAAGTGCAATTTGAGCCGCGAGTGGGAACACCTTCTTTGAGATGGTCTGATTTACTTACCGCTTCAAATGCGATATAAGATTCGTCGGAATCGCAGGGAATCGGCAGTACTTCCTTAAATTGGTTACGAACTCCATTTATAAGTGCGAGAACGGCTACAGGGTCTTTACGAATCGCCATAAGATAATTTACACAAGCGATCTGAGATGACAAGACGTGTCCTGTTGGAAGTTTCCCAGCCCACCAATCAATCTTATTTTCACTAAAGTAAGCCAATGCTTTTTTACGAATTGGCTCGTACAGATTTGTAAAAACATTATTATTTTGCTGAAGAACAAAGGGATAAGATCTGCCTTTGAAATTACCATTGCCATTTTCAGAAGGCCCAAAGAACCCATCCTTAATGAGTGTGGTTTGGCGAGCCTTTTCAGCTTCATAAAATACTCTTGTTTTTGACATAATGTTTAGTTCAAGTAGTTTAGTTCGTCAACAATATCATCAATATCTTCTTCGTCGAACACATCGGGTTCCCCGGTGTTCTGGAAATGGTCGTAGTCAACCCACATATCGTGAGTGGTTTCGCCGTTGTAGTTATCTAAGTCGTCGTATTCGTCCATGTTAGTAGCCGGGGTTTTGGCGCCAGCCCGAAAGTGCTATTTCTTGAGACGGAATAGGCCAGAGCTTTTGATATTCAGCATATCCGCCGAGGCTATTACGCTTTTGGAAGGCGAAATAGCGCGGAGTATATAGCTCTTTACGCAGGGTTTCAATCGCAGTAGTTACGTTATCGGATACAGTGATGCCTTTTGCTGAAGCTACTTGGTTTACAAGTTTCTTGGCATTAGCGGAGTCTCCAGAGTGCAAATAGCACTCAGCTCGAGCCAACAGCACATCAGAATAGGTGTAGAAACCTAATGTGTGTCCATTGACAACTTCATTAGGCACAGCGAACAATAGTATAGAGCTACTGCTTTGTGTATAGTCGTTCCCAGCATTTAGCGAATAGCGGTGTCCGTCAATCACTATTTGAAGAAGTGATGCAGCGCTATTGTAATCTTCGAGTTGTAGATATACATTGGCTTTTGCGATACGCCAAACGTCTTTTGGCATATCGAAAGCAGCTTGCGGGTTATTAATTGTACCTACTGCTTTAGTATCAGCAAAAGCATATGAAATTTCGTCAAGCTGCAATTCTGCGTATCGCAAAACTTCTCTTTGCGTAGCCTGAGGAATTACGTAATCGCCTCTACTGTAATCATAACCGATATTGCCCCATTTGTCTGCCATATCTGTAAATATAATGGCTCGGAGTAATTGGAAATATGGAAGAGCGTCCAAATACTCGCCATTAGAATTTAATGCAGAAATGAACTGATTAATCGTTGCTATGGCATGATATGAGCTGCTATATGCTTTGCTATTATAGGAGTCGGATGGAGAAAGCGGAGCTTTCACGCCATGAAAATCGTACATGCCGGTATAACCGCGTTCAATATAGTATGACCACGATATGGCTTTTGTAAATAGTTTGAAGGTTTCATCTACAACTTTCTTACCAGTTTCGCTCAAAGTAGTCTTAACAGTTGGGTCACCATCAAGTGTAACAGTTACGTTACCTTGTACTTGCCCCATATAATCATAGAGATAAATCTCTGCTTTTTGTGTGTTTTTACGTTCCGACTTAGCTACTTTAATTGTTAGTTTCCCATCAGCATAAGTAGTTTCGCAGTGTATAGGATTGCCTATATTTGCATAAAATCCGTCGCCGAAAATATCACCTGGGCCTATAACGCTTGGGTTGTCAGGCTCGTTGGGGTCTTTGGGGAGTTCGAGAGTCAATGGCAGATTTGCGGTGACGATAATTTCAGCAGTGCCGCCGTTTTTGTTGAAATGGACTTCGGTTTGAGAAAGAGAAACTTGTGGATTTTCTATGGTTTCATTACCGGCGATACCGTCGTTATTCCAGTCAAAGAAAAAACGGAGGTCAGGAACTGTAACAGTTCGACCGAGTTCATTATAACGCGAGATAATATTGTCTGCGATATTGTCAAGCGATGATTTTATGCTCCAAGAATCCGAATATATTTTTGCTTTGATATCGTCATCAAACTTGCCATTGTTGGCGAGTTGCGAACTTAAAACAGAAAGATATTCTGTAAACTCTGCTTCTGAACGGTTGTTCAGGAGTAGCGACGAAACAGCTATAATAACTCCTGCGCCGTCCGAGCCATCAGCGATGGTTGCGGCGGAGAAATCAGTATCTTTGAAGCGCTGAAGTCCAAACTGTGTAAGGACTTCAAGCTGCGCCTGTGCATCGGCATCGGTAAAGGATTTACCTGAGCCGACAAGTTTCTGTATGCGCTGTGCCTTAAGGTGAGTGAGCAGATTGACGTTGACCGAAGTTTTATTTGCAAGGTCAACAATGCTGTTAAGCGTTATTGTTCCGCTTGACAACGAGCCGGACACTTCATTAAAGAAGTAGCCCGAGGCAGTCAGACGCGCGAAAGAATAGTCAAGTTCAACCTGGCCTATGTCGAAAGAGCCGGCGTTATCGGTGATTTCGCCATTGAAGATTGAGCCAACAGGCAAAAGCGCTCCATTAAGCGGTTGAACGCTGACAGTAGAGCCTTGCACAAATGGGCCTTTTTCAACTCGACCTGCGAGTTTGTATTTAGTTGGATTAGGTTCGATGCCGCTGCCTGGTTCATCGCTTGAACAGCTCGGCAATACTAATGCTACAACAGTGGCTATTGCAAGATATATAGATTTAATTTTCATTTTCATGCTCTGTAAATTAAATTATTGTTGGGATGAGAGATTTGATGGATTGGCAATTGCTAATATACCATTTGAAAACTGAAGGCCATTGAGCGGAATCGGTCATGTCAAAAGTTTTCTTCAAATAGAAGCGGGTGGCTTTCGATGCATCTTTCCACTCGATGTCTCTTTCTGAGACTCCAAGCGCAACGGCGATTTCTGCTTTGTGTTTAAGAAAATCATTATAAAGTTGCTTATCGTCAGGAATGTATATTCCGACGGTTGCCTCGTTTTTCTGCTTCTTTGCTTCTAAGCAAATATGGAAACGGCTGTCACCGACTGCGAAGTCGTACCAATTTTGAGATTTAGCAGAGCGAAGTCTGAAAGACTTTGTAAATGTCGTTTTGGCTGCATGGTCGTTAAATGCTTGCCAAAACTCCAGTTGCAAAACCTGAGTATCGGAAGCATCGGCAGTTGGTTTTATTGTCTTCGCCCATTCATTTGGTCGTTCCACAATATTAAATTTTGGAGCCAATTTGGATGAACCTATTTGCCACAGCTCTATTTCAAGTAAATAAAAAGCGAGCTGAGGGTCGGTATTTTCGTTAAGCCACTCGATGGCCTCGCGATGTTCGTCACGAGCTTTTTTTACGACCCATACGATAGCTTTAGCTTTTTTCCCAGCGGCGTATGTAATAAGTTGTCCGAGATGAGTGTGGTTTGAATCTTCTAACTGATTTTCAATTACGATGTAATTATCTGTATTGGTTTCTTTTGCCAATATGTCAGCGGAATATCCACCAACTTTTGACTCTTTCTCGACAAGTTCCAACTCCATATCGAGTATGTCGCCAACATAGCTTAAATGTTCGGCGAGCCAAGGAGTGAAGTCTTTCGCTTCATTAGGCCAAGCCTTACGAAGATTGGTTTCTTGTTTGAGTGTATCGAGTTCCATAGATATACTTTGTGCAGAAAATCATTTTGTAACTTCAAGATATGCTTGATGTTCTTTGTCAATAAATGATTTTAAGTTAGCAATTATACGTTTTTTTATACCCGAAATAATGGTATCCATAAATGGATAATCAACTTCATTACCGTTCATCGGAAGATTTACTATATCTGACTTTATTTTTTGTTTTGATATAGAATCTCCCCAATGATATTTATGTCCGAGAGACTTTTTCAAAGCAGCTGCCAAAAACAGATAGACATTTTCGTTCCCGTTTTCTTTACTTTTTAAAGAAAGGAGAAGATTATGGCTATCGTTGGAGAAGAAATCGTCTGGTTGATATGTAACAACCATTGTTTTCCCCCCAATAAGAATGGAGTTTCCAGGTTCAATCATGTCATTATTATAGGATATATAACCCATTATGGAATTATCACCTTCTCCTGCTGTAACATAAGGAGTTGTACCGCTACCCAGTATAATGTCAGATTTTAGAATATTATGAGAGTTCGTTACCTTGAATACACCATCATAAATAGGATGTTCAGAAAACTCTTTATAGGTATAATCAGAAAGAGCTTTTGATTCATATTCAGTAAGTTTGCAATCATCGAAGCCTGCCTCGGAGAGGTAGGCTTCGAGCTCGCGTACGCGCTGCTCTTCGAGCTCGCGTACGCGCTGCTCTTCGAGCTCGCGTACGCGAGCCTCAATATGCGTAAAAGCAATCTCATTATTTATAAATGGAACTGAGATTTCAATATTATTGAAAATATTCTCAAAGTCTCTGACAAGTCCACCTAATAGAATTGGAGAATATTTGTTAAACCAAGCTATGAACCACAGAGCTATGTATTTATTAAAATGCTCAAATTGTGGAAAAATAGTCTTGGTAAATTGACCAGCATAAAAATCATGAGACTGATAGAAAAATTTCATCCCCATCATTCCGACAGCTATTGAATTGCCTGGGATTAAATGTTTTTCGTCTAAATAATCAACATAACCTAATAAACCATTGTTGAAAACAGTACGTGTAAAATAAGGATATGATGATTTATTAGAGAACGTGAAATTCTCCTTATCTAATTGTGGATTTGAACTAACTTTAAAAAGCTTGGCTGCTTTTACAGTTTTGTAGTAGCCCCCGGACTTAATGAAGTTATTGATAACTTCTGACCGAGGGCTTAATTTTTTCCCAGGCTGTCCTCCCCATGTGCTTTAAGAACTTGACTTACACGCCAAGCAAGGTAATCTTTGACTACAAGCTCAAAATCTTCAATTGTTGGTCTCGTGTCAATTTTTATATGTTGATGATAGGTCCAGTCGTTACCGTCAAGAGATATATAATCCTCAATATATGAATCTTTGAAATAATTGAGGTTAACATCATTAACACCTCGTCCATATTTGACAAGAGTAACTACTTCGGCGTATCGCTCTTTTGCGTTGTCTGTGTCACGAAGATTAACACTTTGACTTGACTTTTTCCTATTTTGGCGTGTATAGCCATCATTAGAAAAGTCTATAAATTTCACGACCGATTGAAGCGAATGAGGAGTACCTACCTTAAAAACATAAATCGCCGTTTGGACACTTGCCTTGCCACAGAAAATATCACTCATGTGGATAGATGCTAACAGTGTGTTGTTTTCGAGAAGTTGCTTAGTGTAAGGAAGTCCGTTACCGCTGCCGGCATTTTCTTGAATAAGAACGGCGGCCATTCCTCCATGGTGCATCATTGACAAGGCTTTATGCACGAATATGAAACCTTTGCCTTCTGCTGAATAAGGCGGATTAAGAAGAAATACATTAGCAGGGAATTCTTCGCCTCGATGAGTGCCCTGCTCGTAGTTACCTTCAAATTCAGTTAGTGAATTGCCTTTAATAATGTTGGCACTACCGTCTTTCATAAGTATCATATTTAAGACAGCCAACATATATATTTCAGACAACTTCTCAATTCCAAGAAGTTGTTCCATTTTTATTCGGGCAATTTTATTGTCGAGTTCAGCTGGGCTTTTGATTTTAGCTTTTGCATCAGCAATCATTTCGTGCATTGCCGAAATAAGGAAACCACCTGAACCGGTTGCGAAGTCCCAAACATAACTATTCATATTGACTTCACAAAGCTTAGCCATAAGCTCGGTGACGTAGCGAGGTGTAAGGACAACATCATTCTCGGCTCCGTCCGGTACATCAACCCAAGCATTGAGGACGTTAAACATACGTCCTGTGAAATCCAAGTTATGGAGTTCGCCAGTCAAGAACGGAATAATTTTTGAAGCGACTTCTCCGTAAATTGTATGTAATTTACTTTCACCATTGACCGGTTTGAAAAGAGATGCGTTGTTAAATACGCTTGATAACTCATTTACTATTATGGCTCTTTTCTCACGAGGCAAATTTTTATGTTCAAGATATTCAGAAATCCTGCTCATAATTATTGCTCCGTCATTTGTGTGTTCACCGAGTTCTCCCCTGAGGTCAGATACTTTTAACGGGCTTACAAGGTCTTTTACTCCAAGACCTGCCATTACCAGACCTGCAATAAGTTTCACTCGTGATCCAACAACAATATCATGCTCATCTTGAAGTTGTTGATTAATTTCCTTGAGGTTTCTCTCTATAAGGTCTTCAAGTTTGAGCTTTTCAGATTCAATTTCAGACTCTGATAACTGTAATTTTGAAATTGCATTAAAAAGCGAAGCTCGATGTTCTTGCAATAAAAATGAAAGGTCTGTGTATTCGCCAATTTTTTTAGGCAGGAACAGATTGTGTTTACTTAACCAATAAACACCGACTTCATAAGTTCTTGATCCATCAACTTTATTGTAGCCATTAACACCAATTGCTATAACAGCATCATAAGAAGGAGCATAATCTAAAATAGCTCGGGCATAATGAATTGCACCATTTACGGCATATTTTGCAATATTGGTGTAGTTGGGTTCGCCTTTAGCATTTACATTTATAATATTGCCATTTTCGTCTGCCTTAATGAAATCTCCTTTAGAACCTTTTACCTCAATCATTACAGGTATGCGTTCCAACTCAGGAGATTCAATAAGGCATTGAATATCCGGAAAATTTCGGCCCTCTCCACCTTTTTTACTCGGAGCTTTTCTTAACGCTTCAGTAATTTCAGCATTGATGGTTTGTGTTTTAGTATAGTAATTTCCGGCGCCAAGTTGATTCTTGCACCAGTCCTCTATTTGTTCTTCAATACTGTGGGCACTTTTTTTAGCCATTGTAGAAAATAATAGAAACTCCCTTGTAGCATCTGAAGGCGACCAAACCTTGTGCAACTACAAAGGAGTTTTCCTTAAAAGTTACCGGCAATATTGCCGTTATATTTTCTTCTTATATTTCGGTCATTCTCAGAGTTTAATGCTTTGAATTGCAAAGTTACGAATTTTTTCCTATATAATGTATAAGAGCATCGTATGTTTTTTAGCATACCTTTGCAAATTCAACTACAAAGATAGTCTAAGGTATGGGCAAAAATCGAGCACACCTTTATTATTTAATTTTAAAATTAGGCAAAAATTTTTGCCGTGCGATAGGGATAGAAGCCGAATGGCGGAGACTGTGGCTCTGTTCACGATAGCCCGGCGGTGGAATGATTTTCTCGAATGTCCGCAAGGAACTGCCTGTTATCGGCTTGCCGCTTTGCTTGCAAAGAACCACAGCGTTTGCGAGGGCAAAATCATTCCATCGCATCGCCCAAAAGATATTGGTATCAAATCACCCCCGAAACATTAATAGAAAAAGCGTCGCGGTATGGAAATTTCTCACAGCCTATGTAGAGTGTATCGAAAGCGTCGGTGCCGTCGGTGCGGTGTTCAAGGAGGTCTTCTTCAGACTCGGCAAGTTTTTCGCCGCCTTTGTCTTTCCTAAATCCATTTCTTCCGCGGCTCACGCCGGCTGCTTGAATGGCGAGGATTAGGTCGTCGTTGTTCTGTCGGTTGAAGAAAGGCATAAGGCGTTGCTTGCCGGCAAAACCTTGGTTGATGAGCAGATATTTCTCGTCGTGCCGCATGGGATTGCCGAGATAGACTGCCTCGACAGTCCAGCCGTGGCGTTCAAACTCATGTACGACCACCCAACGGAAGTCCTGTTCGTTGACGGCATAGTTTGAGCCGAGAGCGGTAGCGTCATAGTAATAGACGACAGTCTTATTGCGATGCGAGGCGTAGTAAGTGCAGAAGTCGGCAACGACTTCCGGAATCTTACGCTCAAACTTGACGTAGAACGACTTGATAACATTGAGCCGCCGTCCATCGGGCTGCCCGGCGACAATCCAGTTGATGTTGGCGTTGTAGTCCATGCCAATGCAAATCGGAGCGTCCTTATTAACATCGGAATCCGCATCACAGGTAAAAGCCTCTCCACTCTCTGCACTCCACTCTCCACTTTTGAATTTCTCATCAAGAAATTCAAAGTCCGAAGCATTATACTTATGCCCCTCACGCATTGACGAATAAAAACCGTCTTTGGCAATGCCAATGCGTTGGCAAAGGATAGAGGTTTGGAACGTCAATGGCGTTAAGTCACGCTTCATCTGCTTGATGTAGTTTTCGCCGAGAAGTTGTAGGTTCTCGATGCTGCTGTACTCTTTATAGTACACAGCGACAGACCGCATCTGATTAAGATTGCGGTCGAGACGTCGAAGATAACCTTTAAGGTAGTCGGGTACCGGCTGCCCCTTGGAAGAAAGCGAGCGAATCCGCTCCTTTGTGCGCCAAATTTCATAGACCGTTCCCTCGATAGTCGCAATAAGTTCGGGGTCCATTTTGTCACGGTAGTGCAAGAACCACGAACCTTTTTGCGTCTGCGGCATATCGCTCAAAATCATTATAGAATGATTGAACGAGTGCCGCCCGAAATGCGACTTGATACCACCGTTGGCAGGGAGCGTTTCGTCTTTGAGTTTCTGATAGTCGATGAATTTAGCCTCGTCAACGAGAAGCCACGATAGCGTTAGCGAGTTGGAAGAACCGGGTCTGTCCTGTGAGATAATGACCGCGCAAGAGCCGTTGTAGAACGAAATGACGTGTTCATAATCGTTCGGCTCGATGATAGGGCGAGCAAACGACTTGGGCGGACGGCGACCGACAACGTAATGCACGCCGTGGATATAGCCCCAGCGTTTCCACGCAGCGAGCAATCCCGGCAGCGTGTTGGTCAAACCGTGTTTGAACGTCGGCACCACGATGCCACCAGTCGAGCCGGGCATACGTTGCATATTACGCAAAGCAAACGGAGCGGCGATGCTGTCCGTTTTGCCTGTGCGTCGACCTGCGACAATGACCGTGGTGTTAGCACCGATAAGCTGCGTAAGCCGCTGCGGGTTGTTAAAGTATATCTTCTTCGCCATCGTCATTGTCGTTTTTAGTGAGTGGAAATAGAGTGTCAAATTCGAGGTCTGCTTCCTCAAACTCCACATCTTCGATGTCGAGCGTTTCGGCACGATATTTCGCAATCATATCCGAAATTTTCTGCTGAATGTTCGGGATAGGTTTAATGCCAAGCACCGTGGGGTCGTCCGTTGCGGTGAACGGCTGCACCACGATAAGTTCGTAAGGCAAAGTCTGCTCGTCCTCCAAATCAACGCGGTTGTATTTGGCATAGGATGCGGCGGCACGTTCCATCGTCTTCGTGTCGCCCTTTGCCTGAGCCTTGGCATAAGTCTTCATAATCATCTCGTTGAAACGCCAGCGGTGGAAGTCGCGGCTTGCCGAAGCGAGCAGAGGCATAAGCGTCTTCACGACAGCGAGGTCGGAATAAGCGGTCACTTTGGAAACAGAGTGCCGCTGCA